>Ga0307517_10002031_pt1 | contig 32949 bp, 25 predicted proteins | sample 23_EM_MG_FD_194515 | JGI IMG/M metagenome (GOLD analysis project Ga0307517, IMG submission 194515) | Populus trichocarpa ectomycorrhiza microbial communities from riparian zone in the Pacific Northwest, United States - 23_EM | ecosystem: Host-associated > Plants > Roots > Unclassified | place... | reverse complement strand
AAGTGGTCGATCTCTGGCGCCCGGTGCTGGAGGACAAGATCGGCGCGCGGCTCGACCGGTTGAGCAAAGTCACCGAAGACCAGGCCAAGTTCGGCGACCTCGTGCATGACCTGTTGTCGGCGCTCGATCTCGGCGACGACCGCAATGCCGATTCCGATGACAACGAGGACAGCGACGAGAACCAGGACGGCGAGAACGATCAATCCGGCGCCGAAGGCTCGCCCGATAGCGACGCCGCGCAGGAAATGAGCGCCGATCAGGCCCAGGCCTCGACCGACGAAATGTCCGAAAGCGCGATGGAGAGCGCGCAGGCTTCCACGTCGGATACCTTCGACGACGGCGAACTCGGCGACGACGAGACGCCGGGCGAGGCGACGCGGCCGAATTCGCGCGGCGCCAATGAACCGCGCGGGCCGGAATATCACGCCTTCGCGCCGAAATTCGACGAAGTCATCGCCGCCGAAGATCTTTGCGATCATGACGAACTGGAGCGGCTGCGCAGCTATCTCGACAAGCAGCTCGCGCATTTGCAGGGCATCGTCGCGCGGCTCGCCAACCGGCTGCAGCGCCGGTTGATGGCGCAGCAGAACCGCGCCTGGGAGTTCGATCTCGAGGAAGGCATCCTCGATCCGGCGCGGCTGTCGCGCGTGGTCACCGATCCCTATCACCCGCTCTCGTTCATGCACGAGAAGGAAGCGACGTTCCGCGATACCGTGGTGACGCTGCTGCTCGACAATTCCGGTTCGATGCGCGGCCGGCCCATTACGGTGGCGGCGACCTGCGCCGATATTCTGGCGCGGACGCTGGAGCGTTGCGGCGTCAAGGTCGAGATCCTCGGCTTTACCACGCGCGCCTGGAAGGGCGGGCAATCCCGCGAGGCGTGGCTTGCCGCCGGCAAGCCGGCCAATCCGGGCCGGCTGAACGATCTGCGCCACATCATCTACAAATCCGCCGACGCGCCCTGGCGCCGCGCGCGGAAGAATCTCGGGCTGATGATGCGCGAGGGGCTCTTGAAGGAAAACATCGACGGCGAGGCGCTGGACTGGGCGCACAAGCGCCTGCTCGGGCGTGCCGAACAGCGCAAGATCCTGATGATGATTTCCGACGGTGCGCCGGTCGACGATTCCACGCTGTCGGTCAACCCCGGCAATTACCTCGAGCGGCACCTGCGCCATATCATCGAGGAGATCGAGACCCGTTCGCCGGTCGAACTGATCGCGATCGGCATCGGCCATGACGTCACGCGTTACTATCGCCGTGCGGTCACCATCGTCGATGCCGAGGAACTCGGCGGCGCGATCACCGAAAAGCTCGCCGAACTCTTCAGCGAGACCAGCGGCGCTGCGCCGACGACGAGCCGCCGGCCGCGCCGTCTGCATTCCTGAGAGTATGCGCGCACCCTTCAGCCGCCGCCGTTTTCTGAAAACTGCAGCGGCGGGACTTTCGGCCGCGGCGCTGCCCGCCATCGCTCGGGCGCAAACTGCCGTTCAGAAGCCGCCGAAGCCGGCAGTGCCGGACGAATATTCGGTCACCGTGCCGGTCTCGATCGAGGTCAATGCCCGGCCGCTGCCGGCGTTCGATACCCGCGACCGCGCGCATGTGCGGTTCGGCTCGCTGGAATATCGCAGCGGGCTGATTCTCACGTCGCGGTTTCGCGGCTTCGGCGGCCTGTCGGGCCTGCGGCTCGACGCCAAGGGCGAGCGCTTCATTGCCATCAGCGACAAGGGCGGCTGGTTCACCGGCCGCATCGTCTACAAGGGCCGCGAGATGACCGGCCTCGATGATGTCGAGGCGTCGCCGATGCTCGGCCCAGACGGCAAGCCGATCACCGCGCGCGGCTGGTTCGACACCGAGTCGATCGCGCTCGATGGTTCCCACGTCTATGTCGGCATCGAACGCGTCAACCAGATCTTGCGGTTCGATTTCGCCAAGGGTTTTACGCGCTCGCTCGGCGAGGTGGTGCCGTTGCCGCCGGCGGCGCGCAAGCTGCCGTTCAACAAGGGCCTGGAGGCGCTGGTGATGGTGCCGAAAGGCTTTGCCCTGGCGGGAACGCTGATTGCGATCTCCGAGCGCGGGCTCGATGCCGGCGGCAACATCATCGGCTTTCTGATCGGCGGTAAGGCGCCCGGCCAATTCGCTGTCCGCCGCACCGAGAATTTCGACGTCAGCGACGCCGTGCTGTTGCCGTCGGGCGATCTGTTGCTGCTGGAGCGAAAGTTCTCCCTGCTCGGCGGCATCGGGGTGCGGATCCGGCGCATCGCGCTCGCATCGCTGGCGCCCGGCGCCGTGATCGATGGCCCCACGATCTTCAACGCCGATCTCGGCAGCGAGATCGACAATCTGGAAGGCATCGACGTCCATGTCACGCCGGAGGGCGACACGGTGCTGACGCTGATCTCCGACGACAATTTCTCGATGATCCAGCGCAACCTGCTGCTGCAGTTCACGCTGGTGGATTGACCTTCTTCGTCGTCCCGGCCTTGAGCCGGGACCCATAACCACAGGCGGCAGTTGTTTTGGCACGCAGGCCGTTGTCTTCTTCCTTTTCCAACAACGAAGGCCGCGGCGTATGGGTCCCGGCTCAAGGCCGGGACGACGAGAGATATACGATCGCATTCCCGCCCCAACGGAACAGTTCTTGCTACGCTGTGGCTATGACAACCCCCGGAGCCGTTGATGCGTAAGCCCTTTCAAGCCTTCTGTATCCTATCCACTCTCTTCCTCGCCTCCGCCGCCCAAGCGGAAACCTGGCCGTCGCGGATGATCAAGGCGACCATTCCCTTTGGCGCGGGCAGTGCGGCCGACGTGGTGCCGCGGTTGCTGTTCGATCGTCTGGCGGTCGAGCTCGGCCAGCCGATCGTGATCGAGAACCGCGCCGGCGCGGGGGGAACGGTTGGCTCGGGCCTGGTGGCGAAGGCCGACCCTGATGGATACAGCATCCTCTCCAATTCCAACGCGCTGACGATCGCGCCGGCGATCTTTCCGAATCTCGCCTTCGATGCCGCGCGCGACCTCGCTTCGGTGCTGATGATCGGCTCCACCGCCAATGTGATGATCGTGCCGAATGCGCGTTCGTGGAAAACCATCGGGGATTTCATCGCGGATGCAAAAGCCAAGCCCGGATCGATCTCGTACGGCTCGGTCGGGATCGGCAGCGCGGTCCATATCAGTTCGGAGAAATTCCGCCTCGCCGCCGGCTTTGAGGCCACGCATGTGCCCTATCGCGGTGGCGGCGAAGTGATCGCCGATATCCTGGGTGGCCGGATCGATTTCTATTTCTGTCCGCTCGCCACCGCACTGCCGTTGATCCAACAGGGCCAGGTGCGCGCGCTCGTGGTATCGACGGCCAAGCGCGCCGCCGAACTGCCCGAGGTGCCGAGCCCGGTCGATATCGGCTTGAAGGATGCTGACAGCGCGATCTGGTTCGGCGTGCTGGTGCCGTCGAAGACGCCGCGCGACATCGTCGACAAACTGCATGCGGCGGGAACGAAGGTGCTGGCCGATCCGGTGACGCAGGAGGGCCTGAAAAAGCTCGCCATCGAGCCGATGCCGATGACCCCCAGTGAAATGGACGCACTGCTCAAGCGCGAGATCGCGGCCAATATCGAGCTGATCAAGGCCGCAGGAATCAAACCGTGATCAAGCCGTGATCAAACCGTAAGGGGGAGGGTTGCGCGGGCGGCGGGTTGAGGAGGGGAGCGCGGCTCGCTACGCTGGAGGCCAGCATCTTTTCCTCCGGTCCGGATATCCCTCATGAGCAACCTGTTTTCCCCGATCCAGCTGCGTGGCCTGCATCTGGCCAACCGCATCATGGTGGCGCCGATGTGCCAGTATTCCTCGGTCGATGGCGATGCCAACGACTGGCACTTCACGCACATCAATTCGCTGGCGCTGTCGGGCGCCGCGATCTTCTGCATCGAGGCAACCGCGGTCGAGGCGATCGGCCGGATCACGCCGGGCTGTCTCGGCCTCTACAACGACGCCAACGAGGCGGCGCTGAAGCCGATCCTGGCTTCGGTGCGCAAGCGCTCCAAAGCCGCCGTGATGATCCAGCTCGCCCATGCCGGCCGCAAGGCGTCGAGCCATACGCCGTGGGATGGCGGCCAGTTGATCCCGGTTTCCGAAGGCGGCTGGCGGGCGGAAGGGCCGTCGGCGGTCCCGCACAAGGAGAGCGAGACGCCGCCGCTGGCGTTCGACGCGGCCGGCCTTGCACGCGTGCGCGATGCGTTCGTGTTGGCGGCGAAACGCGCCGCGCGGCTCGGTATCGACGCGGTGGAGGTGCACAGTGCCCACGGCTATCTGCTGCATCAGTTCCTGTCGCCGATCGCAAATCATCGCACCGATGAGTATGGCGGATCGCTGGCGAACCGGATGCGCTTTCCGCTCGAAGTGTTCGACGCCGTGCGTGCGGCGTTTCCGCACGACAAGCCGGTCGGCTTGCGGTTGTCCTCGACCGATTGGGTCGAGGGCGGCTGGGATCTGGCGCAGACGATCGAGTACGCCAAGGAATTGAAACAGCGCGGCGTCGACTGGATCGATGCGTCCTCCGGCGGCGTTTCGCCGTTGCAAAAAATTCCGCTTGGGCCCGGCTATCAGGTGCAATTCGCCGAGGCGATCAAGCAGGCAACCGGGCTCACCACCATCGCGGTCGGCCTGATCACCGAGGCCAAACACGCCGAGGAGATCGTGGCCTCAGGCAAGGCCGACATGGTCGCGCTCGCCCGCGGCATGCTCTACGATCCGCGCTGGGGCTGGCACGCCGCCGCCGAACTCGGCGGCGAAGTCTTTGCACCGCCGCAATACTGGCGCTCGCAACCCTCGACGCAAAAGGCGCTGTTCGGCGCGACCACGTTCGGGACGAGGTGACAACGTCATTCCGGGATGGTGCGTAAGCACCAGACCCGGAATCTCGAGATCCCGGGTCTGGTCCTTCGGACCATCCCGGGATGACGGATGCGCTTTGGCGCATCCGTCAATTCACCGCCGGTGCATCCGTCGCCTTCACCTGCCAGAACCTGAGCATGCGCTGGGCGTTGTCCAGCGTCAGCTTGGCGTATTGCGCTTTGGCCTGCGCCAGTTCGTGCGGGCCCATGCTGCCGGAGGTGAAGCGGCTGTCGAGGACGGCGCTGACGGTTTCCCAGGTGAGACCCGCGACGCGGCAGGGGATCAGCAAGCCGTCGTCGCGCAGGCTCTGCATCAGCGGGCGGATGACGTCGAGGCCGGAGCGCGACAGTTCGGCGAGTGCGGCCACCGTCTCCTCGTATTTCCGTTGCTTGGCAAAACTCATCAAGGCGGCTTCGGTGAGCTGGCCGTTCTTGGCGAGCAGCGTCACGTAGCGCTTGGCGGAAGCGAAATCGCGCGTGCGCGACATTTCGCGGTTGGCGCCGTCGGCGGCGGCGGCGATCGCGCCGCGGATTTCCTCGAACAGATGCGGCGGCGCGCGCGACAGCAACCGCGAGCGCACGGCCTCGGTGGCGTCGCGCAATAATTGCTGGCGCAGATCCGGCGGCAGGTCGACGCGGATGCCGGTCTCGACCGCGAGGTCCGGGTCGTGTTCCGCCTGCGCCAGCACCTTGGCAAATCCGTCCGTGGAAAATTTCGCGCCGGGATTGGCGACGATCTTGCGGCTGACGCTCGGATAATGCCGCGCCAGCAGCGCGTCGGTGACGATCTCGGCGAGCCACCAGCGGCCGGACATCGCCAGCAGGTGCGCCTCGCCCTTGGTCTGCGCGAGTTCGACCAGATCCTCCGCCGAGAGCCGCGCGGATTCGGTCAACACCGGGCCTGCAATGGAAATCTCGTCGTTGCCGGCAAGGCGGCGGATCACGGTTGGCGGTGCCTGCTTGACGGAGGCGAGCTGGCTGCTCATTTCGGCAAGCGCGATTTTCGCGCTGACATCGGCGAGCGCGCGCAGCTCGACGGTCTTGATCAGGCGTTCGAGCACATGGCCGAACAGCTCGATCTGCTCGTCACCGCAGCCGTGGGCCGACGCCAGGAACAGGTCCGTGACGCGCCGGAAGGTCTCCAGATGTTTTTGCGCCGAGCCGCCCCGGATGGCCGCCTCGACCTCATCGGCGATGGACTGTTCAAGCATCGCTCATCCTGAGCGTTCGAAGCCAATTCTGGCACAGGGGAAAAGCGTATGGGGAATTGCTGAACGATCGGTAAAACTTGGGGGTGTTCTGGTGGGCCTCTCACCGTCATTGCCTGCGACAAACGCGAAGCGTTTGCGCACGGGAGCGTCAGCGACGAAGCGATCCATTCTTTCTTTGCGTTGTGAGATGGATTGCCTCGCTTCGCTCGCAATGACGGGAGGGTTGTGCCGTGCCCCCGCATGTTGCTGGATGTACTTGCAAAACAACAAGAAATGGCGTTTGGGCAAAACAGCCAGCTGGGCGGGCCGGACGCTTCGTCCGAACGGACACTCAGTGAAACTACGGAGACCCGGCGAAGGCTGGCTCCGCTGTCGTCCCGGCGAAGGCCGGGACCCATACTCCGCGGCGGTTGTTGTTGCGCGACGCTGTTCGACGACTTTCTTCTAACAATCCAATCCTGTGGTTATGGGTCCCGGCCTTCGCCGGGACGACGATACAAAGCCGGGACGACGATACAAAAACCGTGACGACACTAAAGCAAATGCGACAAATCACTCCATTCCGGATTGTCTTCTTCGATCAGCCTTACCTTCCAGTCACGCTGCCAGTTCTTCAACTGCTTCTCGCGCGCGATCGCTTCCTGCGGAGAGGCATAGGTCTCCATGTAAACCAGACGCGTAACGCCATACTTCTTGACGAACTCCGAGCCGCGCCCCGAGCGATGCAGCGTGAGCCGGTTGCTGAGATCGTTACAAACGCCAATGTAGAGCGTGCCGTGCCGGCCCGAGGCGAGGATGTAGACGAAGTAGGTGCGAGGGGTGGGCATGGTGTGGGCCAACTGACAGCGGATTTTATGAATTGTCGTCCCGGCTTGGTAGATCGTCGTCCCGGCGAAGGCCGGCTCCGATGTCGTCCCGGGCTTGACCCGGGACCCATACGCCGCGGCGGATATTGTTGCGCGACGCTGTTCGACGACTTTCTTCTAACAATTTAATCCTGTGGTTATGGGTCCCGGCCTTCGCCGGGACGACAATACAAAGCCCGGACGACACAAGATATTACACCTCCTCCGTCATCTCCACATGTGCGGGCTTCACCGGCATCGGCCACGTCTCATACGTCGCCGGCAAATTCACCGGCCGATAATCCCGCACCTTCTCCATCCGCTGCACCACCGATTCATGAACCACAGCCCCTTCCGGTATCGGCCGCGGTTCTCCATCCGGGATGTAAAATCCAAAATGCACCTGCCGTGCCGGCCATTCCTTGTATGTTGCGCTCTTCGGCACGAATTCGAGCAGCCACCACGCGCCGACAAGCGAATTGTGCGCCAGCGCCTCGGCGTTCGGCGCGACGTAACTGAACGGGCTGTTCTTGCGTGGAACACCCCAGGCGAGCTGGTTGACATTGGCCTGGTTGAACCGGAGGTCGCATTTCGTTGCCTCGTCGATCATCCAGAGCAGCGGATATTTGGAAAGCCCGGATTCCTTTTCCGGATAGCCGCCGCCGATATCGGAATGCACGCCCGCGAACCACACCTGCAATATGTCCTGCGGCGCGTCGTTGACGTCGTTGAAGCGGACCGGCTTGTAGGTCTGCGGCGCGTCCCATTTCTTGAGCCGGAACATGCAGCGCCGCTCGTCGATCGAGATCGCCTGCCGGAACGTCTGCACGCTCGGGTTCGCCAATGTCCAGGCCAGTTCTTCCAGGCTCGGCCAGTAGAAGCGATCGGCCCGCGGCACGATCACGCTCGCCACCGTATCCCAGACCCCGACGAAGCGGATGGTAGGCCAGCGCGATGACGTGATGCGCGCGAATTGCGCGGCGTTGTCGAACGGCGAGGGCGGCAACGCCTCTTCCGCCGCGCCGGCATCGGTGACCGACTTGAACTTCTCGCGCAGCTTCGGCGCCTCGTCGCTGGAGAACTGCTTGTAGGCGATCAGCCCCGAGCCTGCGAGATTGGCCTGCTCCGCCGTAATCAGCCCGATCTTGTGGATCAGCCCCGCCAGCACCCGCACGGTATAGGCGCCGCGCGAAAAGCCGAACAGATAGATCTGGTCGCCCTCGCGCCAGTTCTGCACCAGGAAAGCATAGGCCGCGAGCACATTGTCATCGAGGCCATAGCCGGTGGCCAGCCCCATGATGGCGGAAAAATCCTGCTTCAACTTGTGCCACGGATCCGGCCGCGCCAGCGTGCCGACCCCGGGATCGTAAAACACCAGCTGCCGCGGCTCGGTCTTGTCAGTCTTGCGCAAGCAGCGATAGAGCTTCAGCACATTGGAGATGTTTTCGGAAATCTCGTTGCCGGTGCCGTCGCAGCAAATGACGATGTTTCTGGATTTTTCCATGAGGGGTGTCCCGCGAGTGATGCAGCTGGAAGTTTAGCTGGGGATTCGCGGGGTGGCGAGGGGGATTGGGAAAGGTGGTGGCGCAGGGCGGCGACAATTTTGCTGGAAGTCGCGACTAGTGAGCTGCCTCCGTCCAATTCTCTCTGCCACGTTTTCCGACGCAAATCCGACCCACGACACTGTCGCTGGCGAGATCGTAGAGGGCTCCCACCTGGTAGACACGCATTCCGAGCAATGTTCTTATCTCGGAGCAGGTAGCTAAGTGCTGACTGTCTGGCGACAATATTGCTGCTTCAACGTTGTACTTGCCTCGCTTGGTTGCCGCGGCGATTCTGTCGGCGACATCAGGCCATCTCTCGGCTTCATCCGAACTGCGCTTAACCCCATCGAGCATTTCGAGCAGGGGCAACAGCCGGTAAGGACTGTTGGGAGTCGCGAATTGAAAATGGATCGAAAGCCCGGTTAGTTCACACTTGCGAATGTCATCCGGATGATACCTGTGACCACTCCACACGCACGTCCTTGTTTCGGTTGGAGTACAAAAAAGGCTGCCAGCGGATTGAATAGCTCGCTCCCTTAGGAGTCGAGTATCCGATAGGCTGCTGCTTACAATGAATCGTTTCAGCGCGCGTTTGCCCGAGACCGAGCAACGCTCAAGGCCAATCGGCAAGACCTTCTTGCCGCTTACCTCGCAGCGTTCGAGGACTCCTATTCTGACGGAATAGCCGGTTATGTCGCATCGTTCAGCCTCATCCTGGACGATCGGCTGACGAGTTTCGTGACAGATAGCAAATTCCTGCTTGTGACCTGTTTTTCCGGAAACAACCGATCGCGTCTGTTGATCAAGACGATACTTGGTTCCCGATACTTCGCTAACGGCAAGCTCGTCCTTGAGCATTTCGGCTTGAGTAAACGAACAAACGTCAAAATGCTCTGGCTCTGCTCTCTTTCCGCTGATCGCTGAAACTTTGAGAATGTTGGAGGAAACAAGGTTCCCGGTAATATCCGAAATTTCTGCCTCGTCACGAAACAGACGCTTACCGCTTGCTGCGCACAGAACCGTGAATTCAGGCAGTGCAAAACGCCCACTCACATCGGATTTTAGCAATAAGTGCCGAAGCGCGTCAGCACCTGTGACCTCGCATTTGGAGAGGCATGAGCTAGGGACCGTTCGGCCTGTTTTGGAACAAAGGCCTATTTCCGGACTGTCGATTATTTCTCCCGTGTGAGGAGCGACGGTGAGGGAGCTTTCATACTCGTCTACTGTGTCAAAGGTGTAGTGAGTCTTAAGTTTGATTTCGCGGTGCACTTTCCCGGCTATGCCGACAAGCGTCATATCAAGGTTCGGCGTGAACTCATCTTGGAGCTTCTTGCGTTTACGCTCATCTCCTGTCCGCTGCATTTCGTACTCGCGTCGCTCCAAATAGAAGCGACAAAATTCCGATATGCCGTCATCAAAGCTTGCTGCACTCTTAAGCGTTTCAGTCTTGAGCCCGATGATCTCCGGCTTTTCTATTGTTCTGGGTAGCGGATCAAGACCCGATCGGCCGGTTACGGTCCGGTGGTCGTCAGGCGAGCATGGGACGTCTACGAGTCGCTCGTAACTGTCGTGAGCGACGGTCGCTCGAACACGCACGACTGCGGCGCCACTGAAAGTGCGCGATACGTTGTCCATCGCCACCGATGTCGTTTTGGCTCCAAAACCATGCGCCCATCTATGCGCAACCTCTTCGCAGTTCTTTGCGGGATCGTGATCAAGATCTTCCACATCGTGGATGCCAGAGGCGACAACTCTGGTTACAAGACGTTGAAACGGCGGGCTGCCAGGACCATAAAATATGCTTCTTACTTGCAGGTCGGCTTGATCGTTAAAGCGAATGTATTCGCGTCCTCCATTCTCCTCGACTAGATACAATCCATTTGATTCTGAAGTGAGCTTGATACCGAGAAGGCCGAGGGCTTTTAGGGTAAAGTCACGAGGCTCCATCGATCGGACGACCTTTGGTAACGTCGGAGTGCGAGGCCCAACGTATTCACTCCCGTCCGTGCCCCCGAGCAGTTCGTTGATAGTTGTCTCTTCACGCTCCAATTCAGTCTTGGCGTCTTCTATGCTTTTCTCCGCGAGTCTCGTTGCTTTGTCGACATCTTTGCCGGCGAGTGCCGCAAGTACGAGCTTAAGAATTTGGTCTTCAAAACTTGTTCCCGCATCTTCATCTCCATCAGCAACGTCGGCTCCCTGCAGTAGGGCTTCGACGTCGCCAATGGCATGCGCCGCCATTTGTAGCTTAGCCATTAGTCTTCCGACGATGTAATCCTCAAAGGTGCCCTTTAGCGTGACATTGTAGATGCTTACATAGGCATGATCAGAGGCGAGCCGTTGAACGCGACCGATCCTCTGCTCAACAATCATCGGATTCCAAGGCAAATCGTAGTTCACGAGGACATTAGCAACCTGAAGGTTGACACCTTCAGAGCCGGCTTCAGTCGAAACAATTACCCTGTAGCCAGGAGGTTTCTTTCGGAAGAGATTGATGGTCTCTTGATTTCGTTCTCCGGACTCTCCGTTGATGATTCCAACCTTCAGCCCGTGACCCGCTAGGAAGTTCTGGATCGTTGTTTGAGTTTCGCGACGTGTCGTAAAGACGACCAGTCGCCAGCCGTCGGGATTCTCGCTCTTGAGCTTCTCGATTAGGTTGCCGAGGCCAATCAGCTTTGCACTCAAGGGCATTTCATCGACGATTGTTTTCACCGACGTTGCCAATTCTATCGGCACAGTGCCCTTTCGGGCCATATTGGTGAGTTGCGCCGATAGTGCTTCTGGGCTGCTGGTTAGCGCTTGCAGTATCGAAATTTGCGTTAGCTTGTTCAGTTTCTGAATTGGCTTAGCAATGGTCTCGATTAGTTGAAGCTCGGCGGCCGTGGGTTGGACCTCGTGCCTCAACACCTTCCGTTCTGGGAAATAGAGCTGGGCATCGCCCCGCCGTACGCGAGACATATAGCCATAAACGATAGAACGAAACTCGTCTCGGGCTTCGAGCTTTAGCTCGCGCGCCTGTTCTCGGTTGTCCGCTATGAAACGACGGGCAAACATGCCCGGGGTTCCAAAAGGATTGTCGTGGCCACGAGCGACGGTGAGTAAATCGACCAAGGAGTACAAATCCCACAGACGATTTTGGATCGGTGTCGCGGTTAGCATTAGTACGAACGGGAAGCGGCGATCCTCAAGCGCCTTTCGGAAGCGCTTGGCCACCTCCGGCGTCTTTTGAACACCGTACAGGTTCCTAAGCTTGTGAGCTTCATCGAGCACGAGCATCTGAAAACGGTCTTCGGGAATTTTTTCTAAATGTAAACGCGCCGAATTGTAGGTTGTAATAACAGCACCCATTCCGTCGGGTTCGGCTTCGATCAGATCTTTCCCGAAGGCGATCAGCGCTGGGATATCAAATTTGGATTCAAGTTCTTCCTTCCATTGTTGCGCAAGTATTTTTGGGCAAACGATCAAGATTCTAGAAAGACGCGATCTTGCAACCAACTCACTAATAATAAGCCCTGCGCTTATCGTCTTGCCGAGGCCCACATCGTCAGCGAGAAGCGTTACCGGGAGGCGTCGGCAAAAAGTGATTAAGTTGCTGACTTGATGAAGATAGGGCGTCAGTCGATCGCGCCACCGATACGTCGACTTAAAATCTTCCGCTCGCTCAATAACGATAGGATCAGTCAAATCCCATTCGAGGCCTGCTCGATAAAGCCGGTATTCGTCCGGCGCTCTCTTGCGGCTCAATATCTTTGTTTTGAATTCCGAGGTTGCGTCCATCCCTGCCTAATACTCGAAAGCTTCAACTATAGGATGCTCACTTCTCGTATTGCGAGCAAGGGGCTTCTAGGCCTATGTCCTCACCACAAAACAAAACGGCCGGGTTTTTCGGCCCGGCCGTTCAAAACTCTCAGATCGTTGGTGAGCTAACGTTCAGCTCGCCTTCACGAACGCCGGCTTGCCGACCTGCGTCTGAATCGCGCGCTTCAGTTCGAGGGCGCGGGGCGACAGCACGTCGGTCTCGGCTTAGTGGGAATCGAAGCCCCATTGAACGGCAGGACGCCCCACCCGTCCCCGGCCGCAGCGCAACACGAATGCCCCGACCCGGGGCCCATTCCTATCTTTGCATGGGGTTGTTTTCGATATTTTGATTCCGAGCCCTGCGGTTCACCGCCAAAGAGGCGCGGCGCCGTCCTTTGGGCGGCCCGGCCCGGCCATGTCGGTAAACAAAAACGGCCGGGTCTTTCGACCCAGCCGTTCAAAACTCTAACCGCCAATGAAGCGGAGCTAAGCCTTTAGCTCGCCTTCTTCACGTATTCCGGCTTGCCGACCTTCTTCTGGATCGCGCGCTTCAGATCGAGGGCGCGGGGCGACAGCACGTCGGCCTTGGCTTTCAGCAGAAACCCGTCGAGGCCGCCATTGTGGTCGACGCTCTTGAGCGCATTGGTCGAGACGCGCAGGCGCACGTTGCGGCCGAGCGCGTCCGAGATGAAGGTGACGTTGACCAGGTTCGGCAGAAACCTGCGCTTGGTCTTGATGTTCGAGTGGCTCACCTTGTGACCCACCTGTGGGCCCTTGGCCGTCAGTTCGCAGCGCCGAGACATCGCACAAAATCCTCTTCCATCCCCGCATCCAGCAAGCGCATCATGGCGCCGCGCGGGGGTCCAAAATCATGTCCATTTCCAGGAACCGCGGACGTATAGGGCGCAAGGCCTGTTGCGTCAAGGTTTTGGCGCGATTTCGGTGGAGATTTTGCGCTCCCCGGAGGTTCCGGAAAAGCCGGTTTGGAAGCCATTCCAAGGCTTTAAGGACCATATAAAGGGCGCAATCCCCGCCGACATCAGTTACTCCCAGCGGATTGAGCCACCCGCGCGGACCGGCTACGCGTTGTTTGCCGGATGTCTCTGCCTAAATAAGCAAGAGCTCGCGCCAGCAGGACCGTCAGTTAAGTGACCACACGCGCCATTTCGCACCGTTTCGGCCTGTTGGGCAGTCTTGTGGCCGGCGCCGTGCTGTGGCTGGCGCCGCTGGATGCGTCCGCGCAGGGCCGGGTCGATGCCCATTACGAGGCCACGCTGTCGGGTATTCCGGTCGGCAAGGGGTCCTGGACCATCGAAATCGGCGACGACGCGTTTTCCGCCTCCGCGCAGGGCGGCTCCTCCGGGCTGTTGAAGGCGTTTTCCGGCGGCAGCGGCACCGGTGCGAGCCAGGGCCGCGTCGTCAACGGCGCGCTGATCGCCAATGCCTATGTCGCGACCACCACGACCTCGAAGAAATCCGAGACCGTGCGGCTCGTGATCGCCAATGGCGGGGTGAAGGATTTCACGATCGATCCGGAACCGCCGGTCGATGCGGACCGTATCGTCGTGACCGATGCGCATCGCAAAAACGTGCTGGATCCGATGACCGGCTCGATGATCCGCGTGCCTGGAAACGGCGATCCGCTGTCGCCGGAGGCCTGCCGCGTCGGGTCAGGCATTTTCGACGGGCGGCTGCGGTATGACCTCAAGCTCGATTTCAAGCGCATGGAACACGTGAAAGCCGAGCGCGGCTATCATGGGCCTGCGGTGGTGTGCGCGGTCTATTTCACGCCGGTCGCGGGCTATATCCCCGATCGCCCCGTGATCAAATACCTCGCCACCCAGCGCAACATCGAGATCGCCTTCGTGCCGATATCAGGCACCCGCATCCTGGTTCCATTCCGCATGACGATCCCGACGCCGTTCGGCCCTGCCGCACTGGAAGCCACGAGTTTCATCACCACAGCCGCGCCGCCAAGGGTGGCGAAGACGCAGTAGTTGCCGTCGTCCCGGCGAAGGCCGGGACCCATACGCCGCGGCCCATCGATTAGAAGGCGGTGTTTGACTACTTCCCATAACCATTAGCGCCGGTGGTTATGGGTCCCGGCCCCCGTGCGCAATTGCGCACTAGGCCGGGACGACAAGAGGAATCCCATTGACTCTTCATCGTTTCTGATTCGACTCCGACCTCACGCGATCTTTAAGGAATTCACCCCGAATCCCCGCCTTGTGGAGCCCAGGCAAACTTGATCTAGTGCCGCTTCAATTGAGCTAACGCTGGATGTTGCGGTGAACGAAGCCAGTTTACGTAAGAGTCAGCGATTCGGGCGCGATTCGTTCCGGGCTCGTTCCAGAGCTTAAGCCGCGACCGCATCACCGTCGCAAACTGACACAGAATCGACGCCAATGGCGTCAAACCAAAAGGTTTTCCGTCATTGCGAGCGAAGCGACGAAGCAATCCATCGGGCAACGAAGAAAGTATGGATTGCTTCGCTGAGTTTATCATCGGGCGACGCTTTGCGCCGACCCGTTGGCTCGCAATGACGAAAGGCGCCGCATAAAAGAAACACCTGCAAAATATGGCTTTCTCCTACTCGTCCACGTTTGGTCATGAACGGGCTCCCGGCGCCGGGGTTACCGCGGTGCTGGGGCCGACCAACACCGGCAAGACCCATCTGGCGATCGAGCGGATGCTCGGGCATTCGTCCGGGATCATCGGCCTGCCGCTGCGCCTGCTCGCGCGCGAGGTCTACAACAAGATCGCCGATCGCGCCGGCGTCGAGAGCGTCGCGCTGATCACCGGCGAGGAGAAGATCAAGCCGAAGAACCCGCGCTACTGGGTGTCGACCGTCGAAGCGATGCCCAGGGATATCGACGTCTCGTTCCTCGCGGTCGATGAAATCCAGATCGCGGCGGATCTCGAACGCGGGCACGTCTTCACCGATCGCATCCTGCACCGGCGCGGCCGCGACGAGACGCTGCTGCTCGGAGCCGCGACGATGCGGCCCATCATCGAGCGGCTGCTGCCGGGCGCGTCGATCGTGACGCGGCCTAGATTGTCGCAGCTCGAATTCGCCGGCGACCGCAAGATCACGCGGCAGCCACGGCGCACCGCGATCGTCGCGTTCTCGGCCGATGAAGTCTATGCGATCGCCGAATTGATCCGCCGCCAGCATGGTGGTGCGGCCGTCGTGCTGGGCTCGCTGTCCCCGCGCACACGCAATGCGCAGGTCGCAATGTTCCAGAACGGCGACGTCGATTATCTCGTCGCCACAGATGCTGTCGGCATGGGCCTCAATCTCGACGTCGATCATGTGGCCTTTGCGTCGGACCGCAAATATGACGGCTATCAGTTCCGCCGCCTGAATCCGTCCGAGTTTGCTCAGATCGCCGGCCGCGCCGGCCGCGCCACGCGCAACGGCACGTTCGGCACCACGGGGCGTTGCGCGCCGTTCGAGCCGGAACTTGTCAACGCGCTGCAGAACCACACGTTCGACAGCGTCAAAATGCTGCAGTGGCGCAATTCCAAGCTGGATTTCTCGTCGGTCGCAGCCCTTCAGGTCTCATTGGCGGTGTCGCCGCAGCACGAGGTGCTGACCCGCGCGCCGATTGCCGAAGACTTACGCGTGCTCGATCATGCGGCACGCGACGCCGATGTGCGGGAGATGGCCCACGGTCCATCAGCCGTGGAACGGCTGTGGGACGCCTGCCAGATCCCGGATTATCGGCGCCTGGCGCCCGCCGCCCATGCCGAACTCGTGACCACGCTGTACGGTTTCCTGATGAAAAAGGGCCGGATTCCAGACGAATGGTTCGCCGCCCAGGTCGACCAGGCCGACCGCGTCACCGGCGATATCGACACCTTGTCGGGCCGGATCGCGCAAATCCGCACCTGGACCTTCGTCGCCAACCGGCCGGACTGGCTATCCGACCCCGATCACTGGCAGGGGATCGCGCGCGAGGTCGAAAATAAATTGTCCGATGCGCTGCATGAACGGCTAACGGAGCGTTTCGTTGACCGCCGTACCAGTGTATTGATGCGCCGCCTGCGGGAGAACAGTGTTTTGAATACGGAAATCGGCAAGACCGGCGAAGTGATCGTTGAAGGCCATGTGATCGGCCGCCTCGACGGATTCACCTTTGCACCAGATGCGGCGGAGGCCGGAAGCGACGCCAAGGCGTTGCAGGCGGCAGCACAGCAGGTGCTGGCCGGCGAGATCGACGCGCGCGCCGAGAAACTCGCCGCAGCGCCCGACGATGCGTTCGTGTTGACCTCCGACGGCACCATCCGCTGGACCGGCGATGCCGTGGCAAAGCTGGTCGCGGCCGACGACGCGCTGCATCCGCGCCTGCGCATCATTTCCGACGATCGTTTGGCTGGTGCGGCGCGCGAAGCCGTGCAAACGCGGCTCGATCTGTGGCTCAAAACGCATATCGAAAAGCTGCTGGGTCCGCTGTTTGGGCTCGCCAAGGCTGAAGACATCACTGGCATCGCGCGCGGCATCGCGTTCCAGCTGATCGAGGCGCTCGGCGTGCTTGAGCGCGCAAAGATCACCGCCGAGATGAAGGATCTCGACCAGGCCTCGCGCGCGACGTTACGTAAGTATGGCGTCCGCTTCGGCGCCTATCACATCTATTTCCCGGGCCTGTTGAAGCCCGCGGCGCGTTCCTTGGCCTCGCTGTTGTGGGCCGAGAAGCAGGACAATGTCGATATGTCTGTCCTGTCGAATGCGCAGCATCTGGCGTCTAGCGGCCGCACCTCGTTCCCGGTCGACAAGGCCTTGCCGCGCGATGCCTATCGCGTGCTCGGCTATCGCCAGGCCGGCGAGCGCGCGGTGCGCGTCGATATCCTGGAACGTCTCGCCGATCTCATCCGCCCCGCATTGGCATGGCGCGAGAGTTCGCCCGGCGAAAAGCCCGCCGGCGCGTTCGATGGCCGCAGCTTTGTGGTGACGCAGGCGATGACGTCGCTGACGGGTTCGGCCGGCGAAGACTTCGCCTCGGTCCTGCGCGCGCTCGGTTATCGCATGGAGAAGCGCGCACCGCTGCCGCCGAAGCCGGTCGCGGCCACTGAACCGGTGGTGGTGGAAGCGGCGCCTGTTGAGGGCGCTGAGGCCGCGGCCGATGCTGCCGCGCCGAACGAAGCCGCTCCAACTGAAACCACGGCAGACGCGCCGGTGGAAGCCGCTGCGGAAGCACCGGTCGAAACAACCGCTGACGAGACGGTGGCCCTGCCGGTTTCCGGCGATCCCGCGCCGTCGGCAGCTTTGCTGCCCGAGGTCACGCTGGCGCCGATGCCGGTCGAGGAGCCCGCGGTGGAAGCCGCACCAGAGGCGGTCGAAGCCGAGGCGGTAGAGACACCGGTCGCGGAAGCCCAGGTGGCGACCGCGGCTGACGTGACTGCCGCTGTCGAGGCGGCCACGGCTCCCGACGCAGTGGCTGCGGAAGCCACGACCGAGGCCGTCGCCAGCGACCCCGCTCCGGCGGAGGCCGCTGCCGAAGCCAAGCCGGATGCGCCTGCCGTCCCCGAACTGGTGGAAGTCTGGCGTCCCGGCGGCCGTTCGGAAGAACGCCGTCCGCACCACGACCGCAACCGCCAGCGTCATCACGGCCGCCCGCAGGAACGCAGCGCCGAGGGTGCTGCGCCCGCGGCTGCTGCCGAAGGCGGCGAGGCTGCGGCGGGTCGCGAGCAGCGCCATCGCCGTGGTCGCCGTCACAACGAATTCCGCAAGCCGCGCGAGGGCGCGCCTGTTGATGCCAATGCCGCGCCGGCGGCGGAGGGCGCACCGCAAGAGGCCCGCGCCGACAACCGTCCGCCGCGCGAACGCTTTGAAGGCAAGGGCCGGGAAAACGAGAACCGCCGCGATAACAGGGGTGGCGGTGGTGGTCGTCCGGAAAAATTCGGCGGCGATCGCAACAAGGGTGGTGATCGCAACAAGGGCGGTGGACGCGACAAAGGCGGCCGCGATTTCGGCGGGCGTGACAAGGGCGGCCGCGACAAGCGCGACTCAGGCCCGTCGCATCGCCAATACGCGACCAGCGCCGCGCCGCGCGAGCGCGACCGGCCGATCGATCCCAATTCGCCGTTCGCAAAGCTCGCTGCGCTGAAGGAACAGCTCGCCGGTAATCGCAAGGAATAATTGCATTTTTGTTTGACGCGTTTTCTTTACGCGAACCGGTATCCGCTTCGCTTGAAAACGCTATGGGGTCCTATTTGGATCGACAGCGTCTCGATAAATGGCTGTGGCACGCGCGGGTGGTGAAGGCCCGCACAAGCGCTGCCGCCCTCGTCGAGGCCGGCCATGTCCGCATCAACGGCGTGCGCGAGAAAGCTCCGGGCCATGGCGTGAAGCTCGGCGACGTGCTCACGGTCGCGCTCGACAACACGGTGCGGGTGCTGAAAGTCGCGGGATTTTCCGAGCGGCGGGGCGATGCGTCGGCCGCCCGCGTGCTCTACGAGGATTTGCAGAACCGCAGGGAATGACTATCTGCAAGCGAGCCTGTCGGGCGCTTGAAACCAGCGCTTTCAGGCATTCCGGGCTGCTTGTTCTTACCTTGCTCTTCCCTTGCGGCTGCGCAGTTCATGCGCTACGCAAACCCCGGAAATCTTGACCGTTTCGGAGCCCTGGATGACTTACGTCGTCACTGAAGCCTGCATCAAATGCAAATATACCGACTGCGTTGAAGTCTGCCCCGTCGACTGTTTCTACGAGGGCGAGAACATGTTGGTCATCCATCCTGACGAATGCATCGACTGCGGCGTCTGCGAACCCGAATGTCCCGCCGACGCCATCAAGCCGGACACCGAGCCCGGGCTAGAGAAGTGGCTCGAGGTCAACACCGAATACGCCAAGGCCTGGCCCAACATCACCCAGAAGAAGGACCAGCCGCCGGACGCGAAAGAATTCGAGGGTGTGGAAGGCAAGTTCGAGAAATATTTTTCAAAGGAACCCGGCAGCGGAGACTGATTCGCTAAACGGGCTTCCAAGGAAAACTAAGAGGCAGATTAAGTCCGTTCCGGACCTAATCTGAACCTAATCCGGCCTCATCAGACCATAAAGAGCCTGCTGATTTAACCCTATTGACGGACTTCTGACCGAAAGGTCCCTGTAAAGGTCCGGAATGGGGCGTAAATCGTTGATTTTTGCGGAAAATGTGCTATATTGGGCACATTACTAGCCGGATACGGCCATGCGTAACTTTGGCCTCCCGGTGGTCCCGTAAAAACATCGAACAGGGGCGTGGCAGTTCCGCGCGCAGGCTGTGTCACAGAAAACGCGTAAAAAGAGTGTTTCAAAGACTTCGAAAAAAGCCGCCGCGGCCAGCCGCAGCGCAACCAAAGGCCGTGCCAAGGCGCCCGTAAAGGAAGCCAAGAAGGCCGCGGCCACAAAGTCCTCGAAAAACAAAAGAAGCTCAATGCCAGATAAGACTGCAAAAACTGCCGCGAAAGCGACGGCTTCGAAGGCCACTGCTTCGAAGGTTGCCCCCAAGACTCCCTTGAAAGCCGCTGCTCCGAAAGCTCCTGTTGTTGCTCCCAAGGCTGCCGCGCCGAAAGCCGCAGTCGTGGCTCCGAAAGCCGCAGTCGTGGCTCCGAAGGCCGCTGCCCCCCGCGTGGAGGAGCCGAAGAAGGTTCTCACCCAGCGTCAGGGCTTCAAGACCAATGAATTCGTGGTTTATCCCGCTCACGGTGTCGGCCAGATCCTGGCGATCGAGGAGCAGGAGATCGCAGGCGCCAAGCTTGAGCTGTTCGTGATCAATTTCATGAAGGACAAGATGACGCTGCGGGTGCCGACCGCCAAGGTCGCCAATGTCGGCATGCGCAAGCTGTCCGATCCGACGCTGGTCAAGAAGGCCCTTGAGACCCTCAAAGGCCGCGCGCGCGTCAAGCGTACGATGTGGTCGCGCCGGGCACAGGAATACGAAGCCAAGATCAATTCGGGCGATATCGTTGCGATCGCCGAAGTGGTGCGCGATCTCTATCGCTCGGAATCGCAGCCGGAACAGTCCTACAGCGAACGTCAGCTCTATGAAGCGGCGCTCGATCGGCTGTCGCGCGAAATCGCCGTCGTCCAGCATTCGACGGAGACCGAAGCGGTCAAGGAAATCGAGAGCCAGCTCGCCAAGAGCCCGCGCCGCGGCGCCAAGACCGAAGGCAATGCGGAAGCCGAGGGTGAAGGCGATGATGCCGACGGTGACGATGCGGCCGTTGCGGATGAGGCGGCGTAAGCTGCTGCTCCCAGACTGAATTGCGAAAAGCCCGGTCGAGAGACCGGGCTTTTTGTTTGGGCGATATCTATCCGCTCGTCGTCCCGGCGAGAACCGGCCAATCCGACCGATAAAGTAGAAGGACGACGACATTCTCCATCTTAAAGGGATGAGCTATTGAATCTTCGGGGCCTGGAAGTCTTTCACGCCATCATGAGGTCCGGCTCTGTAACCGGAGCTGCCGCCATGCTGAACGTAACGCAGCCGGCAGTCAGCGCGGCTTTGCGGCAATGTGAAGCCCAACTGAAAATGAAGCTCTTCTCGAGAGCAGGTGGTCGGCTTCGTCCGACGCCGGAAGCCGAAGCCATATTTCCGGAAGTGGCCGAGATATTCACGCGCGTCGATACTGTCGGCCGGCTGTCAAAGGATTTGATCGGAGGCCGCCTCGGCACGCTGTCGATAGCCGGAGCCTTTCCAATAACCAACAGCATCGTCGCAGAAGTCGTGGCGTCGTTTATCATTCAGCGCCCTGATCTTCGGGTCATGTTGCATACCCTCACAACGCCTCAGGTTCTGGACAAGGTGCGTAACCGGGAAGCTGAGCTCGGAATCGTATATGAGGATGCCATCGGTGCGGAATTCGAAACGGAAGTGCTGACGAAAATCAGGCTTGCTTGCGTGCTGTTGTCGAGCCATCCCCTTGCGAAAAAGCAGACGATCTCTGTAAAGGATCTGCAGCCTTACCCGATCATCACATATCTTCCTCAGACAATTCTGCGCAGCCACGTCAATCGCGCGCTTCAAAACGGTGGCGTTGATTTACGGATAAATATCCAGGTTGGCCTGTCCATCACCGCAATCATGCTTGCGCGCTATGGCGCCGGGATCGCTTTGGTCGATCCACTCCTCGCAAATGCGATGGCGACGCCGCTTTTGGTTTCCAGACCGCTGCGGCCTTCCGTCGAGCTCAACGTGATTTTGGTGCGCAATCGCCATTCGCCTCGGTCGGCGGTTTCCATCGAGTTTGTGAAAAGCCTAAAGAAACTAATATCACAGCCAAAGAACATAAAAAAATCTTATGCATAACGAAAAAACGATGATTCGACTCCGCTTTGCAATCGGACCTATTTGCGTGGGTGGGATCACTCCAAAGAATGGCAAAGATAAATGGATTCAACGGGAGCGCCGATAGGGAGGGCAAGAAACCTCCGCGCGAAGGCCAGGAGCGGAAAAAATCTTTACGGCATTTTTTGTGACATTCCGTCGCCTCAAATTGTCGAAATGGCAGGACTCGCAGGGTTTGATTTTGCCTTTATCGATGCGGAGCACACCGCGGCGAGTGCCGAATCTGTCGAGCACATGGTCCGCGCGGCAGAGACGCGGGGTATTAGTGCGATAGTCCGGGTGGCATCGCATCAGCATGCAAGCATTTTACGGCATCTGGATTCCGGTGCGGACGGAATATTGGTCCCGCTGGTTGAGTCAGCCGAACAGGTTCGATCGATCATCGATGCGGTAAAATATCCCCCCGCGGGCAAGCGGGGGCTCGCTCACGTTCGTGCAGCAAACTACGGGATAAGAACAGCATTGGGAGACTATTCGCAGCGCGCGAATGAAGAAACCCTCATTGCAATTCAGGTAGAAACCGCTGAAGCCGTTCGAAATTTCGATAGCATCGTGGCGATTGATGACCTTGATGCGATCTTCTTCGGTGCGACGGATCTTGCAAGCTCGATGGGGCTTGGATCCGAAATCAAGATGAGCGGTAGCGATCAGCCGGAAATGATCGACCTCATTCAAAAGCTTGGCAAGATCGCGATGGCTGCCGGTAAAGTCGTCGGGGTCAGTGCCCATTCGCCGGCTGCCTATCAGCGGTGGTCGCATGCTGGATTTCGCTTCAATGCGACCGTTGCGACATTGCAATTCGGTAGAGCGCTGACCGGGCTGTTGCAAGGTTGCGGTCACAACGCTGAGCTTTGACCCGGGGAGAAGCTAAAAGTGGGACGCATACTGATTACGTGCTTATGGGCCCTGGGATTGCTTGTCAGCATCGAGACGAGTTCAATTGCAGAAGATTATCCTGCTCGGCCGATCAAGATCGTGGTGGGATTCTCTCCCGGTTCAGGCACCGATATCGTAACCCGGGTATTGGCGGCGCAACTCTCGGAACAAATGGGGCAGCCGATAATAATAGATAATCGCGAGGGAGCGAGCGGGATGATTGGCGCAAATGCCGTCGCCCGGTCCAACCCGGACGGGTACACACTTTTGATGGCGCCGGCCATTTTAGCTATCGGCCAGGCCATTCGAAAAGCGCAGCCTTACAATTTGGAAAAGGATCTCGCTCCGGTCGCATTGGTCGCGCAAACGCCGTTTGTCTTGATAACCAGAGCATCCTTTCCGGCGAAATCCGTCGCCGAACTGGTGAGCTTGGCCAAGACGACAACTGAAAATAACAGATTCATGTTTGGATCGGGCGGAGTGGGGTCGCTGGCCCACATGTCTGTTGAAATGCTGAAGAGCCAAGCAGGCATAGAGTTGCTGCACGTTCCGTATAAGGGGGACGCTCCTGTCGTTACAGACCTGCTAGCAGGGCGAATCGACATGATGTTTGCAGGGGTGTCGGTCGCTTTGCCGCTCATCGCGCAAGGAAGCGTTCGTGCGATCGCCGTCGGGACCCCTCATCGACTGAGCTTTCTGCCTGACGTGGAGACAATGAAAGAGGCGGGATACGGCGCGATAGAGGTCGTATCGTGGTTTGGCATCATGGGGCCCTCAGGCTTGCCGCCCGCTATTGTCGCCCGGCTTAACGCAGAGCTGACCAAAGCCGTTAGTTCACCTGCCACGATGAAGCGCTTTTCAGATATCGGCATCGAATCGAAAGGCAGCAGCACTCAGGAATTCAGGGATACGATTTCAGCCGCCATAAAGCGATGGACAGAGACCGCAAATCGGATCGGCTTGAAAATTGAATGAAGCGGCGGCGAAGGTTGCCTTGGTCAAATAGCCGCCGCCGTCGCTAACGACCCGCGGGGGTCACGGACCCGGCGCCGAACACGCGGCTGCCGCGCGGATCCGCCCGGCCATCCGAGGCCAATTCGGCCAGCGCGCGATGCCGGCGCCTCGAGGCGGAAACAGTGTGATGGTTCCGGCGTTGTCAAATGACGCAACCGATCTGGAGCAAAATCACGAATGGCAACGGAACCCACATACGTTCCCCACAACGCTCTCGTCCTCGTCGGCGACGGCCAAAAGGCACTGTTCCTGCGCAACAAAGGCAACGCGCAACGTCTCCAGCTTGTCGTGGAGCGAATTCTGGAGCGCGACAATCCGCCGACGCGCGAGCAGGGTACCGATCGTCCCGGACGATCCAACGCCAGTGTTGGCGTTGCCCGAAGTGCCATGGAAGAAACAGATTGGCACCACATTGCCGAGGAGCGGTTTGCCGGCGAGCTTGCCGAGGCACTCTATCGCCATGCTCACGCCAATCTGTTCGAGAAACTTGTCATCATCGCTCCGCCGAAGGTGCTGGGCAATCTTCGCAAGGCCCTTCATGCCACGGTCGCAGAGCGCGTCGCCGCCGAGATTCCAAAGGAACTGACGTCGCATCCGGTGGCCGAGATCGAGCGGCTTATCGCCGCTTGAGCGGCATTTCGGCAGGCTTCGCAAGCCGAGGCGACGGCAAAATTGAGGCGTCTGGAATTTTACCGTGACGGGCGGGAACGTTTCCGGCACGGATTCATTCGAAGCATGTGGCCGGCAACAAGCAGAGCTTGGCTGCGCCCCATCCACGATCGCAGGCCCGGAACGAATTGGATTTGCCTTGCCTCGGGCTTGTCTGATGCACGCGGGAGCAGAAGGAGGGGACTACACCCAACGAACCAAAATAGCGCACCAGATGGAGCAGATCATGAAGTTAAGTTCGACACAGCTGAAGCAAACCTTGAGCCAATTCCCGGCGGAAGTTCTACCCGACGATCATCCCGCGGCCGCCCAGCTCAGCAATTTGTTCGGGAACCACACTTTCTTTCTCGACAGCCGCGGGCTCAAGGTTCTCGAACCTACCGGCGCGCCGGAGATGGAGGCCCAAAGCGGCGAAGTCGTCAGCCTCGCGGACTGGAGCGATGCGACGCTGACCAGCCTGAGGCCGCATGAACCGGAAATGACGGGCGTGGTCGTCGTGCTTGAGCCGAGCAGGCACTGAGGCGCGCGGCGGGCGCAACTGTCTTTCGTGAGATATGCAGTGCTCGCCAAACACTCACTCGTCGCCCCGGCGAAGGCCGGGGCCCATAGCCACGAATGCATGTCGTGAGAACCGGCTGTGGCCACACCGTCGTGCAAAAGTTGACATCGGTGGTTATGGGTCCCCCGATGCGCAATTGCGCATCTGAGATCGCGCTTCGCTTGTCCGGGACGACAGTCCAGAAGAGACCAGACTCGCCGTTCGAGATCCCGGGTTCGCGCTAAGCGCGCCCCGGGATGACGCGCTTCGCGCGTCAATCCACCACGATCTTGACGCGATCACGCGTCTTGACCTGGGCGTTGGCGTCGAGGCCGTTGAGGATGCGGAAGCGCTGGGCCGGGCGGTCGACGCCGGCCATGCGGTGGGAAAGCGATTCCACGGTGTCGCCGGGCTGCACGGTGATGACTTTTATGCGCAGCGGCCGTGCGGCCTGAATCTCCTCAAGCGTCAGGCGGCGGAACGAGTTGACGGTTTCGCGCGCGTTGCGTTCGCTCTCGGTGGTCTTCTGCTTGGCTGCAAAAATGAAGCGGTAGACGTCGCTGCCGAACCGCAGCGCGTAAACCTTGAACTGCCATTGATCGCCATGCGCCGAGGCCGCCGCAGCCGGGAAACCATTGATGGTGAGATCCTCGGTCGAGGCTTTCTCGACGCCGTCCATCCAGCCGGAATTGAGGTAATCCCCGAGCGTCTGTTCCGCCGGCACCCGCACCACGTCGAAACGCATCGCCTGCGTGCCGCCCTCGCGGACGCCGATCACGGCCTGCGCGGTGTTATCCAGCGTGAACGTGTCGGGGGCGGCAAAGGTGAAGCCGAGCTTGGGATGCAGGAAGCGCCGGCCGCGCACGAAACCTTCGCTGGGGTCTTCGCCATAGACGATGTTGTCGATCGCGGCGAGATACGTCTCGCGGTCGCGCTCGCCGCCTTCGGGCGAAGAGAATTGCCGCGCCGAGTTCTGCGCATTCTGCACGCGCTCGGGCGTTGCCGGGTGCGAAGATAAAAAGTCCAGCGCGCGCGGATCGAGCGAGGTCTTGCCGGCCTTCAGCGCCGCATTACGTTCCATCGCGTTCAGGAAACGCGAGGCGCCATAGGGATCGAAATGCGCGCGCGCCGAAATGCCGACGCCGATGCCGTCGGCCTCGAACTCTTGCGAGCGCGAGAAGCTCGCCATCGTCAGTTTTGTTTTTGCAAGCGCCAGCGCGGTCAAATCCGGATCGTTGCTCATGTCGGTGACGACGCGGGTGACGACCGCAGCCTGCCGCGCCTGGTCCTCGCGGATCGAGGCGTGCTTTGCCAGCACATGCGCCATCTCGTGGGAAAGGACAGACGACAGTTCCGAGGTGTCGCTGGCGAGCGCGATCAGGCCGCGCGTCACATAGAGCTGGCCGGTCGGCAGCGCGAATGCATTGACCGCGCCGGAATTGAGGATGGTCACCCGGTAAGCCTGGTCGGGACGATCGGAAGCCGCGACCAGCCGGTCGACGGTCTTGCTGATCAGCGCTTCCAGCTTCGGGTCGTCGTAAGCGCCGCCATAGGAAGAGAGGATGCGCTCGTGCTCGCGCTCGCTCGCCGGCGTCTGCGCCACGGTGCGGTTCGGCTTGGCCGGCGCGGTAGTGGTCGGCGCCGATGTCTCGAACCGGCTGCCGACGCTCCCGCACGCCGATAGCGTCAAAGCAGCGCACAGCACGGCCGGCGCAGCCAAAAGGCGGCGGCCTGTACTTCCCTCGCGCCGTATTGAACGCTCCGTCACGTCAGCCCACTCTTCTTCTGAAACGAGCTAATTCCCACCCAGCACTTCAATCTGCCCCACCCGGAGCACCTCGATCCGTGGCCCACCCCGCGCCTCGACAAAGCCGCGGACCCGAATCCGTCGATTTTCGAGGGACTTAGGCGACAGACCGGCCGCCTCGAACGCCGGTACCATGCGCCTTGAAATAGTCACAGCAAAGTCCCGTGTCCAGTTTCGGCCAAAATTCAGATAGGTCGTTGCCCCTGCCTGCCGCACGGACAAAACCTTGCCCTCGACCACCGTAAAGCGCCCAATCCCGGCCAAAATATCGCCGGGACTTTCCGCGTTTTTTATGGCCGTGGGATCCGCCCAGGTTCCCCTTTTGGCCTGCCGCGCCTCGGTCTCGGCGGCCGCCAGTTCCGCGGCGCAGTCCTTGTTGGCGATTTCGGTCGAAACCAGCGCCTCGCCCCGCCGCAGCAACTCGCTTTGCACCGTCGTTTCGGAACCAGGGAGGAACACAAAGGCGGGCTGGCGGCCGTAGCGGTCCGGCGCGTCGTCTTCGCCGCGCAGCGTCACGTCGCGCCCCGTGACGATGGCCGCCAGCGCCGCTTTGGTCTTGTCCGGGGTTGCCGGCACGATCCCGGCGAGACGGACTTCGTGGCCGTCGTCGAGCCGAAATGTGCGCGCGTCGATCACGGTGGCGACGCGGCCTTCGCCTTGCGGCTCAAAGCTGCATCCGGCTGACCATGCGGGAGCCGCGGAGGCCAGCAGCATCAGACCAGCCGCGGTCCACGATCCGCAACGCAATGCCTTGGTGGTCATGACGCTGCTCTTTGTCCGGCCTGTTCGCTGTGCTGCGCCTCAATTGCTATCCGAAAAAATGCCCGAGGGGGAGATGATGGAAATCAACGGCGTCGCGCATATTTTTCTGCCCGCCTCGAATTACCAGCGCTCCCGCGCGTTCTATGACGAACTCCGTCATAGATAGGCACCCATTCCGCTTAACGGAAAAACGCATGCGAAACGCGCCCGGCGCGCGCCTTGCCGCTGTGGGTGCCATGCGGCATGATCGCGCCCATGAAATTAAAAGCCGCAGCCAATGCGGCGTTAAAGGGAGACCTTCATGAAACGGGTTGTCACAGGTATTTTCGCCGCGGTATTAGCGATGTCGAGTACCGCTGCTCTGGCGCAAGCCAAGCCACCGCTCAAGCTCGGCGGCATCCTCGATATGTCCGGGCTCTATGCCGATATCACCGGGCCCGGCAGCGAAATGGCCGCGAAGATGGCCGTGGAAGATTTCGGCGGCGAGGTGCTCGGCCGCAAAATCGAGATCGTTGCCGCCGACCACCTCAACAAAGCCGATCTCGCCGCCAACATCGCCCGCGACATGTTCGACAACCAGGGCGTCGAGATGCTGTTCGATGTGGCGGCGTCGGCGACCGCGCTGGCCGCGCTCGAGATTTCGAAGGCGCGTGGCAAGATCAACATGTTCAACGGCCCGGGCTCGATCCGGCTCTCCAACGAGGCCTGCGGTCCCTACACCGTCCACTATGTGTTCGACACGTTCGGCCAGGCCAACGTGACCGGATTGGCCGCGGTGAAGCAGGGCCTCGACAGCTGGTACTTCCTGACCGCGGACTACGCGTTCGGGCAGGACCTGGAAAAGGACACCACCAACGTCGTGCTGAAGTCGGGCGGCAAGGTGCTGGGCACCGTGCGGCATCCGCTCAACACGTCGGATTTCTCGTCTTACCTGCTGCAGGCGCAAAGTTCGAAAGCCAAAGTCATCGGGCTTGCCAATGCCGGTGGCGACACCATCAACGCCATCAAGCAGGCGGCCGAGTTCGGCCTGATGAAGGGCGGCCAGAAAGTATCGCCGTTGCTCGCCTTTATCACCGATATCGATAGCGTCGGCCTCGAAACCGCACAGGGGCTGCTGCTCTCCGAAGCCTTCTATTGGGACCTCAACGACGAGACGCGGGCATTTTCAAAACGCTTCATGGAGCGGATCAAGCGCGTGCCGTCGGGGGTGCAGGCCGGCACCTATTCCTCCGTCACGCATTATCTCAAGGCGGTGAAGGCCGCGGGCACCACCGATGCGGCGGCCGTGATCAAGATCATGAAGGAGACCCCGATCAACGACATGTTCGCCAAGAACGGCAAGATCCGCGAGGACGGCCGCATGGTGCACGACATGTATTTGTTCGAGGTCAAGAAGCCGTCGGAATCCAAGGGCCGCTGGGACAATTACAAGCTGCTCGCGACGATTCCCGGCAACGAGGCGTTCCAGTCGCTGGAATTGTCGCGCTGCCCGCTGGTGAAAAAGTGACGGCCGTAGGCCGTCATCCCGGGGCGCGAAGCGAACCCGGGATCTCGAGATTCCGGGTCTGGTGCTAACGCACCATCCCGGAATGACGGACGCAACCAATAACAACGAAAGAACCCGCACATGAGCCAGAACGAAATGGTCCTCCAGCAGCTCGATTCCGGGCTGCTCACCATCATCATGAACCGCCCCGACCGGCGCAATGCGCTCAATCCGGACATGACGCGCGGCCTCGTCGATGCGGCGCGGCGGGCGGCGGAGGATCATGAGGTGCGCGCGGTGCTGCTGAAGGGCGCCGGCGGCACGTTCTGCGTCGGCGGCGACGTCAAATCGATGGCGGAGGGGCGGGCGCCGCTGTCGTTCGAAGCCAAGATGGCCAATCTGCGCCGTGGCATGGAAGTCTCGCGCATTCTGCACCAGATGCAAAAGCCTGTCGTCGCGCAGGTCGACGGCGCCGCCGCCGGCGCCGGGCTCTCGATTGCGCTCGCCTGCGATCTCCGCGTCGCCAGCGCTTCGTGCAAGATCACCACCGCGTTTGCAAAAGTCGGATTGTCGGGTGACTACGGCGGAACGTATTTCCTCACCCAGATGCTCGGCAGTGCGAAAGCGCGCGAACTTTATCTGACCTCGCCGGTGCTCAGTGCGCAGGAGGCCTACAATCTCGGCATGGTGACCAAAGTGGTGCCCGACGCGGAAGTCGAGGCGGTCGCGCATGATCTGGCGATGTCGCTGGCGCAAGGCCCGTCGATCACGCTCGGCTACATCAAGCGCAACATCAACAACGCCGAGACGATGTCGCTGGAAGCCTGCTTCGACGCCGAGGCGATCCACCATTCGCGTTCGGGCGAGACCCTGGACCACAAGGAAGCCGCGAAGGCGTTCGTCGAAAAGCGCAAGCCCGTATTTCAGAACCACTGAGGTAACGATATGGCCGGCTATATGAGGCTGCGGCAGATCTGCCTGGTGGCGCCGCATCTGGAGCCCGTGATCTCGGATATTGCCGCCATCATGGGGCTCAACGAATGTTACCGCGATGGCAATGTCGCCAAGTACGGCCTCGAAAACGCGCTGCTGCCGGTCGATACGATCCTGCTCGAAGTGGTGGCGCCGTTCCAGCCGGGCACCGCGGCCGGGCGCTTCATCGACAAGAATGGCGGCCGCGGCGGCTATATGGCGATCTTCTGTTGCGACGATCCCGATGTCTACGGCAAGCGCGCCAACGCGATGGGCGTGCGCACCGCCAATTTGATCACGCACGCGCCCTATCACGGTGTGCAATTGCACCCGCGCGATTGCCGTGCCGCCTTCATCGAATTCAACCATACCGATGGCAGCGACGATGTTTTGGGAACCTATCCGCCGGCCGGTCCCGACTGGCAGAAATCGATCCGCAAGGATATGACGCTGGCGCTGACCGATGTCGAGATGGAAAGCCCGGAACCGGAAGTGCTGGCGGCGCATTGGGGCAAGATCATCGGAATTGCCGTCGGCACGAGTGCGCGCGGCGAGCCGGAGCTGAAATTGCCCAATGCCAGCTTCCGCTTCGTTCAGGGTAACAGCGACCTGATGAGCGGGTTGACGTTCAAGGTCGTCAATGTCGCGAAGGTGCTGGATGCGGCGAGGGCGAAGGGCTGCAAGGTATCGGACGAGGGCTTTGATCTGTGCGGAGTGAGGTTTAGTCTGGTGGCGTGAGGGCCGCCACCGTCATTGCGAGGAGCGAAGCGACGAAGCAATCCACTCTTCCTTTGCGCGGCGAGATGGATTGCTTCCGCCTTCGCTCGATGAGCTACGGCGGACAAGTCGCTGCGCTCGCAATGACGACTAAGAGGACGCACTCCCCATGCCGCATCCGCTCGACAGCTTCTTCGTGCCCGACAGCATCGCGCTGATCGGGGCGTCGCGGGATCATGAAAAGATTCCGGGGCGGCTGTTGTCGATGCTGCGCAAGAACGGCTATCCGGGCAGGATTTATCCGATCAACCCGAACTATCCCGATATCGACGGGCTGAAATGCTACGCGTCGATCGCCGACGTCGGCGCGCCCATCGATCTTGCCATCATCATCATTCCCGCTCGCGCCGTGGTGGCCGCGCTGGAGCAGTGTGCTGCGGTCGGTGTGAAAAATGCCGTGATCATCTCCTCCGGCTTTGCGGAAGAAGGCGGCGACAGTGCCGCGATGCAGGATGAGATCGTCGCGATTGCGAAGCGCAGCGGCATGCGGATTTCGGGTCCCAATGCCGAGGGTTTTCTCAGCGAAGTGCAGAAAGTCGCGGCCACCTTCAGCCCGACGGTCGACGTCAAGCCGGGGCATGTGCCGCTGGTCGCAACCGCCAGACGGATCGCCATTGTCGCCCAATCCGGTGGTATCGGCTTTGCCATCAAGCATCGCGCCAAGGCGCTCGGCGTTGCCGTAAGCTATTGCGTCAGCGCCGGCAATGAAAGCGATCTCGGCGCCGGCGAGTTTCTGGACTACATGGTGCAGGATGCCTCCACCGACGTGATCCTGCTGTTCATCGAGGGCATCCGCGACGTCGACAAGTTTCTCGCCGCCGCGCGCCGCGCCGCTGAAGTGCGAAAACCCGTCATCGTGACAAAGGTCGGCCGTTCCGGCGCGGGCGAGCGCGCCGCGGCCTCGCATACCGCTAGCATGGCCGGATGGTCGGCGGCTTATGACGCGGTGTTCGCCAAATATGGCTTCATCGTCTCCAACGATCTCGACGAGGCTGTCACGATTGCAGCGGTGCTGACGACAAGTCCGCTGCCGAAGGGCGACCGCGTCGCGGTGCTGACCGTGTCCGGTGGCGCCGGCATCTGGGGTGCCGACACCGTCTCGATGCAGGGGCTGAAAGTTCCGGAATTGTCGCAGGCCGTCCAGAACCAGATCAAGCAATGGATGCCGTCCTATGGCGCCGCCGGCAACCCGATCGACGTCACCGCCCAAGGCGTCAGCAGCGGCGGCTTGCAGAAGACCATCGATCTGCTCGACGTCTCCGACGAAGTCGACGCCATGCTGGTGGTGCTGTCGCTGTCGAGCGAGGTACGGATGTGGTTCAAGGAGAACGAACTTAAGCCGGTGATCTCGGCGCAGAACAAGCCGATCGTGTTCTATTCCTATACGCTGCCGTCTCTCTTCGCGCGCACCGAGCTCGCAAAATCCGGCGTCGTGGTGCTGTCGGGCCTCACGCATGCCAGTGTTGCGATGCGGCGGCTGGTCGAATATGCGAATTTCAAACTGGCGCCACCGCTGGATCGTGGGGCGTTGCCGCCGCGCGATCTCTCCATGCATCTGCAAGCGGCGACGTTATCGGAGTTCGACAGCAAGTCGCTGTTGCGCGATGCCGGCATTGCGATGCCGGACGAGATGCTCGTGGCCGAGCGCAGCGATCTGGATGCCGCCGTTGCGCGCGCGGGCTTTCCGCTGGTGATGAAAATCCAGTCGCGCGACATCCCGCACAAGAGCGAGGTCGGCGGCGTCCGCGTCAACATCACGACCAAGGGCGAAGCCTTCATGGCTTACGGCGGGCTGCTCGATAATGCGCGCAAACACCGGCCCGATGCCGCGATCCAGGGCGTGCTGGTCGGGGCGATGGCAAAAAAAGGCGTCGAGATCATCGTCGGCACGCTCGCGGACAGGACGTTCGGCCCCATGATCATGGTCGGCCTCGGCGGCATCACCACGGAATTGTTTCGCGACGTGATCTACCGGCCGGCGCCGGTGAGTGCGGAGGAAGCGTCGGCGATGCTGGGATCGTTGAAAGCGGCCCCGCTGCTGAACGGGTTTCGTGGCGCGGCGAAGGCCGATGTCGCCGCGCTGTCGCGCTTGATTTCAGATGTGTCGGTGCTGGCGGCGCAACATGCGAAAGAGATTTCGGAGATCGAGATCAATCCGGTGCTGGTGCACGCCGAGGGGCAGGGCGTAACGATTGTGGATGCGTTGGTGGTACGCAAGAACTAACAACGGGTCGTCCCGGCCTTGAGCCGGGACCCATACGCCGCGGCCCATCGGTAAGGGCACCGGCGTTAGAGACCTGCTCAAACAATTGCGGCCGCGGAGTATGGGTCCCGGCTCAAGGCCGGGACGAGTGCGTCCGTGAGGACGCTTTGACTGAACGGTGTAAGTCCGTTCTGGAGTTGGTCGCAACTCCACAATCGAAGGAAACTGCGTCGCCGAG
>Ga0307517_10002030_pt1 | contig 32950 bp, 31 predicted proteins | sample 23_EM_MG_FD_194515 | JGI IMG/M metagenome (GOLD analysis project Ga0307517, IMG submission 194515) | Populus trichocarpa ectomycorrhiza microbial communities from riparian zone in the Pacific Northwest, United States - 23_EM | ecosystem: Host-associated > Plants > Roots > Unclassified | place... | reverse complement strand
CGATCAGAACCGGTGTTCTTGACGTACTTCGCGCTCAGGTCAACGGTACCGTACAGGGTGACCGAGGATTGAGCCGATGCGACACCAGCGAAAGCGCCCAGAACTGCGAGAGCGAGCAGAGATTTTTTCATTGCGACTATCTCCTAGGTTGAACAAGAGGTCCCGATCACGAATCACCCTCGTTGGGCAGATCAGGCACAACCCCCTCAGCGGAAGTTGTGCGTATTGCACCAGAGGGGCCGTGTGCTGGAAAGCCTTGCAGGTCAAAAAAGGACTTTATGTTGTCTGAGCACAACGAGACTTCAGACGGGCCGGCGAGACGCCGTGTTCGCCGGTATGGAGGACGCCGAGCGGCGACCGGCGCACGTTGTTCGGCGCCGGCCAGGCCTGCGTTATTCTTGTGAAACGCTCACTTGGATACCGCCCTTGTCCTCACTCGACGCTTTGCTGATTGCCGCCGACAGCAGCCTGCGGGCCTTGTCGGGCGCCAGCCATGCGGGGCGCCCGTGTCCTGTCGCCAAGGCGCCCACGCCCACGCTGGATGACACGCAGCGCCGCCTGTCGGGCGCACTGATGCGCGTCAATCACGTCGGTGAAGTCTGCGCTCAGGCGCTGTACACGGCGCAGGCGCTGGCGACCCGTGATGACGGGCTGCGCCGGCAGTTCGAGCACGCCGCCCGCGAGGAAACCGATCACCTCGCGTGGACGCAGCAGCGCTTGAGCGAACTGGGCGCGCGGCCCAGCTTGCTGAACCCGCTGTGGTACGCCGGCGCGTTCGGCATCGGGTTGCTGGCGGGCCGCAGGGGCGACGCGGTCAGTCTCGGTTTTGTGGTCGAGACCGAGCGCCAGGTCGAGCAGCATCTCGAACGGCACCTGTCTCGGCTGCCGGAAGCCGACCTCGCGTCACGCGTCATCGTTCAGCAGATGAAGGACGACGAGGCGCGCCACGGCGCGCAGGCTCAGGCGGCCGGCGCCGCCGCGCTGCCCGGGCCGGTGCGCTGGGTCATGCGTGCGGCCGCGCGCGTCATGACGACGACCGCGCACCACATTTAGGCACGGCGGCTCAGGCCGGTTTGATCTCGAAGCTGGTCGTGATCTCGGCCGTCTTCGCCAGCATGATGCTGGCCGAGCAGTACTTCTCGTGCGACATCCGCACCGCGCGTTCGACCACCGCTTCGGTGAGGGCCGGGCCGGTGACGACAAAGTGCATGTGAATCTTCGTGAAGACCTTGGGATCCACTGGCGCGCGTTCGGACGTGACGATGACCTGGCACTCGCGCACATCGTGCCGGCCGCGCTGCAGGATCAGCACGACGTCGTATGCCGTGCAGCCACCGGTCCCGGCCAGCACCGTTTCCATCGGCCGCGGCGCGAGGTTGCGACCGCCGCCATCGGGTGCGCCATCCATCATCAGCAAGTGGCCGCTGCCGGTCTCGGCCGAGAACGCCATGCCGTTGGCGGGCATCCAGTTGATCGTGCAATTCATAGGTATTCCTTCGCGATGGCGCGTGCATTGTGCACACCGCCGGTGCACGATGGAGCGAGGTCCCTAAAGACCCTGGCGCAATTTATTGCGGCGCAGCAAAAAAGGCTCTACACTCTGGTCGCACGCGGTGCCCGATGGGCGCTGCACCGTTTGTCTCCTCCACCTCCTCCATTGGTGGATTCAGCCCAAGGCAGCAATGCCTTGGGCTCTTTTCTTGGTGGATCGCAACGTATGATGCGGCGCCGCAAGGCCCCTCTGGAGACGACGCGCATGGCCATGGCCGCCCCGAAGAAGAAGACCCCGCCGCGCCCACCGCCGCTGACCCTCGCCGACTACCTGCAGAAGATCCTCACCGCGCGCGTTTACGACGTGGCCGTCGAAACGCCGCTAGAGGTCGCGAAGAACCTCTCGAAGCGCCTGAACAATCAGGTCCTGCTGAAGCGCGAGGACACGCAGCCGGTGTTCAGCTTCAAGCTGCGCGGCGCCTACAACAAGATGGCGCACCTGAGTGCTGCGCAGCTCAAGCGCGGCGTGATCTGCGCGTCGGCCGGCAACCACGCGCAGGGCGTGGCATTGGCCGCGCGGCGCATGGGCTGCAAGGCGATGATCGTGATGCCGGTGACCACGCCGGAGCTCAAGGTCGACGCCGTGCGTTCGCACGGTGGCGATGTCGTGCTGTTCGGCGACAGCTACTCCGACGCGTACGTGCACGCGCTCGAGCTCGAGCAGCAGCACGGCCTGACCTTCGTGCACCCGTTCGATGACCCGGACGTGATCGCCGGCCAGGGCACGATCGCGATGGAGATCCTGCGCCAGCACCAGGCGCCGATCGACGCGATCTTTGTCGCGATCGGCGGCGGCGGGCTGATTTCCGGCGTGGCGGCGTACATCAAGTCGGTGCGGCCCGAGATCAAGGTGATCGGTGTGCAGACGAACGACTCCGACGCGATGCTGCGCTCGGTGAAGGCGGGCAAGCGCATCCAGCTTCACGACGTCGGCCTGTTCGCCGACGGCACCGCCGTGAAGCTGGTGGGCGAGGAGACCTTCCGCCTCGCACGCGAGCTGGTTGACGAGTACATCGTCGTCGACACCGACGCCGCCTGCGCCGCGATCAAGGATGTGTTCCAGGACACCCGCAGCATCCTCGAACCCTCGGGCGCGCTGGGTGTGGCCGCGATCAAGCAGTACGTGGACACGCACCGCTGCAAGGGCAAGACCTTCATCGCGATCACCTGCGGCGCGAACATGAACTTCGACCGGCTGCGCTTCGTCGCCGAGCGCGCCGAGGTGGGCGAGGAACGCGAGGCGCTGTTCGCGGTGACGATCCCCGAGGAGCGCGGCAGCTTCAGGCGCTTTTGCGAACTGATCGGCCCGCGCGCGGTCACCGAATTCAACTACCGGATCTCCGACGCCAAGCAGGCCCACGTGTTCGTCGGCCTCTCGACCACGAACCGCAGCGAACCGGCCAAGCTCGCGAAGCACTTCAGCCGCCATGGTTTCGACACGCTGAACCTCACCGACGACGAGTTGGCGAAGGAGCACCTGCGCCACATGGTCGGTGGCCGCAGCGCCCTGGCCCACGACGAGCGGCTCTACCGCTTCGTGTTCCCGGAGCGGCCCGGGGCCTTGATGCGCTTCCTGTCGAGCATGCACCCCGGCTGGAACATCAGCCTGTTCCACTACCGAAACCAGGGCGCAGACCACGGCCGCATCCTGGTCGGCATCCAGGTGCCGCGTGCGGACAAAAAGGGTTTCCGCGAGTTCATCGACAGCCTCGCCTACCCGTGCGAGGACGAGACCGACAACCCGGTGTACCGGCTGTTCCTGCGCTGAATATCGGTTCACAATCAAGCGTCGCTTTTGAACCCCTCCAGCCCACCCATGTCGGTCAATCGCTCGCTCATCTCGCCCACCTCGAACCCGCTGCTTGAACAGGCCCTGCGCAAGAAGCTCGCTCACCGTGCCGAGACGACGGGCGGGCTGGGCGAACTCGAAGCGCTCGCGGTGCGGCTGGGGCTGATCCAGAACACGCTGAAGCCGCGTTTTCGCACGCCTCAGATCGCGATCTTCGCGGCCGACCATGGGCTCGCGGTCGAAGGCCTGAGCGCACCCGGTCAGCACTCGACGGCGCTGCTCGTCAACCAGTTGCTGACCTCACAACTGCCGGTCTCGGTCTTCGCGCGCATCCAGGGCCTCGAGCTCTCGGTCGTCGATTGCGGCGTCGCCGAATCGGTGAATCCACACGCCCGCTTGCTCGCTCGCAAGATCGCCCACGGCACTCGCAATTCGCGCGTCACGTCGGCGATGTCGCTGGACCAGGCCCACGCCGCGATCCGCGCCGGCATGGAGATCGCCGATTCGCTGGTCGGCAATTCGGTGGTGTGTGCCGGCATCGGCCTGGGCTCGCACGAGAGTGCGGCGCTGGTGTTGTCGCGCCTGTCCGGTGCGAATCTCAGCGACCTGCTGATCGCCGGGCCCGACATGGAAGAGGCCCACCTCGCCCACCTGCTCGCGATCCTGCAGAGCGCCCAGGCGCGCCACAAGGACGTGGTCGATCCGGTCGAGGTGCTGGCCGCGTTCGGTGGCTTCGAGATGGCGATGATGGTCGGTGTGATGCTCGTCGCGGGCAGCAAGCGCCACCTGATCGTGATCGACGGCATGCCCGCGTGCGCCGCACTGATGGTCGCCGCGCGCATCGCGCCGGCCGTGACCGACTACTGCGTCTATTGCCGCAGCCACAGCCACCAAGGGCTGGACCAGGCTCTGGCCTTGTTCCATGCATCGGCGCTGCTGGAGCTCGGCATGGAAAGCACCGATGGCACCGGCTCGACCTTGGCCTGGCCGCTGGTGCGCAGCGCCGCTGCCCTGCTGACCGAGGTCGCCGAAGGCGAAGAGGCGGGGCCGACGCATCCGATCCCGATCGTCACGACCTCGGAGCCCGCCACGCCGTTGTGAATGGAATGACGCGCGGCGCTCACACGCCGTCATTCATCTTATTTATTGCGTCGGCGCGTTCGGGTCGGGTCGCGTCGGCGGCGACACCGGCGGCAATAACACAGGCTGCTGCTGTTGCGGCACCATCGGTTGAGGCACGAGCGGGGGCGCGGCGGGCGGCGGCGCTGGTGGTGTGACGGTCGGCACCGCACCGCCGCCCAGCCCGCCCGCGGGCAACTTGCCGGTGGCGGCAGCAGTCGGCGGCGGCAGCTCGAGCGTGAGCGCCGGCGCGCCCTGGCCCGTGCCGATCGAGACCGTGCGCAGGCTCACCGACTGCAGGACCAGATCGTCGTCGAGCCGCGAGCCCACGGTGTAGGCCTTGGGCATCTTGCCGTCGACCGCGATCAACGCCACTCCGTGCGCCGACACCGCGCCCGCCGAATATTTCGGCGCCATGATGCCGAGCAGCCGAAAGCGCGCATTCGCATCGGCGGCCGGCGCCAACGCGGCACTGGCGACCGGTGCGCTGCCGAGCAAACGTGTCAGGTCGCCGCGCACCGCGCTCGCATCACCGACCGGCACGGCATAGGTGGGCGCCGCGGGCGCGCGCACCAACAAACGCAAACCCCAGAACACCGCGGTGGCGGCGACCAGGGCCCAGATGACGAACGCTGACAGTCGTGCGAGCATGATTGATTATGATTCAACGAGAACTCAGCTCCAGCCCCCGCGCTGACAGGAACACGACATGACGTTGGCAACACCTCTCCCCACCGCGGCGCGCCGCTCGGCACGCCGCCTCGGCGGCTTCACCCTGATCGAGTTGATGGTCGTGCTCGTGATCATCGGCGTGCTGGGCGCCCTGATCGTACCCAGCGTGCTCGACCGGCTGGGGCAATCGCGCGTCACCGCGGCGCGCACCGATGTGGCCAGCCTGATGGGGCAGCTCAAACTTTACAAACTCGACAACGGCCAGTTCCCGACCTCGGAACAAGGCCTGCAGGCACTCGCTACGAAGCCGACCGCAGGCCCGACGCCGCCGAACTGGAAGCCCTATGTCGACAAGCTCCCGGCCGACCCGTGGGGCCACCCGTACCAATACGCAAATCCGGGCCTGAAGGGCGAGATCGATGTCTACAGCTTCGGTGCCGACGGCGTGATCGGCGGCGAAGGCGACAACGCGGACATCGGCAACTGGCAGTAGCGATGAAGCCCCTGGACGCTTGCGGCGTCGTTCCCCGAGGGGAGCTCGGGCCACTTCGGACGGCCCGGTGTCGGCCCGCGTCTCAGCAGGGCTTCACGCTGATCGAACTGATGGTGGTGATCGCGTTGATCGCGATCGCCAGCGCCGTCACGAGCTTGGCGCTGCGCGATCCAGCCGCGACCCGGCTCGAACACGAAGGCGCGCGGCTGGTGGCGCTGCTCGAAGCTGCCCGCACCGAGGCACGCGCCTCCGGCCTGAGCGCCAGCTGGCAACCGCGGGTCGATCCGGACGGCGCCACCGGCTTTCGCTTCGTCGGCCTGCCCCCCTCGAGCGAAACGCAGACGCAATGGCTCAACAGCGGCGTGACCGCCGACATCCCCGGCGCCCGCGCCGTGCTGCTCGGCCCCGAGCCGCTGATCGGCGCGCAGCGCATCGTGCTGCACCTGGACCAGCAGCGCCTCACGCTCGCGACCGATGGCCTCGGCCCGTTCGTCGTCAGCACCGACACGCCGGCACAATGAAAACGAGCGCGCGCGGTTTCACGCTGATCGAGGTGATGGTCGCGCTGACGATCGTCGCGATCACGCTGGGCGCCGGCATCCGCGCCGCGGGCGCGCTCACCGACAACACCCAGCGGCTCGCGGATGCCACCTCGGCCCAATGGTGTGCCGACAACCAGCTCACCGGCCTGCGTCTGAGCGGCCTGACGCCACCGATCGGCGACTCCGAGTTCGGCTGCACCGAACTCGGCCAGACCTACCGCGGCAAGCTCGTCGTACGGCCAACGCCGAATCCAAACTTCCACAACGTCGAAGCACAGATCGCCAATGAAGCCGGCACGCCCATCCTCAACCTCACGACGGTGATGCGCAAATGAGGCAACGGGGCTTCACGCTGATCGAGGTGTTGGTCGCGATGGCCATCATGGCCATCATGGCGGTGATGGCCTGGCAGGGCGTGGACGGGATCGTACGCACCCGCAACGCGAGCCAGCAGCGGCTCGAGACCACCCTGCGGCTGAACACCGTGATCGCGCAGTGGGACCAGGATCTGGCCTCGCACCAGGACACCGCCGGCGTTGCGGGCGTTGTCTCGGGCGTTGTCCCGGGCGAGGTCACTTGCGACGGCGCCAGCGTGAGGATCACCCGGCGCACGCCGGAAGGCGTGCAACTCGTCGTTTGGACATTGCGGCCGGCCGACAACAACACGTCCAACTGGGAGCGCTGGGCCGGACCGGCCGTCACGACCAGCGGCGAGCTCAGCGACAGCTGGCTGCGCAGCCAGCAGTTGCAGGGCAACGAGCCCGGCAGCCTGCGCACGCTCACCGGGCTGACCGGCTGGCAGGTCTATTTCTATCGGGGCACCTCGTGGTCGAATTGCCAGTCGACCGGTCAGGGTCTGCCCGATGGTGTGCGCGTCGTGCTGAGCTTCGCGCCCGGCAGCGGCGTGAACGGCGACCTCACCCGCGACACGTTGCTGAAGCACTGACCACCCATGCGTGCTCAAACGTCATCCCGTCGCCAGCGCGGCGCCGCGCTGCTGACCGCGATGATCATCGTCACGCTGGTGGCCACGCTCGCGGCCGCGATGGTGTGGCAGCAATGGCGCGCGGTGCAGGTCGAAGCGGCCGAACGGGCGCGCGCGCAGGCGGCATGGATCCTCTCCGGCGCGCTCGACTTCGCGAAACTGATCTTGAAGAACGACAAAAAGCCGTATACGGCGCTCACCGAACCTTGGGCGACGCCGCTCGCAGAATCGCGGATCTCCACCTTTCTCGCGATCGACAAGTCCAACGCCGAGGACGGCCCCGAGGCATTCCTCTCCGGCAACATCGATGACGCGCAGGCGCGCTACAACCTGAACAACCTGGTGACGGATGCTGGCAAACCCATTCCGGCGGAAGTGGCCATCCTCGGGCAGCTGTGCATGGCGGTCGGCATCGAGACAGGTATCGCCGGCCGTATTGCCAGCGGCTTGGGCGATTCGCTAAACCCCACGAATGCCGCAGGCCACTTGCCGCCGCGCAGCGTCGCGCAATTGACCTGGCTGGGCTTGGATCAGGCTTCCGTGGAGGCACTGAAACCATACGTCGTGCTTCTGAAAAGGGGGGCGCTTGTCAACGTCAACACGGCCTCGAAAGAAGTGCTGATGGCTGTCGCGGGGCTCGACCCCGGAACAGCGGAGAACTTGCTTCAAGTGCGTCAGCGCACACCGTTCAAGACTCAGGACGAGTTCACGAAACTGATTCCTGAAGCGGGAAGGAGTCAGGCTCAGAGTCAGCTCGTCTTTCGCTCCAACTTCTTCGAAGTGCGTGGCCGGCTGCGGCTCGCGGATCGCGTGCTCGTCGAGCGCTCGCTGCTGGAGCGGGTGTCAAGCGCGGGGTCAATTGAGTTCAAGGTGCTGCAGACCGAGCGCGTGGCCAGCCTCGAGCAAGTCGGCGGATGACGCTGCCCCCGCGCCACAGCCGCGCCCGGTAAGCTGTTGATTCGCTTCAGTTTGTAAACAACGCGTGCCTACAATGCGCGCAGCCCCGGAACCCAGCCACCTATGTCGACTCTCGTTGTCCAGATTCCCCAGCGCGCGCGCTTGCGCGGCAGCGCGGGCGGCACTGAGCCGCAGACGAGTGGACTGAGCACCGAGTACAGCTATGTGATGAGCCCCGATGGGCTTGCGCTCGAGACGCAGGGCCACTGCGCGGCCGCGCTGCTGCCCAAGGCGACGACCGTGATCGCGGTGCTCGCCGATACCGACGTGAGCTGGCACCGCATCAGCTTGCCCAAGGCACCGGCCGCGCGGCTGCGCGCCGCGCTCGGCGGCGTGCTCGAAGACGCGCTGCTCGAAGACGCCGACGATGTGCACCTCGCGCTCGCCCCGGCGGCCAGCGCCGGCCAGCCGACTTGGGTCGCCGCGACCTCGCGCCGCTGGCTGCGCGGCGAACTGGCAGCGCTCGAGAAGGCCGAGGTCTTCGTCGACCGCGTCGTGCCGATGGCCTGGCCCGACGATCCGCCGATCGGCCACTTTGCCGAGACCGAGGCCGAGATCGGTGGCGCGGCCCACGGCATCGCGCTGAACTGGGCCCACCCCGACGGCGTCGCGAGCGTGCGGCTGCAGGGTGGCCTGGCGCGCGCGCTGGTGCCGCAGCCCGCGCCACCCGAGACCCGCTGGAGTGCCACGCCCGGCGCCGTCGCGGCGGCCGAACAATGGCTGGGCGCGCCGGTGCGCGTGATGGCACCGGGCCAGCGCCTGCTACAAGCCGCACGCAGCCTCTGGAACCTGCGCCAGTTCGACCTCGCCCGCCGCAACCGCGGTGCGCGCGCGCTGCGCGATTCGGCGCGCAAATTCTTCAGCCCCGAGTGGCGCCCGGTGCGTATCGGCATCGTCGTGCTGCTGATCGCGCAGGTCGTCGGCCTGAACCTGTGGGCCTGGCACCAGCGCGGCACGATCGAGGCCAAGCAGGCCGCGATGCAGACCCTGGTGAAGGCCGCCTACCCGAACGTGAGTGCGCAAGACGTGCAGCGCGACGCCGACGCGGTGATGCAGCGCGAAACCCAGGCCCTGCGCACCCTCGCCGGCAAGCCCGGCGACGCCGATTTCGAGACCATGCTGCAAGCCGCCGGATCCGCGTGGCCGGCGGATCGTCCGCCGGTCGAGACCCTGCGCTTCGAACCAGGCAAGCTGACCTTGTCGGCCACGGGCTGGAGCGACGCCCAGGTGGCGGCGTTCCGCAGCCTGCTCGCCCCCGGTGGCTGGGCGGTCGAATCGAATCAGGGGCGGCTGGTCCTGAGCCGCGCCCGACCCGGAGCCCGCTCATGAACGCCGAGACCATGAATACTGCGCCGCCGGGCCTCGCGACGCTGCGTCAGCAGGCCGGCACGTGGTGGCAGGCGCGCACCTCGCGCGAGCGCCAGGCGGTGCTCCTCGTCGCGCTCGTGATCGGGCTGTTCGTGATCTGGAGCCTGTTCGTGCAACCGGCGCTGCGCACCGCGCGCGAGGCCCCCGAACAGCTCGACCGGCTCGAGGCCCAGTACCAGCAGATGCAGCGCATCGCCGGCGAAGCCAGCGCGCTGCGCGGCGCCACGCGGGTCTCGCCGACGCAGGCCACCGCCGCGCTGAAGGCAGCGACCGACCGGCTCGGCAGCAACGCGCGCCTGACGCTGCAGGGCGACCGCGCCACGCTGACGATCACCGGCGGCATCAGCACCGACGCGCTGCGTGCCTGGCTCAACGAAGCACGCAGCGGCGCCCGCGCCCGGCCCATCGACGCGCAGTTGCAGCGCGGCCCGACCGGCTACACCGGCTCGATCGGCCTGACCCTCGGGGGCACGCTGTGATCCGGCTGCGCCGCAAGCGCGCGCGCAACCTGTGGAGCCCGACGGTCGCGGCCACCGGCTGGGGCGAATCGACCTTCGCGGAAATGGAATGGGACAAATCGCGCGGCGCCGCGACCCGCTGGGCCATCGGCGGCATCGTCGTCGGCGTGCTGATCGCGCTGATCGCGTTCGCGCCGGCCGCATGGCTCGCCAGCGCGGTCGCGTCCGCGACGCAGCAGCGCCTGCTGCTCGCCGATGCGCGCGGCACCATCTGGTCGGGCAGCGGGGTCGCGGTGCTCACCGGCGGCGAAGGCAGCCGCGACGCGAGCTCCCTGCCCGGCCGCCTGGGCTGGACGATGCGCTGGCGCGGCCTCGGCATCGAGCTGCAGCTCGAACACGCGTGCTGTCTGAACGGCGCAGTCGCATTGCAGGTGCGGCCCGGTTTCGGCCGCACCACGTACATGCTGGTGCCGCCGTCGGGCTGGGTCGGCCAATGGCCGACCGCGCTGCTCGGCGGCTTGGGCACCCCCTGGAACACGATGCAGCTCGGCGGCACGGTGCGCCTGGTGTCGCCGGGGCTGCGGATCGAGTCGGTACAGGGCCGCATGGTGGTCGATGGCCAGGCCGACTTCGAAATGCTCGGTGTCTCGTCGCGCCTGTCCACGCTCGACAACCTGGGCAGCTACCGCATGAGCCTGACGGGCGACACCGCCAACCCGGGCATCTCGACGCTGCAACTCTCGACGCAGACCGGTGCCCTCCAGCTCAGCGGCACCGGTACCGTCGGTCCGAACGGCATGCGCTTTCGCGGCGAGGCTCGCGCCGGCGCCGCCGAGGAAGCCGCCCTGAGCAATCTGCTGAACATCATCGGGCGGCGCGACGGCGCGCGGTCCGTCATTTCGATCGGATGAGCATGAAGCCAAGCGCCACTTTTTCTCCCCACGGCCGAATGCTGCCTGCCGCGGTGGCGGCCACGATGCTGTGCGCTTCGCTGCTGCCCGCCAATCTCGCGTTCGCGCAGAATGCGCCGGAACGCGCCCGCGGCGAGGCCGTCACGCTGAATTTCGTCAATGCCGAGATCGAAGGCGTGGCGCGTGCGATGTCGGCGATCCTGAAGCAGCAGTTCATCGTCGACCCGCGCGTCAAGGGCACGATGACCTTGTACAGCGAGACGCCGCTCTCGCCGCGCGAGGCCTACGCGACCTTCCTCGCGACGCTGCGCGGCCTGGGCTTCACCGTGGTCGAGGTCGGCGGGCTGTACAAGATCGTGCCCGAGGCGGATGCGAAGCTGCAGACCGGCACGGTCAGCGTCGGCGAGCGGCCGAACCGCGGCGGCGATCAGGTCATCACGCAGATCTTCAAGCTCAACCACGAGAACGCGAACAACCTCGTGCCGGTGTTGCGCCCGCTGATCAGCCCGAACAACACGATCAACGCGAACCCGGGCAACAACACGCTGGTCGTCACCGACTATGCCGACAACCTCGCACGCATCGGCAAGATCATCGCCGCGATGGACACGCCAGCGGCCGGCGATGTCGAGGTGATCCCGGTCAAGTATGCCGTCGCAGGCGACATCGCGACCCTGGTGCAGCGCCTGACGGACAGCGCCGGCAGCTCTGCCCCGCCGGGCACGCCGGCCGGCGCGGCCGGCAGCACGAACGCCGCATCGGTGATGGTGGACACACGCAGCAACTCGCTGCTGGTGCGCGCACCGAACCCGGCCCGCATGGCCTCGATCCGCGCGCTCGTCGACAAGCTCGACCGTCCGCTGCCGTCGTACGGCGGGGCCGCCGGTGCGGCCGGCAATGTCTGGGTCGTCTACCTGAAGAACGCCGACGCGGTGAAGCTGGCCACGGTGCTGCGCGCCGCGTACGGCGGCGGTTCGGGCGGAGGCAGCAGCGGCGGTGGCGGCAGCTCCACATCGCCGACCACGACGATGACCACGCCCAGCCTGACCTCGACCGGCAGCAGCAGCACCAGCGGCGCGTCGACCACGCCGGTCACGCCGTCGGCCTCGCCCTCGACCGGCGGCTTCGTGCAGGCCGACCCGGCGACCAACGCGCTGATCATCACCGCGCCTGAGCCGATGTACCGGCAGCTGCGCGCCGTCATCGACCAGCTCGATTCGCGCCGCGCGCAGGTGTATGTGGAGTCGCTGATCGTCGAGGTCGACCCGAGCCAGACCGCGAACTTCGGCATCCAGTGGCAAGGCCTGATCGGCAGCAAGGGCGACACCAACGTCATCGGCGCGGGCACGAACTTCGGCACCGGCCTGAACAACATCCTGACCGGCAGCGCGGCACTGGCGACCGGCTCCAACGGCGTGGTTACGGCGTTGGCCAGCGGCTTGCCGAACGCGGGCTTCAACATCGGCCTGGCGCACAAGATCGGCAACTACTACACGCTCGGCGCGCTGGCCCAGGCGCTCAGTTCGACGACCGGCACGAACATCCTCTCGACACCGAACCTCGTCACGCTCGACAACGAAGAGGCGAAGATCGTGGTCGGCCAGAACGTGCCGTTCGTGACCGGCTCGTTCACCAGCACCGGCACGGGCACGACCAGCCCGTTCCAGACCATCGAGCGCAAGGACGTCGGCATCACGCTGAAGATCAAGCCGCAGATCGGCGAGAACGGCACCGTGCGCATGACGATCTACCAGGAGTCGTCGTCGGTCGCGACGACCACCGCGGTCGGCACCGACAACGCCGGCCCGACCACCAACAAGCGCTCGATCGACTCGACCATCGTCGTCGACGACGGCCAGATCGTCGTGCTCGGCGGCCTGATCGAGGACACCTACAACACGACGAAGTCCAAGGTGCCGTTGCTTGGCGACATCCCCTACCTCGGCGCGTTGTTCCGCAGCGAGAGCCGCGAACGCAAGAAGACGAACCTGATGGTGTTCCTGCGTCCGGTCGTGATGCGCGACCAGGCGGCATCGAACAAGGTCTCGCTCGACCGCTACGACTACATCCGCGCCGAGCAGCTGAATGCGCAGCCGATCCCCAGCGGCATCCTGCAGATCAACGAGTCGCCGCTGCTGCCGCCGATCCGGCCCGACAGCACCGGCCCGACCGGCGTGCCGCGCCCGCTCGGCGACATGACCCCGCCCCCGCCGACGCTCGTGCCGTCGGTGCCCGTGCCGGCCTCGGGCGCATCGGCGCCGCCGCCATCCAACTGAGGCCGAGCTCGACCATGGGCGCCCGCCACCCCCTGCCCTACGCCTACGCGAAGGCGCACACGCTGCTGCTCGAAGACGACGGCGAACGCCTCGTGCTGTGGGCGCCCGAATCGGTCGGCCTGCCGGCGCTCAGCGAAGTGCTGCGCCTGTACGCGGTCGATGCGCTCGAACGCGAGGCTGGGCCATCGCTCGCCAACCGCATCGCGGTTGCGTACGCGGGCAGCGAATCGAGCGCGGCCACGGTGATCGGCGAGGTCGAAAGCGCGGTCGACCTGAGCCGCATGATGCAGGAGCTGCCGGCGATCGAGGACCTGCTCGAGGCCTCGAACGACGCGCCGATCATCCGCATGCTCAATGCGCTGCTGACGCAGGCCGCGAAGGACGGCGCCTCCGACATCCACATCGAGCCCTACGAGCGCAGCAGCTCGGTGCGCTTCCGCGTCGACGGCACCTTGCGCGAGGTGGTGCAGCCGAACAAGGCGCTGCACGCCGCGCTGATCTCGCGCCTGAAGATCATGGCCGAACTCGACATCGCCGAGCGCCGCCTGCCGCAGGACGGCCGCATCTCGCTGCGCATCGGCGGCCGTGCTGTCGACGTGCGCGTCTCGACGCTGCCCTCGGCGCACGGCGAGCGCGCGGTGCTGCGCCTGCTCGACAAGGGCGAATCGAAGTTCACGCTCGAGGCGCTCGGCATGAGCGGCGAGGTGCTGAGAAAGTTCGACAAGCTGGTGCAGCAGCCGCACGGCATCGTGCTCGTCACCGGCCCGACCGGCTCGGGCAAGACGACGACGCTCTATGCCTCGCTGGGCCGCGTCGACACGGCCGGCACGAACGTGCTGACCGTCGAGGACCCGGTCGAATACGAGCTGCCCGGCATCGGCCAGACCCAGGTCAACCCGAAGATCGACCTGACCTTCGCGAAGGCACTGCGCGCGATCCTGCGCCAGGACCCCGACGTCATCATGATCGGCGAGATCCGCGACTACGAGACCGCGCAGATCGCGATCCAGGCTTCGCTCACCGGTCACCTGGTGCTCGCCACGGTCCACACGAACGACGCGCCCAGCACCGTCACGCGCATGATCGACATGGGCGTCGAACCCTTCCTGCTGAGCTCCAGCCTGATCGGCGTTCTGGCGCAGCGCCTGGTGCGCAAGCTGTGCCCGACCTGCAAGAAGGTCGATGCGCGCGGCCGCTACCACCCGGTCGGCTGCACCGAATGCGGCAGCACCGGCTACAAGGGCCGCACCGGCGTGTACGAGCTGATGGCGGTGGACGACCAGGTGCGTGCGCTGATCCACGGCCGCGCCGCCGAGTCGCAGATCTTCGTCGCGGCCGAAGCGGCCGGCCTGCGCTCGATGCGCGAGGACGGCGAGCGGCTGGTCGCCGAGGGCATCACCTCGCCCGAAGAAGTGATGCGCGTGACGCGCGAATGAGTATCTGAAGTGCCCGCCTACAAGTTCGAGGCGCTAGACGCCGCTGGCAAGTCCAGCACCGGGCTGCTCGACGCCGAGAACGCCAAGGCCGCGCGCGCACAGCTGCGCGCTCAGGCGCTGGTGCCGCTCGCCGTCACGCAGGTGGCTTCAGCCGGCACCGCAGGTCAAGGCCTGCAGTTCAAGCGCCGTGTCTTCACGTCGACGAACCTGGCCGTCTGGACACGCCAGCTCGCCGGGCTGGTCAGCGCCGGGCTGCCGCTCGAGCGCGCGCTGACCGCCCTCAGCGAAGAGGCCGAAGACCCGCGCCAGCGCGAGCTGGTCGCGCATCTGCGCAGCGAAGTCAACAGCGGTTCGCCGTTCGCGCGCGCGCTCGCGAGCGCACCGCGCGAGTTCGACGACGTGTACCGCGGCGTGGTCGCGGCCGGCGAGCAAAGCGGTGCGCTCGGCCGGGTGCTCGAGCGCCTCGCCGACGACCTCGAGGAGCGCCAGGAGCTCAAGGCCAAGCTGATCGGTGCGACGCTGTACCCGGCGATCGTTTCGCTGATCGCGGTCGTGATCGTGATCTTCCTCGTCACCTACGTCGTGCCGCAGGTCGCGTCGGTCTTCATCAGCTCCAAGCGTGCGCTGCCCGCGCTGACGACCGCGATGCTCGTCATCAGCGCGTTTCTGCGCAGCTGGGGTTGGGCGGTGGCCTTGCTGATCGCGGCCGGTGTCGGGCTGCTGATGGCGATGCTACGCAATGAAGTCTTTCGCCAGAGCTTCGATGCCGGCTGGCTCCAGCTGCCCCTGATCGGCAAGCTCTCGCGCGGCTACAACGCGGCGCGCTTCGCCGGCACGCTGGCGATGCTGGCAGGCGCCGGGGTGCCCATCCTGAAGGCCTTGCAGGCCGCGGCCGAAACCCTCTCCAACCGCGCGATGCGCGCCGACGCGATGGACGCGCTGGTGCAGGTGCGCGAAGGCGCACCGCTGGCGTCGGCACTCGCGGGCAAGCAGCGCTTCCCCGGCCTGCTGTCGATGTTCGCGCGCCTCGGCGAGCAGACCGGCCAGCTGCCGGTGATGCTGGAGCGCGCCGCGCGCCAGCTCGGTGCCGAGGTGCAGCGCCGCGCGCTGCAGATGGCGACGATCCTCGAGCCGCTGCTGATCGTCGCGATGGGCGGCGTCGTGATGCTGATCGTGCTGGCCGTGCTGTTGCCGATCATCCAGCTCAACACCTGGGTGAAGTAGCGACGCGCCCGCCCACGGGCAGTTCCCCCCGTCTCGGTGGTGCACAAGCGCGCAGGTCCGCGATACAACCTGATACGGAACAGCGCTGTGCTGCTCCTACGGCACCAGAAGCAATCCACAGGGACAAGAAGCAATGACCATGAATCTGAAAACTCTCGCGCTCGCGGCAGGTCTGGCCTGCGCCGCCGCACCCGCGTTCGCTGGCGACCAGTTGATCGACCTGTCCTCGGGTCAGGCCTCGTTCATCGGCAACGCGACCGTGCTCGATGGCGGCGACGACCTCATCACCTTCGTCAATTTGGCGGCGGGCACCTACGAATTCGTGTTCACGCTGAGCTCGCAATACATCAGCGGCCTGACGGCGTCGATCGGTGGCCAGGCGGCCACGGTCAACAACTTCGGTGTCGCCAGCTTCGCCTACCTCGAGAGCACCGGCGACGCGCCGTTCTCGCTGTCGCTGTCGGGCCTGGCGGGCAAGGGCGCCGCGTATTCCGGCGAACTGTCGGTCACGCCGGTGCCGGAACCCGAGACGTATGCGCTGCTGCTGGGCGGTCTGGGCGTCGTCGGTCTGCTGGCGCGCCGTCGCCGCATCGACTGACGCCATCGGGGTTCGATGTCGACAAGCGGGCTGCGGCCCGCTTTTTTTCGTTTCCAGTGAACCGTTGGCATGTAATCTGCAACAACAGACCAGGGTTCACCGTGCTGTTCACCACATGGGGGCCAGCGAACTGTGCTTGAATGATTGCAGCGCAAGTTGAAGGAGGATCGCTCGATGCCCACTTCCAACGATCTGGTCACGGTCTCGACCCCGCGGGGCGGCATGCCGATCGCACGCATGCGCAGCCTCTACCGCGTCGACGAGGTCGGTCGCAAGCTCGACAAGCTGCCGCAAAAAGAACATGAAGGCCTGCGCTCCACCTACGAGCGCATGCTCGAAAAAGGCCCGGAGCGCTTCCAGGTCAAGCCCTCCGGCCTGCCGGTGATGGACCACCTGTACGACGAGTTGCCCAACTTCAGCGAGGTGCTCGACGACATCCGGCGCCAGCTCGCGCTGTGCGAAGACAGCCGCGACGCGCTCGAGATCACCCCGCTGCTGCTGCTCGGGCCACCCGGTGTTGGCAAGACGCACTTCGCACGCGAACTTTCGGTGCTGCTCGGCACCGGCATGGGGTTTCTGTCGATGAGCTCGATGACCGCCGGTTGGCTGCTGTCGGGCGCGTCGAGCCAATGGAAAGGCGCACGCCCCGGCAAGGTCTTCGAGACGCTGGTCGACGGCCAGTACGCGAACCCGGTGATGGTGGTCGACGAGATCGACAAGGCCGGCGGCGAGCACGCCTACGACCCGCTCGGCGCGCTCTACAACCTGCTCGAGCACGACACCGCCGGCAGCTTCACCGACGAATTCGCCGAGGTCCCGATCGATGCGAGCCAGGTGATCTGGGTCGCCACCGCGAACGACGGCCGCGCGATCCCCGACCCGATCCTCAACCGCATGAACGTCTACGAAGTGCAGGCGCCTGATCGCGACGCGGCGCGCCGTATCGCCGCCCGTCTGTACCGCAGTATCCGCGCCGAGCACGGCTGGGGCGAGCGCTTCGAGACCGAGCCGCGCAGCGACGTGCTCGATGCGATGAGCGAGATGGCGCCGCGCGAGATGCGGCGTGCCTGGATGACCGGGTTCGGCAACGCCAAGCTCGATCGCCGCGACCACGTGCAGACGCGCGACCTGCCCGACGTGCGAGCCAAGCGCGGCGCGATCGGGTTCATGCAGTAGTCAGTAGCAGTAGCCGCACCGGCGCGCCGCAGCGCGGCGCGCAACGAATGAATCAATCGGGCGCGCGCCGCGAAACGCGGCCGCAACGCGTGTCGTCGAGCATCCAGGGATGATGCACACACCGCGAACCCTGTCGACGACCGCTCCCCGCCAACCGCTCGCGCGCGCCTTGCTCGCGCTGGCGACGGCAGCCTCGGCCGTCCCCGCCGCCGTCGCGGCGGACGACCCGATGCTGCAACGCCTGGCCTTGTGCCAGGACTCCTGGTTCGAGTGGAAGGACGACGAGGCGCGCACGAAGCGCTATGTCGCCGACGTCGAACGGCGCTTCGAACCCATTCCGCAGGGCGCCGGCGCGTTCCGGCCCAAGGCGCCGGTGCACGCGCTCGGCTATCCAATCGCGCAGCTGTACCCGCAAAGTGTCGGCATGGGGGTGGGCTTCTCGCTCATCGTCCAGGCCGACTTCGCGCAAGCACGTGCCGCGATCGAGCGGCAGCTCGGCCAGCCCATGACCTGCACCGCCAGCGACGGCGCGCGCGCCTGCGAGATCCAACTCGACGACAAGAAGACCGCGCTGCTGATGACGGGCCAGAACGGCACCGCCAAGACCAGCCTGGTCGGTTGCTACTACTTCTACGAAAAGTGACGCGCACGTCGCCCACATCCCAGCCTCAGGAGACCCCATGCAAGCCCACCAGGTTCAACTCATCCGCAGCAGTTTCGCGCTCGTCCAGCCGATCGCGACGCAAGCCGCCGCGCTGTTCTACGACCATCTGTTCGCGACCGACCCCTCGCTGCGCACGCTGTTCCGAGGCGACATGGCGCACCAGGGCGAACGCCTGATGACGATGATCGGCGCCGCCGTCGGCATGCTCGACCGGCCCGACACGCTGTTGCCAGTGTTGCGCCAGCTCGGCGCGCGCCACGGTGGCTATGGCGTGGTCGACGCGCACTACACCAGCGTCGGCAGCGCGCTGCTGCTGACACTCGAACAAGGCCTGGGAGACGCATTCACGCCCGAGGTGCGCGAAGCCTGGACAGCGCTGTACGCCGTCATCAGCCGCACGATGCTGGATGGCGCGCCCGCGCCCACGCTCGAGCCTGCGCTGGTGGCCTGAGGCCATCATGCGCATGCACGCCCACGATGCGCTACGCCAGCAGCGCCGCGACCCGGGCCAGCAGATCCGCCTTCGAGAACGGCTTGTCGAGCGATGCGCAGCGTGAGCGGCGCAGGAAATCGCGCGCGTCGGGCGAGAGCGTGTCGCCGGTGACGAACAGCATGCTGCGGGCGACCAGCGCGTGGCGCGCCGACACCTCGCGCCACAGCGCGGCGCCGTCCATGTCGGGCATGCGCAGGTCGGAGACGATGGCGTCGAAGCGCGCGGTGGCGAGCAGTTCCAGCGCCACCGCGCCGGACTCGGCGATGGCGACCTCGTAGCCCGCGCTTTCCAGCATGTCGCGCATCACTTCGGCGAGCTCGGCCTCGTCGTCCACCACCAGCACGCGGGCCAGCAGCGATACGCCGAGCTCGGGCAGCGCGGCCGGCACGGTGTCGATCTCGGCGACACCGCTGATCGGCAGGCTCAAGCGAAAACTCGCGCCATCCGGCGGCGCCGCGGCCTCGAGCATCAGGTCACCGCCGTGATCGCGCGCCAGCGAGCGCGAGACCGCGAGACCGAGACCGGTGCCGCCACCTTCCGGCTTGGTCGTGAAGAACGGCTCGAAGACGCGCTCGCGCGTGGCGGCCGGGATGCCCGGCCCGTTGTCGGACACGCGCAACCAGACGCGCGGCTCGCGGTTCTCGCGTCGCGGCTCCAGCCCGGTCTGGACGCGCACCCGACGCGTGCCCTGCGCACCGGCGAGCGCCTGCTGCGCATTGACGAGCAGGTTCATCACGACCTGGCCGATCTGGTCACTGTCGGCACTGACGGCCGGCAGCGCGTCGGCCAGCGCCATCTCCAGCTCGATGCCGTGGGTGCGGTAGCCGTACTGCAGCATGTCGACCGCGGCGCGCACCATCTCGTTGATCGCCACCGCGCTGCGCTGCGACGGCCGGCTGCGCGCCATGTTCAGGAAGGTGCGCACGATGCGCCCGCAGCGCTCGGCGGCTTCGCGGATGCGCTGTGCGTCGGCATGCAGCTCGGGCAGCGCGTCGCACTTTTCCTCGAGCAGGCTGGCGCGCCCCATCACGATCGCGAGCGGGTTGTTCAGCTCGTGCGCGACCCCGGCCAGCAGGCTGCCCATCGCGGTCAGTTTCTCGCTCTGACGCAAGGCCTCGCGCTGGCGCTCGATCTCGCGCGACGCGACATGCACGTCGGTCACGTCGACCATCGACGCGGTGTAGAACGTGGCACCACTCGCGTCGGTGCGCCACAGCACCATCTCGATCGGGAACTCGCTGCCATCGGCACGCAGCGCGTGCAGCTGCATGCGCTTGCCGAGCATGCTCGGCTCGGCGCCCGACTGCATGCGCCGCAGACCGGCTTCGTGCCTCGCCCGAAAGCGCGGCGGCATCAGCAGCTCGCTGACGAGGCGGCCCATCACCTCGGCACGGCGGCGCTGGAACATCGCCTCGGCCGACGGGTTGAACTCGACGATGCGGCCGTGGTCGTCGCTGGTGATCAGCGCGGCCAGTGCGTGGTCGACGATCGCCGACTTCAGCGCCTCGCTTTCCTGCAGCTGCTGCAGCTTCGCGGCGAGCTCGATCTCGTGCTGCTTCAGCTCGGTGAACTCGCGCCCGAAGGCCATCACCGCGCGCACCGCGCCGCCGCCCGGCGCATACGGCAGCAGGTGCTCCTGCATGTAGCGGCGACCCTGTTCGGGATAGTCGACCCAGCCCTCCCAGCGCACCGACTCGCCGCGAAAAAGTCGCTCGGCGACCGGCTCGAAGCTGCGGTAGATCTCGGCACCGAGCAGCTCCGACACGTGGTGGCCGAGCGCCTGCTCGGGCCGCAGGCCCATGAAGTCGAGGAACTCGCGGTTGACGTAGAGGTAGCGGTGATCCGGCCCGATCACGATCACCCGACCCGGGATGTGATCGAGCAGCGCGTGCAACATCGCCAGATCCGGCGGCGGCAGCGCGGGGGTCGTGACAGCGATGTCGGTCATCGAGGGCCGGCGTCGACGCTGGCGGGCACGAACACGTAGCCGACGTTGCGCACCGTCTTCAGCAGCTCGGGCTTGTCGGGGTTGCGCTCGATCTTGCGGCGCAATCGCATGATGCGCAGGTCGATCGAGCGGTCGAACACGTCCCAGCCGCGGTTGTGCGCCTGCTCCATGATCTGGTCGCGGTTCAGCGGCCGGTTCGGGTGGCGCGCGAACAGCGCGAGCAGGTCGAACTCGGCCGCGCTGATCTCGATGTCGGCGCCGTCGGCCCCGAGAAGACGGCGCTCGTCGAGGTCGAGCTGGCAGGCGCCGAAGGCGACGCGGCGCGTGGCGGCAGCGGTGTCGATCGGTGCGGCCGCGGGGGCGGCAGCGGCCGTCGCTTCGACACGCCGCAGCACCGCGCGCACCCGCGCCAGCAGCTCGCGCATCTCGAAGGGCTTGGGCAGGTAGTCGTCGGCGCCGAGCTCCAGGCCGACGATGCGGTCCACCGATTCGCCCGCGGTCGTCAGCATCACCAGGCCGATGCGCGGGTGCGACTCGCGCAGCCAGCGTGCCAGCGACAGGCCGTTCTCGCCCGGCATGTTGATGTCGAGGATCGCCAGCGCCGGCGCCTGCTCGACGACCGCGGCGCGCGCCGCGGCCGCGTCGGGCGCGGTGCGCACCGTGAACCCGTGGCGACCGAAGTACTCCGCCAGCAGCGAGCGCAGCTCGGGCTCGTCGTCGACGACCAGGACCACGGGGCTGGCATTGCCTTCGGCCTGGACCATGGTGAACGCTCCCGGAAAACGATGGATGACGGAGGAGTTTATCGACAGCGGGTTGGCAATCATCGGGCGCGCTCGCGGGCTGGCGCGGCTCGCCTCAGCGGCTCAACGCGGCGGGATTCGCCGCGACCGAGGTCTCGCTGCGCCGCAACCAGGCACTGGCCACCGGCGGCTGCGCCAGGTAGCGCTCCAGATCGGAGTCCTGGCCTGCCCGGCGCGCCACCACGACCGCGGGGTGATCGTAGGTCGGCGACGGGGCCTCGACCACTTGAAGCCCGGCTGGGTGAGCCAGGATGAAGCGGTTCGTGTCGAGCTGGGGTGCTTGGCGCTTGACGAGGACGGCCGGGTGCTGGCCCAGCGGGTGCGCCGCCGGTTCGGCGGCGGCGATGTCTTGCGCGCTGGCAATCGTGCCGGCGCCGATGAGGGACGAGGCGATCGCGGCGATGACGAGAAGGCGGGGGTGGGTCATGATGAAGAAGGCTCCGTATCGGTGGTTGGGCGACTGAGAAGTGCGGCGCTTGCCGCATGTCGTATCGCCATGATCGGCGGCCGCGGCTTCAGGCGCGTTGCACCGCGCCGCCCGCTCTGTTTCGTTTGTTGCGGCGGTCTACCGGCCGGGCGCCGCGCCGCGCTGCAGCACCGCGGCCACCTTCGTCAGCAACTCGGCCTTTGAAAACGGCTTGTCCAGGCCTTCGCAGCCGGAACGACCGAAGAACTCGGCGGCCGCGGGCGACAAGGTGTCGCCGGTGACGAAGAGCAGCCGACCCGCGAGCGCCGTGTGGTGGGCGCAGATCTCGCGCCACAACGCCGCGCCGTCCATGTCGGGCATGCGCAGGTCGGAGACAACGGCGTCGAAGCGCGCCGCACCGAGCAACTCGAGCGCGACCGCGCCCGACTCGGCGGTCGAGACCTCGTAGCCGGCCGACTCCAGCATCTCGCGCATCACGCCCGCGAGCTCGGCCTCGTCGTCGACGACCAGCACGCGCGCGAGCACCGGCGCGTCGAGCTCGGCCACCGCCGCGAGCGCCGCCGCGCGCTGGACCTGGCTCGCGCCGATGACCGGCAGCACCAGGCAGAAGCTCGCGCCCGCGCCCGGCGGTTGCGTTTCGAGCAGCAACTCGCCGCCGTGTTCGCGCGCCAGCGCACGCGAGACCGACAGCCCCATGCCGGTGCCCATGCCCTCGGCCTTGGTGGTGAAGAAGGCCTCGAAGACGCGCGTGCGCGCGGCCGCCGCAATGCCGGGCCCGTTGTCGCCGACGCGCAGCCAGACGGTGTCGCCGCTCGCGGCCGGCGCGACCCCGGTTCCGACCTCGATCCAACGCGGCCGCTCGACCAGCGCAAGCGCCTGCTGTGCGTTCACGAGCAGGTTCAGCACCACCTGGCAGATCTGGTCGCCATCGGCGCTGACCTCGGGCAAGGCGGCATCGAGTTGCAGGCGCAGCTCGATGTCGTGGCTGCGCAAGGTGTAGCCCAGCATGTCGGCCGCAGCGTGCACCGTGTCGTTCAGCGAGACGCTGCTGCGCCGCGCCGGCTTGCTGCGCGCCATGTTCAGGAACGTGCGCACGATGCGGCCGCAGCGCTCGGCCGCCTCGCGGATGCGCTGTGCGTCGCGCACCAGCGCCGGGTGGTCCTCGCACTTCTCCTCGAGCAGGCTGGCGCGCCCCATCACGATCGCGAGCGGGTTGTTCAGCTCGTGCGACACGCCGGCCAGCAGGCTGCCCATCGCGGTCAGCTTCTCGCTCTGCCGAAGAGCCTCGCGCTGGCGCTCGATCTGCTGTGCGGCCTCGAACCGCTCGGACAGGTCGGAGATCGATGCGGTGTAGAACACCGTGCCTTCGGCGTCGGTGCGCCACAGCACCATCTCCATCGGGAACTCGCTGCCGTCGGCGCGCAGCGCGTGCATCTCCAGGCGCTTGCCGAGCACGCGGGCCGGCTCGCTGGATTGCATGCGCCGGATGCCCTGCTCGTGCGCGGCCCGAAAGCGCGCCGGGATCATCAGCTCGCCGACCGAGCGGCCGAGTACCTGTGCGCGGCTGTGGCCGAACATCGCCTCGGCCGACGGATTGAACTCGACGATGCGGCCGGCCGCGTCGGTCGAGACCAGCGCCGCCAGCGCGTGGTCGAAGATCGCGGACTTGAGCGCCTCGCTGGTGCGCAGTTCGGCGCGCTTCTGCGCCAGCTCCTGCTCGCCGAGGCGCTGTTCGGTCTGGTCCAGCCCGCACACCACGACGGCCTGCACCGGCCCGCCGTCCGGCCGGTACGGCACGTACCACTGCTCGCGAAAGCGCCGCCCCTGCTTGGCATAGTCGGCCCAGCCGCGCCGGTGCAGCGACTCGCCGGCGAACGCGCGCTCGAACAGCGGGATCAGGCTCTGGTAGACGCCGGCATCCAGCACCTCCGACATGTGGCGGCCGATGACCTGCTCGGCCGCGAGGCCCATGAAGCGCAGCGTCTCGCGGTTGGCGTAGGTGTAGCGCCGGTCGCGACCGACCACCGCGACGCGGGTCGCGATGTTCTCGAGCAGCAGCTTCATCAGCGCGTTGTCGAGCTCCGGCAGCGTCGATTCGGCATCGCCCCAATGGGCGGTGGACCAAACAAGCTCGCGTCCGTCGTCGTTCATGCAAGGCCTTATACCAAGGCCATCACGGTTTCGACACCCGCGGCCACGCGCACGTCGAACCGCAGCGGCCGCGCCGACCGCGTGCAGCGGTTCAGAGCACGCGCCGCCGACGCACGACGAAACCGACCGCGCCCAGGCCGGCGAGGATCAGCGTGTGGGTCGGGTGCGCAGACCGCGGCGCTGACGGCGCCGCCGTGTCGCAACCCGACTTGCAGGCCGGCGCGCCGGCGTAGGCATCGGGCAGGCCGCGCGCTGGCGACGATCCGCTCGAGACGAAGCCGAGTCGGCCGTCGTCCACGGCGAACCCGTCGATCCCGCCGAGGCCCGCAGAAAAGCTGCCGTCGTCGGCCGCGAACGCGGGAGCGCACAGCGCCAGGCTCGCACACAACGCCAGCAGAGGTTGTTCGAGTTTCATCGCGAGGTGCTGCGCGTGGGTCCGGCTCACTCGGTGCGCGAGGCCCCGACCGTCTCGACCGCGGTGATCGGCGTCGTGTCGAACGGCGCCTGCGGCGCGGGCATCGCGCTATCGAACGATGGCAGTGGCACCGGCTGCTCGCGCACGGCGGTCGGCGCCGGCATCGTGTCCACGGCGACACAGCCCGTCATCGTCATCGTCATCGTCATCGTCATCGTCATCGTCATCATCATCACGAACAGGGCGGCGGCAAGAATCTTGGTGGTCATGGGATGCTCTCGAAGCGAATGCCGAGACTGTGCGCAGCGCCGGTATCAATCGCATTCCACCGCGGCGCGCGCATGTTTCGTTTGTTGCGCGCCCCCGCTCGTATCATCGGCCGATGCCCATCACCCTGGACGGCCAACTCGTCGTCGCGATCTCGTCGCGCGCACTGTTCGACTTCGAAGAGGAGAACCAGCACTTCGAGGCGACCGACGACCGCGCCTACATGCGGCTGCAGCTCGAGCGCCTCGACCAGGCGGCCAAGCCCGGCGTGGCGTTCTCGCTCGTCAACAAGCTGCTCGCGTTCAACGCCACCACGCCGCGCGTGGAGGTCGTGATCCTGTCACGCAACGACCCGGTCTCGGGCATGCGCGTGTTCCGCTCGGCGCAGTCCTACGGGCTGCCGATCCAGCGCGGCGTGTTCACGCGCGGCGAGTCGCCGTGGCGCTACCTGAAGCCGCTGAACGCGCACCTGTTCCTGTCGACCAACGAGGCCGACGTGCGCTCGGCGCTCGGCGCGGGCGTGCCGGCGGCGCGCGTCTACCCGAACTCGGCGCGCGCCTCGAGCGCGCACCCGAACGAGGTGCGCATCGCGTTCGACGGCGACGCGGTGCTGTTCTCCGACGAGGCCGAGCGCGTGTTCCAGCTGCGCGGTCTCGACGCGTTCCAGCTGCACGAGCGCGAGCAGGTCGACACGCCGCTGGCCGCCGGGCCGTTCAAGCCGCTGCTGCTGGCCCTGCAGCGGCTGCAGCACGAACCCGCGAAGGGCATGCGCATCCGCACCGCGCTCGTCACCGCGCGCAGCGCACCGGCGCACGAGCGCGCGATCCGCACGCTGATGAACTGGAACATCGAGGTCGACGAGGCGATGTTCCTCGGCGGCCTGCCCAAGGGCGAATTCCTGCGTGAGTTCGAGCCCGACTTCTTCTTCGACGACCAGACCGGCCACGTCGACTCGGCCGCCGCGCACGTGCCGGCCGGGCACGTGGCCTCGGGCATCAGCAACAACGCCTGATCACGGGCGCCCTGCCCGAGACGTTCTTCGATCCACCCCCTATTCGCGGGGGTGTGCGTGCATATGTCACGCACGATTCATGCTTCAAACCTACCGTCCTTGAGGTCCAAGTCGGCAAGCGCAAACGTTTGCTATCCGTTTCGAGCCCCTCGCCTGGAGAAGTCCGCATGCCTCATCGCCCCCTCGCCCCCGTGCCGCGCGTCGCTGCGCTGACGGCACACGCACAGCAGATCGCCTCGGAGAGTTTGACAACGCATCGCCCGTCCTGGCGAACCGCCTTGCGGGGCCTGGCCCTGTCGATCGCACTGCCTTGGGTTCTGGCCGCGCCCGCCCAGGCTGCGGTGGTGATCAGCCAGGTCTACGGCGGCGGCGGCAACAGCGGCGCCACGCTGCAACACGACTTCATCGAGATTTTCAACAACGGCAGCAGCGCAGAAAGCATCGGCGGCTGGTCGGTGCAGTACGCGGCGGCCACCGGCACGAGCTGGCAGGTGACGGCCATCCCGGCCGGCACCACGTTGCAGCCGGGCCAATACCTGCTGATCCGCGAGGCGGCGGGTGCGGGCGGTTCGGTCGCGGTGGTCGGTGACATCACCGGCAGCATCGCGATGGGCGCGGCCAGCGGCAAGGTTGCGCTGGCCAACACCAGCACCGCCTTGACGGGCTCCGCCGCACCCACCGGCGGCAGCGTCGTGGACATCCTCAGCTACGGCTCCTCGACACCCACCGAAGGCTCGCCGACGGCCGTGCTGTCGGCGACCACGGCCGCGCTGCGCAACGGCAGTGGCTGCACCGACACCAACGCCAACAGTGCCGACTTCAGCGTCGGCACGCCGGCACCGCGCAACAGCACGACCCCGCTCGCACCCTGCGATGGCAGTGGCGGTGGTAGCGGCGGTGGCGGCGGCACGACGCCGGTGGCCGCGGCGATCTACACCATCCAGGGCAGCGGGGCGACCAGCCCGCTGGCCGGCCAGATCGTGACCACCAGCGGCGTGGTCACCAAGGTCCTCAACAACGGCTTCTTCATCCAGGACCTCAGCGGCGACGGCAACCCGGCCACGTCCGACGGCATCTTCGTGTTCACCTCGACGGCGCCCCCCGCAGCTGCAGGTGTGGGCAACCTGGTGCAGGTGACCGGCTCGGTGGTCGAGTTCAGCTCCGGTGCCGGCACCGCCGCGACGCCACTGACCGAGCTCGGCAGCGTCACCGCGGTCAACCTTCTGGGCAGCGGCTACAGCATCGCCCCGACCATCGTCACGCTGCCACTCGCCGCGGGCGACACGCTGGAGCGCTTCGAGGGCATGCTGGTGCGCATCAACGGCACGCTGACGGTGCAGCAGAACTACTTCCAGGCGCGCTACGGCCAGCTCACGATAGGCGCCGGCGGCCGTCACGAGACGCCGACCAACCGCTATCGGCCCGGCAGCGCGCAGGCCGTGGACCTGGCAGACCTGCAGGCGCGCAGCCGGCTGCTGCTCGACGACGGCAGCTCGCTGCAGAACGCGAACCCGACGGCCTACGCCTTCGCCAACGGCGTGCCGCGCGCCGGCGACACGGTGTCCAACCTGGTCGGGGTGCTCGACTACGGCCTGGCCACCGCTACCGCGTCGGGCGCCGGCCTGTACCGGCTGCAGCCGACCGACACGCCGGCCTTCGCGATCGCCAACCCGCGCATGACGGCGCCGGCGGTCGCGGGCGGCAACGTGAAGCTCGGCTCGATGAACGTGCTCAACTTCTTCACCACCTTCACCGACGGCACGACCGCCGACGGCCAGGCCGGCCAGGGTTGCACGCTGGGCGGTGCGACGAGCGCCAGCAATTGCCGCGGCGCCAACAGCCTGACCGAGTTCGCGCGCCAGCGCGCCAAGATCGTCGTCGCGCTCGCCGGCCTGAACGCCGATGCGGTCGGCCTGATGGAGATCCAGAACAACGGCAACGTCGCGGCGCAGAACCTGGTCGATGCGCTGAACGCGCAGGTCGGCTCGGGCACCTATGCGGTCGTGCCGGCACCGGCGCAGGGCACCGGCGACGACGCGATCCGCGTCGCGATGATCTACAAGCCGTCGCGCCTGGCGCTGGTCGGCGCGTCGGTCAGCGACCCGGCCGCGATCAACAACCGGCCGCCGCTGGCGCAGACCTTCGCGGCCGCGAACGGCGAACGCTTCACGCTGGTCGTGAACCACCTGAAGTCCAAGAGCAGCTGTCCGTCGGCAAGCGATGCCAATGCCGCAGGCAACACCGACGTCGGCGATGGCCAGGGCTGCTGGAACGCACAGCGCGTGCAGCAGGCTCAGCAGCTGCGCACCTTCGTCGCGCAACTCCAGGCGAGCAGCGCCAGCAACGACGTGCTGCTGGTCGGCGACTTCAACGCCTACGCGCAGGAAGACCCGATCTACGACTTGACGAGCAGCGGCTACATCGACCAGTCCGGCCGCTTCGAGCCGCTCGGCTACTCCTACGTCTTCGACGGCACCGCCGGCCGCCTCGACCACGCCATCACGACGGCGACGCTGTCGGCGAAGGTGATGGGCACGGTGCACTGGCACATCGACGCCGACGAGTCGCTCGCCCAGGACTACAACGTCGAGTTCAAGCAACCCGCCTGCGCGACCTGTGCGCCCGACCCGTACGACGGCACGCTGCCGTTCCGCGCGTCGGATCATGACCCGGTGCTGGTCGGTCTGAGCCTGTTCAAGACCATCATCGGCACCGCCGGCCGCGACACGATCGTCGGCAGCGCCGGCGACGACGTGATTCTCGGCGGCGCCGGCGCCGACACACTGACCGGCGGCGCGGGCGTCAACGTCTTCGTCTACACCTCGACGCGCGATGCCGGCGACACGATCACCGACTTCGTGCCCGGCAAGGACTACCTCGACCTGCGCACACTGCTCACGAGCCTCGGCTACAGCGGCAGCGACCCGGTGGCCGACGGCACCGTGCGCTTCGTCGCGCTGAGCGGCGGCACCAGCGTGCAGGTCGGCGGCCGGGCGCTGCTGACGCTCGCCGGCGTCGCGCCAACCAGCCTCGACGGCGCACGCGACCTGATCGTGCGCTGAGCGCACCTCACCTGCCTCCTGAACAAGGAAACACCCCATGACCTCTACCAACACCGCCTCCTTCCTCCGCACCAAGCCATTCGTCGCGGCCGCCGCGCTGGGCCTGCTGGCCCTCTTCGGCAACGCGGCGCACGCCCAGGCCACGACCGACAGCCTGGCCGGCTGGAGCGTCTACGGCGACGTGGTCACGCAGTCCGGCGCGATCACGCTGACCACCGCCTACCTCGATGGCGACAGCGACCAGCCGGCCAACCTGTCGGGCACGTCGGCGGTCGACATCGGCACGCTGGAAAGCGCCGCCGGCGTCGGGCTCTACGGGCTCGACCTCTCGGCCGAGCAAACCGGCATCGAAGGCTCGCTGATCGGCCAGAGCTTCGCCGCGACAGCCGGCCAGACGCTGAGCTTCGACTGGTCGTTCAGCACGCTCGACACGCTGTTCCAGGACCGCGCCTTCGTGGTGATCAACGGCGAGGTCATCACACTGGCGACGCTGAGCACGCCGGGCGCCGCGACGCAGACCTTCAGCCACACCTTCGCGCAATCCGGCAACACGACGCTGTCGTTTGGCGTCATCGACACCGTGGACGTGCTCGGCGTGTCGTCGCTCAGCGTCTCCAAGCTGCAACTCGTCAGTGCGGTGCCGGAGCCGGCCACCACGGCGATGATGCTGGCCGGGCTGGCGCTGGTCGGTGTCGTCGCACGTCGGCGCATGCGCACGCGATAGGACGCTAGGACGCCGAAGCAAGGGGCAGCGCGATGCTGCTCAAGCGCGCTGCACCTGGCGCCGCAAGCCCTCGAGATCGAGCACGCGGACCCCGCCGTATTCGATCCGGATCAGCCCCTGGTGCTGCAGCGCGTTGAGCGCCTCGTTCACGCGCTGGCGCGACAGCCCGACGAGGTAGCCCAGCTCCTGCTGCGTGATGCGCAGCAGGCCGCCCACGCCCGGGTACAGCACCGGATGGAACAGCGCCCCGAGGCTGCGCGCCACGCGTGCATCGGCATCGCTCATGCGGTCGATCTCGCGCGCCGCGATGAACTGGCCGAGGCGCTCGTTGAGCTGCTGCGTGATGAAGCGGTTGAACGGGATGCTGCGGTCGAGCAGCCAGTGAAACGTCTCGACGCCCAGCCCGGCGACCACGCTCTTGCGCAAGGCCTGGATGTTGTAGCGGTAGACCTCGCGCTTGATCACCGTGCCCTCGCCGAACCAGCCGCCGGGCGGCACGCCGGTGAAGGTGATCGGCACGCCCAGTTCGGTGTCGTTGCTCATCTTCAGCAGGCCGTCGATCACGCCGAACCAGTAGGTCGCCGGCCTGCCGACGCGGCACAGCAGTTCGCCGGTCGCGACCTGCACCACCTTCACATCGGCCGCCGCGACCGCGCGCTCCTGCGGATCGAGCGCATGCAACCACGGGATGTCGTCGAGCTCGCGCGGCGTCGGTGCGCGGGCGCGCTCGTGAAGGTGGCGGGCGGGGGTGGCGACGGTTTTCATCAAGGGAAACACCCGAGGGGAGTGTCCCTAGGATTGTCGTCAGACCGACAGATTGGCGTCAAACTTGTTTTTACATTCACGATCGAACGACACCCACCGAGACCCGCGTGACCATCACGACGACCTTCCCCCGCCTGCTGCTGCGCCACGCCACCGAACGGCCTGCCGCTGCGGCATTGCGCGAAAAGGAGTTCGGCATCTGGCAGACGCTGACCTGGGGCGCACTCGCCGTGCTGGTGCGCGAACTCGCCGGTGGGCTGGCGCAGGCCGGCCTGCAGCGCGGCCAGCACCTCGTCATCGTCGGCGAGAACCGCCCTCGGCTGTACGCGGCGATGCTCGCGGCGCAGTCGCTCGGCGCGATTCCGGTGCCGCTGTACCAGGACGCAGCGGCGACCGAGTTCGTGTTCCCGATCACCAACGCCGAGGTCGCGTTCGCGATCGTCGAGGACCAGGAGCAGGTCGACAAGCTGATCGAGGCGCGCGCGCAATGCCCGCTGCTGGCGCGCATCTGGTTCGACGACCCGCGCGGCCTGCGCCATTACGCCGAGCCGGGCCTGGCGCCGCTCGATGCGCTGCTGACCGAAGGCCGCGCCTTCAATTCGGCGCATCCGGCGCTGTTCGATGCGGCGGTCGAGCAGACGCAGCCCAGCGACGTGGCCGCGATGTTCTTCACCTCCGGCACCACCGGCCACCCGAAGGGAGTGGTGCACACGCACGCCAGCCTGATCGACCGCGCGCAGGCCGGCGCGAGCTTCGACAAGCTGACGAACACCGAAGAAGTGCTCGCCTACCTGCCGCCGGCCTGGGTCGGGCAGAACATCTTCTCCTACGCGCAATGGCTCGCGTGCGGCTATGTCGTCAACTGCCCCGAGTCGGCGAGCACCGTGAGCATCGACCTGAACGAGATCGGTCCGACGTATTACTTCGCACCGCCGCGCATCTTCGAGGGCCTGCTGACGACCGTGATGATCCGCATGGAGGACGCGGGCACGATCAAGAAGTGGCTGTTCCAGCACTACATGGCGCTGGCGCGGCGCATCGGCCCGCCGCTGATGGATGGCAAGGCGGTCCCGGCGCTCGACAGGCTGCGCTACGCGCTCGGCAATGTGCTGATCTACGGCCCGCTGCGCAACACGCTGGGCTTCTCGCGCGTGCGCGTCGCGTACACCGCGGGCGAGGCGATCGGGCCGGACCTGTTCAGCTTCTACCGCTCGATCGGCATCAACCTGAAGCAGCTCTACGGCTCGACCGAGACCGCGGTGTTCGTCTGTCTGCAGCCCGATCACGAGGCCCGCGCCGACACCGTCGGCGTGCCCATCGAAGGTGTCGAGATCAAGCTCAGCGACACCGGCGAAGTGCTCGTCAAGTCCTCCGGTCTGCTGCGCGAGTACTACAAGAACCCGGCCGCCACCAAAGAGGTGCTGACCGCGGACGGCTGGTACCACACCGGTGACGCCGGCTTCCTCGATGCCGGCGGGCACCTGAAGATCATCGACCGCGCGAAGGACGTCGGCCGCCTGATGGGCGGCGCGTTCGACCAGGCGATGTTCGCGCCCAAGTATGTCGAGAACAAGCTGAAGTTCTTCGCGTTCATCAAGGAGGCGGTGGCCTTCGGCGACCAACGCGAGAAGGTCTGCGCGTTCATCAACATCGACATGGAAGCGGTCGGCAACTGGGCCGAGAAACGCAACCTGCCGTATGCCGGCTACACCGACCTGGCGCAAAAGCCCGAGGTCTACGCGCTGATCCGAGACTGCGTCGAGAAGGTCAACGCCGACCTGTCGGCCGACGCGCTGCTCGCGGGCAGCCAGATCAGCCGCTTCCTGATCCTGCACAAGGAGCTCGATGCGGACGATGGCGAACTCACGCGCACGCGCAAGGTGCGGCGTGGCTACATCGCCGAGCGCTACCAGGTGCTGGTCGACGCGCTGTACGACGGCAAGACCAGCCAGTACATCGAAACGCCCGTCAAGTTCGAGGACGGCCGCAGCGGCATGGTCTCTGCCGAGCTGAAGATCAGCGATGCGAAGACCTTCGCGGTGGTTGGAAAAGCCGCATGAGAAAGATCGGCGAGGTCATTCTGGACGTGCACCACATCTCGCTCGCGTTCGGCGGTGTGAAGGCGCTGACCGACATCAGCTTCGATGTGCGCGAGCACGAGATCCGCGCGATCATCGGCCCGAACGGCGCCGGCAAGAGCTCGATGCTGAACTGCATCAACGGCGTCTACCAGCCGCAGCAAGGCACGATCGCGCTGCGCGGCCAGACCTTCAAGCACATGAACTCGCGCCAGGTCGCCGAGATGGGCGTGGCGCGCACGTTCCAGAACCTCGCGCTGTTCAAAGGCATGAGCGTGCTCGACAACATCATGACCGGCCGCAACCTGAAGATGAAGAGCAACCTCTTCATGCAGGCGCTGCGCCTCGGCCCGGCCGAGCGCGAAGAGACCGAGCAGCGCCTGTTCGTCGAACGCATCATCGACTTCCTCGAGATCCAGCCCTACCGCAAGACGCCGGTCGGGCGCATGCCCTATGGCCTGCAAAAGCGTGTCGACCTCGGCCGCGCGCTCGCGATGGAGCCACAGGTGCTGCTGCTCGACGAGCCGATGGCCGGCATGAACGTCGAGGAGAAGCAGGACATGAGCCGCTTCATCCTCGACGTCAA
>Ga0307517_10002029_pt1 | contig 32965 bp, 40 predicted proteins | sample 23_EM_MG_FD_194515 | JGI IMG/M metagenome (GOLD analysis project Ga0307517, IMG submission 194515) | Populus trichocarpa ectomycorrhiza microbial communities from riparian zone in the Pacific Northwest, United States - 23_EM | ecosystem: Host-associated > Plants > Roots > Unclassified | place... | reverse complement strand
TTCGCCATGGCGACGAATAGGAGAGGAAAAGTGGGAGGGGGTTTTGATCCGGACGCAAAGCGGGGTAGAGTTGAGATTGTATGTGAAATGTAGGGGGGGGGAAGAAGTTTGCGAGAAGCGTGTCCTACCCCTTGGTCGGAACCAAGCGCCTTATATAGGCATCTTCTCACAACCCTAACCTTGGTAACTTATCGCCTCGCGCTACATAAACCTCTATGACTCATAGTGAGTCATAGCGCGAAATCCATCAATAACTCGTAAACCAAGTCATGTGCTCAAACGAGTCACACGCGCGAAACTCATGACTCATAATGTGAGTCATGTGCGAAAGTCATTACATCATATGACGTCACAATCGTGAGTCATGAAACCATCAACCAATCATAACATAACAATGACTCGCAAGTGCATAGTCATGTGAGAACTATGAGTCAAGTAACGTCATAGTGTGAAATCCAACATACCTTATGACTCATAAGTATGAGTCATGTGAAATCTGCCTTGCTTAGTCACGATTTGTGACAGGTGGGCCCTAACGAGGGGTGCTTCAAAGCGCAGTAGGATAGGGATGTGATCAGAGGCAGTCGAGGGGAGGGGGTCGGACCATTCTGAGAAGTACGGTGCAAGGAGGGGGCAGGCAATAGCAAGGTCGAGGACACCAGGGCGCCCAATGAGTGACATAGAGAAACGAGTGAAGACAATCGGGGTGTTCAGGAGTGTGAAGCCCAGCTCTGTTGCCCTGTCGAAGTAAGGCGTTGAGGTGGCGAGTTCGTCCTCCTTGAAGACCCTAAGGGGGTCCGCCGTCGGTTGGTGGATGTTGAGGTCCCCCAGCATCAGCATGGGGGGAGGGGATGCAGGAAATATAATCTCATGAGGGACAGAGCGGGTGTTGTTGAGACGACCCTTCGTGCTGTAGGAGTTGACTATCGTGAAGCCAGTCGTGCAGGGGTTGAAAAAACCGTCCGGGGTGAACAGGTTCAATGCCATATTATCACCCCTGCCAAAAAAACGAGGTAAGAGGGAAACAGTAGCCAAGAAAGAACTGTAAACGTAAAAAGCAACGCGGGGCTTGCAGCCACCGTTGGACAGAGGGGAAAAAACTGTAAACAAAGTAAAGGAAGGTAGCTTGCCTCTGTAGACCGGGGGGGGGTCTTGCAGAGCGACGATGGACAGAGGTTGGGCCGGGTGCGTAAACGACCCGAACAGTGAAAGGAACACATCCCAGCTCCCGAGGCAGTGGTGCTGAACGAGTGTGACGGGTTTCGGGGGGGAAGGGGAGACCTGCTGCCCATCCCAATACGAATGGTCGTGCAGCATTAGTGGGCCAAGCCGGACAGAGTGCTACTCATAGGGGAAGGGCAGGCGGGCTCTGCGGGAGGGAGTGACCGACGGCCTTGAGTGTGCCCTACTGGAGCCGGACGAATCGTTGTCCTTCTGGCTCTTGAAGTAGCCATCTCGAACACCGACTGGAGTGAGCGGGTGGGAGAAGCGCGGGGCGAGAGGTCTCGATCATCGGTGGCCCTGTCCATCGCGTGGCCAGCGCGTGGCGGAGGAATGATCTCTTCGGCAGCAGCGAAACGCCTGAGAGTGGGCGGTGACGGGCGGTTTTCACAATCCCTATAAGACGCAGTGTAGGCCCCGCCGCAGTTGATGCAGCGTGGTGGTGAGGAAGAACAACAGCCAGGAGCAGCCTTAAGGTTTCCACCTCCAGGGCATGGTGGGGTTGGGACAGCGGTGCATGGCACGGGTGTGGTTGAGGGAACAGATAGGGCAAACAGAGTCGGCGGAAGGGCACCTGGGGGCGACGTGACCGAAACCCCAGCAGCTCTTGCACTGCTTGTACCTATGGGAGGAGTATGCATGCTCGATCGTGCGTGAGCGAGAGAACAGATGAATAGAGGAGCTCATTGCGGGGACGTCCCCAGGGTGGACAGAGACAATGAAGGAGGGTGTGGCCATACCTTCCCTGGACTGAACGTCCGGGTTGAGGTTTCTGGCGGCGAGGATGGGACTGTTTTTGGAGTTGAGGATCGACTCCGCGAGGCACGGGAAATGTTCCTCAGGGTCTTCTGGAAGGAAACCGATGGGGAGGGAATAGATGGCGAGCTGGGCCTCGTTGGGGGCGAGGCGGAATGGCAACCAGGGAGACTCTCCCACTGGGAAAGATTTGTTGAGCTGGCAGGATAGAGCGTCGAAGTAGGGCGCAAAGGCCGCGGCGGGTGTGGCAGTGTCGGTGACAAGGAGGGTGACTGATCCACAATCGTTGACCTTCGTTGTGACAGTGAGAGGCAGGATACAGTTTGCATCCCTGAGGACGTGAGCAGCAATGTCGGGGAATGTACCTGTGATCAGAGTCGCTTGTGGGTGCTCGGAGGGGGAGGAACGGGGAGCGTAGAACCTTCTTTCGGCCATGGGGAGCGACTTAGGCGCCTCGGTAGCAGGCACAGTGTTGCTGGCTGACCCGGCTTTGGCGGCCGTGATGGAGCTCTTATTCTTCTTGCCCTTTGGAGCGCCACTTGAGGTGGCCTGGGCATACGATGGCAGAGATATGGGACAGTCCGGGGCTAAGTGCCTGTCTATGAAAGTGGTGGGGTCAGGTACCTCCACTCTCTGAACGCGTTGGCCTCGCAAGAATAGGGGAACTTGTCCGCGTACGCATGGCGATTGCTGTAGAAGGGGCGGGTGTCAGGGTCATACCTGGGTATGTCTGGTTCGCAGGAGGAGGAGGAGCCCTTGTTCTGGGGTGGGACAGGGGCTTTCGCCCTGGGTGGTGGCAGTGTGGGAGCGGAGCGTGGGGTGGTACTGGTCGGAGGAACAGGAGGCTGAGTGGGGGCAGGCGCCTGCTTCGGGTGTGGGGCCGTCACCCTTTGTGACAAGTCACGCAGGGCTCCATTGACAGGGTTGATGGCGGCTTCGAGTGCCGGATAGGTGGGGAGGGTTGCAACCATGGCCTGAATATTGCCTAGTTGGGTTGTTATGGTGTCCAGCTGACGCGTCATGGACGGGAGGGCATTGAGGGAAGAGGAGGAGAGGGGAACGAGAATGGTCTCAGCATTCGAGAGGTCAGAGAGCTGACAATTGTCGAGGATAGAGAGTTGGGCCGAAGTGAAGTTCAGCCTCTGGCGAGTCTCGCGGACAAAGTCGCGTATGTAGAGGTAGTGTTCGTTACGGGCCTCCGGGACCTCGAAACCGGCGGGCCCCAGCCTCAATTGACCGCCCGCCCCGGTCAATGGCCTGGGGTGGGGCAATTCTTTCTTTCAACCCCTGCCCCTGCCCCTGTCCACGCCCCAGCCCCATTCAATGCCCCAAACAGCCCCCCGTCAATGAATTTTCTCCGCCCAGGGCCCCTCTTTTTCGTATATTCCCCTCTCAAACATTGCTCTTTTGATACATGATTGAATAATTGTGTCAGCATATACACGTCCCTGGGATGAATGAACCGAACACCACCGGGGCTACGGGAGCTGAAAGCCCTTTGCCAACGAGCCCCCTGGTATTCGGTCCATTCATGCCAGGGACGTGTACCAAAAACCACATAGCTGAAAGTATATAGGGGCATTTATTTGCATGGAATGATGCATACAATATGAACCGGAATAATTCACAACACCAATTGGATATCCGAGTTGCCTAGTCTAGTAACGTATATTGTCTCAGCAGGCCATACTCCTAATTCATAAGCCCAATTCATACACTTTATTCACAGGTTCAAATCATATGCCCAATTCATAAGCCTTATTTATCCGCTGGTGCCATATGCCCAAATCATACGCCCAAGCCATACGCTCAAATCAAACCCCCAAACCATATGCCCAAGCCATACGCCCAAATCATACCCTCAAATCATACGCCCAAGCCATACACCCCAACCATACGCCCAAGCCAGACGCCCAAGCCATACGCCCAAATCATAACCACAGTCGGACTATGGAGTTACTGTGTTCACAGTTCATATAGCGAAATGGTGAGGTTAAAGAAAGAGTGTATTAATAACAATAAGAGTTCTTTAAAAGGTAATTATGCTAAGTTAGATGTGACTCTGAGGTTTGAGTTAGTCGTATGATTTGTGTAAAAGTCAGAAAAGACTACCCCGTCCCCCCCACCACATGGGGACACCATTGAGTAATAGAAAACAAGAAGAATGAAAGTCATAATAGTTGAAAAAAGAGGTGAATTAAGAGAAAGAAAAAGAGAATCCCCGAATATGCTTAGGTGGTAGCGCTCCCACCAGCACCAGCTCCTGCCCTCCCACCACCACTCCCGGAGCGCCTTGGCATCCTACCGCCACCACCGCTCCAACCACTCCCACCAGGGCCCGCAGAGCCCCTACGAGCCCCACTCCAACCACTCAAACCCCTACCACGAGTCGGCTGAACTGGCGTCTGGGGAGTCCGACTACTAACCCCAGCCCCAGACGGCCCTGTTCGTGCAGGGTGTGCAGGTGTGCCTCCGACGGCCCCGGTCACCACCCTACTACTGCTGCCACCACCCCCCCCAGTACCCACATGCCTGGTATCATGGTCTCCCTGGGCACCTCTCGCATCACCTTCCTCGCTACAACTTCCATCTCCCATACCAGAACCCACACCCCCAACCAAATTTCCTTGTCTAACAACACCCCCAGCACCCCCCGTAGTACCACTACTACCAGTCCGGCTAGTGCTCCCAGGGCCACCATAGCAGCCACGGCCAACACCTGGAGGAGGGTTATCGCTGTCGTCACTGTCGCTGTCACTACCAGCATTGGCAGGGGGTGAGTGATGGGAAGAAGCTCCCTGGCGACCGGGCGGGGTACCACGCCGAGGAGGTGAACCCCCAGGAGGAGAGGAAGGGGGTGTGCACCCGGGAGGAGGAACACCCTGAGGAGGAGGAGCACCACCGGGACAAGGAGCAGCATCGGGACAAGGAGCACCACCGGGACAAGGAGCACCACCGGGACGAGGAGTAGCACCAGGACGAGGAGCACCACCAGGACGAGGAGCACCACCAGGACGAGGAGCACCACCAGGATGAGGAGCACCACCGGGACGCGGAGCACCACCGGGACGAGGAGCACCACCGGGACGAGGAGCACCACCAGGACGAGGAGCACCACCGGGACGAGGAGCACCACCGGGACGAGGAGCACCACCCGGAGGAGGGGTAGGAGGAGGTGTACCCCCGGGAGGACTGCTGTCCTGATTTAGATGACATCTCATCTCTTCCCGAGTGGCACCATCTGGCTGGCCAGCCATAACGTTCACGACATCCTCAACGAATCTCAGGTCCTGGACCATGAGGGTAACGTTACCAGCATGTGCCGCACCCAGGGCTCCAGCTATCAACAAAGAATTAGTAAATCAGATAATTATACTCGGAGAGGAACTCAACTTACCGGTCATTGTCATGACCAGGAACTCTTCCGCTGCCACATGAAGGCATTCAACAGCTGATCTCTGCCAACGGAATTGTTGCTCGAGTGCCAAATCTGACACAATCTCCTGGCAAAGACCATAGCATGGGGCCTTGGGAATTAGGTACCCGCTATGGCAGCGATACTTAATAATCACTGCCATTGCCACCCTGCCAGTTGGATACCGAGCTGGCTGCTGGACCCCACCAACAACCCTCCTAGCTCTTTTCCGACCAAGATGCTGTGTTGGGGGCCCACAATTTCCACCACCCTTGCGGCCCAAAATACTATCATTTGCGCCAGGTTTGGGAGGCATTGAGCAGGAGTTACTTTTTTGGTGTTTGCTTGTTTGTTGTAGTGACCGACAGGTGCGTGAGGAAGGAGGTTCAGAGGAAAAGAGAGAAGGGTTTTTGCTCAGGAGTTAGATGCAAATTGATCTTTGATGTGTAGGTGACTGGAGTCTGCTTCCTTGGGCGTATGTGTATTTGTGCATATGTGTATTTGTGTGTATGTGTATTTGTGCGTACGTGTATTTGTGGGTATGTGTATGGACCCTATACCTTCCCTGATAGCTGAGTCGTATATTAGGACTTGCTAAGAGGAAGAAGTGTGTTGAATGAGAGGTGGGTAAAGAGTTATTTTATACCAACGAAATAAAAATTGGTTATTTCATGAAGAGTGCCTTTCAAGCCCCCTCGTCATATCTTTCTGGGAGTCCCCGGGAGTTTAGGCGTACATTGATTCATAATGTCTAGATAAGTAAACGACAGTTAAGGTTGAGAGGGCATGGGTATAGAGATATACTTGAATTGTATGATGGTTAAAGTCGGGTAAGACTGCAACCCCCAGTCTACCCTTCCATATAGAAATTGCTTGAAAATGTTGTACTTGAAGTTGTATTTGTTCCAAGATGTTATATCTTCCCTGTTTATGTATCAAGTGTACAATTGTAGTCACAAAATGAACGTGGAGAGTATCCCCCTCCCATCTTCGCTCCGAACTCAAACAAACAGCTCTCGTTGCTATAATTTCTTTCTCTGATAGTATGATGAAAGCAATTAGCAGAAGGCTGAATCGGGGGGGTCATTCATATCATACTTAGAAGTTGGTGAGTAGGGCTTTTGGTTAGGCTACCGCTGTAGAGAGGCGGGCTCGATACGTGACTGCGGGTCAACCGTGACAATGTTTTCAAGAGGTGAACTAACTTTTTCTTTTCTTTTTAAGAGAGGCCAAATTAAGTCCTCTTCTTGCTCACCAGACTCTTACCTTCTCCATTCACGCTCTCCCCATCAACACAATCCTCAGGTCGCTCTGCCCTCTGCGCAGCAATCCCACTTCTCTTTTTCATACAGAAGTAAACTCAGCAGTTAAAACAAAAAAAGAAGAAAAAAGAAAAGAAAAGAAACACCCGTGGCTCTTGCCCCACCAACCCGGATACGCCCCTCTACTGGTACCACCCTCTCTACTTCCCTTACTTTCTCCACTACATCAGAGGGCACGCCTGCAAAACGTCGCTGCATACCTTACTTATTGCCCGATCCCAAATAGTAAGTTAGTCACCATCTTCACACTGGTCTTTTCTCCTTTGCTCTTTTATCACCCCTCAAATCATACCCCAAGTTCATACTAACAAATCATACGCACAAAATCATACGCACAAAGAAATCATACGCACAAAATCATACGCACAAATCATATGTACTAACATTGATGAATAGAATACCATTTTCCACGAGCAATGCCATCTGCTTATAAGTCGAGGCCACTTCCGGCAGGCGCTTTGGGGCACTCAGTAAATCCTGAGACCCTCCACCGGAATGAACATAGGACGTGCCTTACCCCCTTGGAAACAACTGTGGAACGTGCAAGGGCGCACCGAGGCAATCGCCTAAAACAACCCCGTGGTTTTGCGCGAAGATATGATGAGTACTAGGCGCTTGACGATGAGACCAAAGCCCAAGTGGATCAGGAGATGATCGTGGAGGAGAACAAGGTCCTGGAGCAGGAAGGTGTGCCAATCCTGGCGGATTGGCGGCGATACTATCCAAACCAGTTTCGCGACGATGGTTTGCCACTTGTGAACCCCCCAACCCCTATCGAAGTCGATTCTCCACCGAATTCGCCGGCATCGCCTGTATTTCAGTCACCAAAGATGAGGCCCACAGAGTGAATGAAAGGTCTGCTCGACCGTGTGGTGAAGCGACCCAGAAGCTCGTCAACTGGGTCTGCGCTGGTACCGCCTCCAGGGCCTTCTGTATCTCAGGATGCTCCTCCCCGGCGCACCCGCCAGCTAGCGATTCCGGAGCCCAGTCATTCACTCACAATGTGTGGGGCCCCGGTATCCCCTACAGAGTCCCCTGTTGGAGGCCCTGTCGCTTTGGCGACGGCAGCTACATTTAATACAGGGAGCACATGAGAGCCTATCTCACATCGCACCAGGTTTTGGATACGACTAGGTAGCCTAAGGCGAAGCTCCCTGGCTCATAATGCAGTCAAGTAAGTCATTTTAAAATTTGCCCAATTAACTTGAGATGTGCTTACTAATAGTCAGTGTTGTTTAGCTCGGACAGGCCCCTCGATGCCTATCGGCGCAGAGGACAGTACTTCTGAGTACGTACAGATTGACTGAGGAGGATACGGAAGGTTTGGGCGTATGGTTTGGGCGTATGGTTTGAGCGTATGGTTTGAGCGTGTGTTTTGGGTGTATGCTTTGGGCGTATGCTTTGGGCGTATGCTTTAGGCGTGTATTTTGGGCGTGTGTTTTGGGCGTGTGTTTTGGGCGTATGCTTTGGGCGTATGCTTTGGGCGTATGCTTTGAGCGTATACTTTAAGTGTATGACTTTAGAGCGCATGGCTTTGGGCACATCACTTTGGGTACATGGTTTTGGGCGTATGTCTTTGCGCGCATGGATTTTGCCAAAGAAACCAGAAGCAAAGGACTAAATAGCCAATCTCAATCTGTGCTCAAGCTTATCGTTATGAGAGAGTGTTTCTAACTTCTAAACAGCTATCCTATTACATTATACTGTAAAGAGTAAGGTCACCCACTCAATCATGACAGAAAAGAAAAGAGCGGAATCCGTACAGGCGCCGGGTATGATAACAAAACAAATTAAACTCTAAAGGAGCGTCGCTCTCTGGAAATTCAGAGTGAGAGGAGAACCAGAAAAGAGGTAGCGTGCTGTGTAAGAATCTAACCCAAGGAAAACAGCCCCCGGACTTATGATATGGGAGAAAGAATACGAGCTAAGGATGAAACCAAGCGTGAGATATTGTGGTGGATAAATACAGAAGTGGGAGTGCAGGTAAGGCAAGGTAAGGGGAACCATATTAAGAAGAGTAAGGAAGGCAGAACTGGCGTGAGAGGTCGGGAAAAGAACTAGGAGATAACAAGAAAAGAAAAAGGATGGTAGTAGAAATCGTTAATCCTCCGGCTCCTGTTTTATCCGGTGAGGAAAGTGCTGGCTGGCCATATTGAAGAGGGCCTGCCTATCCATCTCGCGGTCAATTCTATCGATCTCCTCAATGTCCATTCCTTGTTCTTCGGCGTCTTTGCTAGCAGCTGCCTCGAGATCAATGATAAGATGGGCATTGCCTGCAGGAAAGCGCTTTCTCTTGGTGAGAATATTTTCGATGATGTCCTGTTGGTCTTCCGGGCTTGTGAAGAAATCCTTGGGTGTCATAGCCCGCCCAAGCAGCCTCTCTGCGATCTCTTGGGTGCTAGCATGGAAAGGGTCTGCCGCATCACTGTACAGACCACGAGAGGAAGATGCAGAGTCAAGGCGACATAAGTCTCACATCCTACTTCCCAAACCTGAGGTGGAGGTTTCCCCTTCGTCTGTGATATCGACATCATCATCACCCTCCTCCGCGCCCTCCATGTCCTCCTGCTCGCCCTCCACCTCCTCCTCGTCGTCCTCGTCAATCTCCTCTTCCCCCTAGACCTCATCGGAATCCTCTCAGCCATTGACACCCTCATCACCAGACTCATATAGGTCGATAAAATCGACATCTTCATCCTCTTCATCCTCCTCCCACCCTTCATAGACCTCCGCATTTGGCAATAGCCACTCAACAAGCTTCGCCCAGCCACTCAAAGGTCTACCCTTTTCGTGGAGCTCATCCCCTCCAACCGTCATTTCCAAATCTCCATACGCCCAAAGCATACCCCCCAAATACGCCCCAAACCCATGCGCGCAAAACATACACCCAAAATACCCGCCCAAAGCAGTTGATGTAAAGACCCTCTCTGCGAATGTTTCTTTATAATTGAGGTTCAAATATGTGAGGGAATAGCCACACATATTCCTCTAGAGAAGTTAAGCTCCGCAGTTTTCAGGATAGGCTTCTATCTCAGAATCACAATCAGAATCCACATTGGTACAATAAACAAGACCTATGACAACTCTGCTACTTGTACTTCCACTACGCATCATTTCCATCGAATGCACACTTGCACGGATATAAATTCCTGCTCCTTAAGCATCAAGGATCCTATTGTACTAAGTATCGTCACAGTCCAAGAACCCCGAAACTATCTCCTTCTGCTGTACCTCCACATTCTCAGACTTGTCTTCATGTACCTTGGTTCCCAACCAATACATCTGGCCCAACACGGGGGGCGTGCATCCCAGCCTTTGGATAATCCATCATGTCTACCACATCATAGTGTAAGCTAGGTTCCAGGCATTGATATTGAATATTTGACTTACAGAAGAAGCGTATGACTTTATGTCCCCAGCAAAGCGAGTAGAGATCAGGATGTGAAAACAAGGTTGGTTCCAGGTCGCTGTAGTTGTCTGGAGAGCTCTGGGGAAAGCCATTGGCTTGAAAGAAGCTAATATCGACTGGAGAATTGGCCATTACGCAAAGCCGAGGAAGTGGAACGATACGGGGCGCGGTATTACCCGGTGTAGTTGATACAATCACAATATTTTTCCTGATTGTGCTCATGATATTAATGAAGGATGGATATGTAGAGATGTAGAAAGATCGTGCTTTTATAGTAAGACCAAAAGGTTTTGTACTAGGGAAAAACTATAAAATGATTTTATCAAGACTAGCTACTTATACATTAAGTCAACTCGAGCAAGGCTTGATAGAATATAATTAAAGAGCCTATAAATTATGGAAATTCAGAAGTCAGAATGAAGTTATTGTTAACTCTCTGAGTCGGGAACTGAGCCCCAGGTTATTTTGCCTTTTGCCACACGCCTGCCTGAGTCACACTGCTGAAATATTTCTAAGCTTGAGACCCGACCCTTAATCTGATACCCTAACCCAAGTGCCTGTATGATAGCGCCAGATTCCGTTGTTCTACGTTCGAACATTCCAGCGATCCGTCCACCTCCTGCAAATTTGACTGCCTTCCGCCCACCATTTGCCCACTCGAATCCACACATCTCCAATTGGTACCGCTGTCCTATCCGTGGTGACCGGCTATTGGCCCAAGGTTTGTCTATCGCTCACTATCAGCTTTCATAGTTCTAGTTGGCTGCACACCTGCAGCAGGTGGGATCCAGTAACAGCTTACAGAAAAAAAAGTCCACCTTCATTCTGCCAAAGGAAATGGGAAAAAGGTCGATTATTTCATCAGGGCCAAATGTCCAGGTATAAAACTCATCCATTGGAGCTTCCTCGATTGGGGCCGTTGTCATCGCCTTAGGTGTAAATAAAGGAAAGGCGGCAAAGGTAGACGGTAGTAGCAACAAGATGGTTATGGTATGAGATTCTTGTGAGTATCTAAGTGGAGGATAATTACATAGCATAATTACCAACCTATATATAAGGGTTATAATCAGGAATCACCTTTAATGACTTGGAAAGCCACTGAGTGCCTTCGTCACTGCATGGTATTCAAGTATTAGATCCTCACCTTGGGTTTGCTTTCAATAGTTGCAACTGCTTCGAGAGACCCCGTACTTGCTAGTTTGATTCAAGATTTGGTTGCCATGTAGGAGCCAATGCGCTGTATGAGACTCTTCAATTGGAACTAGTCAACTCGTGTAACAGATCAAATTTGGTTACCTCAGATTATGATTGAACAGGGGATATCAACCCCTACTGGATTTGGACTAATGCTATGCCCAAAGCACAGCGGTGAATACCAATTCATGTCGCTGCTACCGAGCCTAATCCTAGAGTGTGGCTATTTTCAAAAAAGTAATTCACATGCAACCATACACCACCATACGCACAAAATTCATGCGCGCAAAAATTCATACGCACAATGGTTCCTACGCATGCATGTTCGTATACTCAATTGATAGACTCAAAAATTAGGTGAGCAATGAAATTGATCACACAATGGAAGCCAGCTTGGGTACTTAGCTTAGCTGGGCCAACTTATAACCCTCATTCATATGCCTACCACAGCTGTACTTTTATATAAATATTATTCGGGATCCAAGGGGATCTGTTACTGTACACGGATAGCTAGAACCATCTCAACTTAATGTCTTCGCAACTAGAATCTTCCACAATTGGCAGCCAACCGGGGCTCTACACCTCCGGGGCAACAAGCCGTACCTCTTTTTTACGGTTCCACGAAAGCCCTGCACGCAAATACTCTCCATCTTTTTCCCAATTCTCTGTAGAATCCAGCCCATATGGGAGTGAAGGCCTGGTAACACGAACCCCATGACCTCTGACTGGTGTGGCCTGTGCCCTCTTTCAAGTTCCACAACACCCTTGCGCTCAGATTCACAAGCGCTGCCCTCTGGAAACCAAGATCACACCCAGAATCTGCTTCATCCGCTAGCAGTGACTTTGTCAACAAGCGACACAGTTACATTTGAGATATTTGGAAACTTTTATCTCTATACGGAGGAATATCATAAGAGTTGGATGTAGTGGTGGCCAGGCACACCAGGGTATATAGCCTATACTGCGAAACATGCTGGCAAGAAAAAGATACGGTGGAACTCGGATCTTCGAGGCACAGAGGTGTGGAATTCTTTCAACAATGTGGCGACCGTTTAGGTAGTGCTATTGGCACACCGAGAGTAATGTCCATTATGTGCAGAAAGGTCCTAGCTCGCCCTAGTGGCACGGGGACTAGCTCGATGCATGACGATAACAGGTCCTCTGCTTGTCTGAAATCGAGAAAGATTAACAGATATGATGTGCGGGCTTTTTTTTCTTTTTTTCCTCTTTTTTTTCTTTTTTCTTTTTTCTTTTTTTTTTTTTTATATCATATATTTGTTGTTAAGGTACAAGAAATCGCATGGCGCGCTAGCTATGGCGAAAACAAAACCCAAAACGCAAAACGAACTAACAAAGGAAACATCCGGAACGTAACTCTTCTACTGGGGTCCGTACCGGTCCCAGGCCCAAATGCGGGCGCGAAATTAAAGCAAGTAAATCAAAGGACAAGCTCCTTAAACCAGCGGACAGCATGAAAAACAACAGACTTAAACCTAGCTTTCCTGAGACGACATAAAGTACCCAAAAGAAACTACATTAGATGAGCGGACAGAAACCGAGGAAGTAGAGGACGGCGGGCCCGAGAACATGCCCGGAGGGTAGGCTGCAGCCGTAGACTTAATGAAGCGGGCGAGGGCGCCAAAGAGGGCAGCTGAGGACCATACTGGGGCATCCGGGGCGACGTCAAGGACCCCCTGAAGGTGGCGTGTCCTGGCAGGCTCCTTAGCCGGGCATCAGAGAATAACGTGCTCGAACGTCACGGGGGCGGACAAGCAACTGGGGCACGTGGTGGGCACTTCGCTGTCCCAGGAGGGGTGGGCGCGGAGGTAACTCTTCCCAGATCTCATCTGGTGGAGGCGGCCCGCGGTGAACTTGTCGAGGCCCATGAACGGGTGGGGCTTCAGCGAGGGGCGGAACGGGTACCTGGCCGGGTCTGGAGTGGCCCTGTCCCATTCTTCCATGAGGAGGTTCTTGCACGTAAGCTTAAGCTGCGGGTAGGAGGGGCCCGGGGGGGGCTCAGGATAGAAGTCACTAAGGAGGTGTTGGGAGGTGACCGGGAGGGCGCTGAGCCCGTCCTGGCCCAGAAGGAACAGCATCGAGTGGGGGAGGGCGTCGAGAGGGAGGTGGGCCCTGTTCTTGGAGGGTGGTCTAGGCTGGGTCCAAGGGAGGGGCAGGCGGCTGCCTGCATTTTTCCCGCTTAGGACCCTGAGGTCTGGAGAGTGGCGGTGAAGGAAGGGAGTTTGGACTGATGGGGGGAGCCTCGCGGCTGCGGGGTTGATCTCCGGCGGGGAGCAGAGGATCCTCAGGTGAGCCAGCCGGCGCTTATACGCGAGGAGGAGATCGAGTGGCTGGAGGCAGGCCTCAATGGCCAGGATGTCGGTGGGGGTGCTCATGAAGCAGTTGGTCGTCCATCTCTGGACCTTGTGCCAGAACGCGGAAAGTTTCCTGATCATGTGGACCGTGGGAACAAAAGCGTCCGCGCCATAGCTGAGGATGGGAAAGAGGAGGGAGGAGGCAAGTCTGTGGCAGAGGTAAGGCGGGAGGCCAATTCCCGGAGGGGAGAGACGTTTGACCGCCACGAAGGCAGCTTGGGCTTTGGCTAGCCTTTTGACGAAGTGGGGGGTGGTGGAGATCGAGGGTGTGAACCAGTAGCCCAGCCATCTGACCTCTCCCTTGGGCGTGAAAACCGACCCATCCAGGTGGATCGGAGCGTTGGAAATGGGGGCCTTATCCCTGTTCGTGCGCCAGTGGATAAGCTCCGTTTTAGGGACCGAGAAGCTGACACCCAGCCTGGCCCCTCTGGCCTTCAGCCTGGCGTACTGCCTCAGTAGGATTTGGATGTTGCCCCGATAGGAGGCAGAGGACGCGGTCAGACCGAAGTCGTCCACGTAGGAGAGCGTGAGGCCCTGGGGGATCTCAGAGTGGAGGCGGGACACGTAAATGACAAACAGAAGCGGAGAGACTGGGGAGCCCTGGGGCGTGCCCACCGAGACCGGGGCGAACACCTTGGGCGATCCCTGGTACAGGAGCCGGCAAGACCTGCGAGACAGGAAGGACCTGGTCCAAGACACAAGGTACGGGTTGACCCCTTTGGCTCTAAGCATGCCGCAGAGGGTAGAGGGGTTGACATTGTCGAAACCCCCTTTGATGTCTAGAAAGAGTGAGGAGACTTTCCTCCCAGCCATCTGAAGGGTCTTCACCTCATGGGTGAGGGTGGTAACAGCGTCCGAAGCCGACAGGCCAGCAAGCGAGCCGCATTGGTGAGGAATGAGGAGGCCAGTGGCACGGGCCACACCGGAGAGTCTCGAGTTCATTATCCTTTCAAGGATCTTGGAAAAGGTCTGGAGAAGAACTATCAAACGGAAACACGAGGGGGAGTCGTATGAGGGCTTCCCGGGCTTGTCAAGGACTATGCCGTCGGCCCTCTTGAGGGTAAGGGGGTGGGACCCGTAGGTCACCAAGGGGGCTAGAAGGTCGTGGATGAGGTGAGGGGCCATGCGGTGCACCCTTTTCCAAACCGAGTTAGGGATTGTGTCAGGCCCTGAGGCCGATGACGGGGAGGAGCGGGCCAGGGCCCTGCTAATTTCATCCGGTGTCAGCGGAAGGCACTCCCTGAACGGGAGCAGGATGGTGTCGGTGAACCCGCCTGGTTCACCAGGGAACAAGTGGTCAAGGAGCCCTTTGTTGAGCTCGGGCGGCGTTGAGGCGCCTGTGAGATCAGGGAACCGGGGGGGGGGACGCTCGACGGCGAATCTTTTGGCCGTCCACACAGTCTGGGGGGTCGCTGAGGCCAAGAAGGAGGACCAGTGGGCCGTTTTCGCCTTCTTGATCGCCATGAAGTAGGCCGATCTCGCCGCCCTTGCAGATGCGAGGAGAGAGGCATCGAAACGATCTCGTTTCGAGGAGCTGACAGCGGAGCTATAGGCCTTCCTGAGCACCGACAGGAGCTCAGACCACCATGGCTTGGAGCGGAAGGTCACCCTCTTCATCGGGGTGTCTAGCGCAAATTGGGACGTGACCCTCCCAAGATTGGTACTGAGCCAGAGGTCCAGAGAGCTCGTTGTGGGGAGAGGGGGCGGAGGCGAGATGACCGTTGCTTTCAGCGCAGTATCCACAGCGGCCCAGTCGGATAGGACCCAGTTGGGGGTTGGGGGCGGAGCCCAAAATAATGGGGCCTCGAAGCGGAGGAGGATCGGGATATGGTCCGAGCCGGTAGAGGGGAGGGGGTCAGACCATTCAGAGAAATAGGGTGAGAGGAGGGGGCATGCACACGCAAGGTCCAGGACGCCGGGGCGACCGACAAGCGACATGGAAAACCGAGTGAAGACACCCGGGGTATTGAGGAGGGAGAACCCTAGGTCTGTGGCCCTGTCGAAGTAGGGGGTCGAGGTGGCAATCTCGTCCTCTTTGAAGGTCCTGAGCGGGTCGGCCGTGGGGTGATGGATGTTGAGGTCACCCAAGGTGAGGGTGGGAAGGGGGCTGGAGGGGAAAATAATGTCCGGCGGGACCGAGCGAGTGTTGTTTGCGCGCCCTTTGGTGCTATAGGAGTTGATTATTGTAAAGCCAGTTGTTGAGGGGTTAAAGAAACCATTCGGGGTGAAGAGGTCAAGTGCCATGACGTCCCCTCGCCCAAAAAACCGCGGAAGAAGTAGTGTTCATTACGGGGCCTCCGGGGCCCCGAAAAACGGGGGCCCCCAGCCCAATTCCCCACCCCGCCCCGCTGAACGGCCCGGGGCGGGGCGTGTTTTTATAGCGTTCCCTGCCCCTGCCCCCGGCTCCGGCCGTTCCCCAGATGGGTCCCTGTTGAAACAGGTGGGGAGAAACGGGGCCCTGTCCAGGGAATGAGCGGGGACTCGCCCCGGACGGGGGCGGGGCAGGGATCACCCCCAAAATAGCCCCTCCAGTCCGTTGTAAGGGCGGGGCCTGCCGAGTGAAAACCCGCCCCGCCCCGCCCCGTAACAAACTCTAGGAAGGAGGGAAATAGTCGACAAAAAGGAGCTATAAACATAAAAGGCAACCCGGGGCTTGCAGCCGCTGGACGTGGGGGGGGAAAAAGCCGTAAACAAATTAAACGAAGGAAGTTTGCCCCTGTAGACCGGGGGGTCCAGAAGGGCTACAATGGAAGGAGGGTGGGCCAGTTGTGTGAAAGACCCGAACAGCGAATGGAACACATCCCAGCTGCCGAGGCAGTTGTGTTGAACGAGTGTGAAGGGTTTCGGCGGGGGGGGCAAGGCCTGCTCACCACCCCAAAAGGAACGGTTGTACTACATTATTGGGCCAGGCCCGATGGAGTTCTGCTCATAGGGGAGGGGCCCTGGGGCTCCACGGGAGGGAGCTGACCAGCGCCTGGTCCGGGCCTTACACAGGCCGGAAGTATCGTTGTCCTTCTGGCCCTTGGAGTAGCCATCACGAACGCCGACTGGAGGGAGCGGGTGGGTGCAGGGTGGGGCGAGACGTCATGGTCGTCGGCGGCCGTGTCCATCTCGTCGCTAGCGGGGGGCGGGAGAACGACCTCGTCGGCAGCGGATGAACGCTTGAGAGGGGGCGGAGTCGGACGGGAGTCACAATCGCTGTGAGTCGCAGTGTGGGCGCCTCTGCAGTTGGCGCAGCGCGGTGGCGAGGAAGAACAACAGCCAGGAGCAGCCTTAAGGTTGCCACCTCTAGGGCAGGTAGGGTTGGGGCACCGGTGCATTGCTCGGGTGTGGTTGAGGGAGCAGATGGGGCAAACTGGAGAGGCGGAGGGGCATCTGGGAGCGACGTGGCCGAAACCCCAGCAGTTCTTGACTGCGTGTACCTATTGGAAGAGTAGGCACGTTCAATATTTCGTGAACGGGAAAAGAGTCGAATCGAGGAGCCCATCGTGAGCACGTCCCCTGGGTGGACGGAGACAATGACGGAGGTGGCAGACTTACCCTACCGGGATTGTGCGTTGGGATTGAGGTATCTGGCGGATAGGATGCGTTTGTTCTTAGAGTTGAGGATCGATTCCGCGAGACACGGGAAGAGCTCTCCCGGGTCCTCAGGGAGGAAGGCGATCGGGAGGGAGTGGATGGCGAGTTGAGCCTCGTTGGGGGCGAGGCGAAAGGGCAACCAGGGAAACTCACCCACAGGGAACGACTTGTTGAGCTGGTTGGAGAGGGCGTCGAAGTATGGGGCAAAGGCCGCGGCGGGAGTGGCAGGGTCGGTGACAAGAAGGGTGACAGATCCACGGTCATTGACCTTGGTGGTGACTGCGAGGGGCAGGACGCAGTTCGCATCTCTGAGGACACGGGCAGCGATGTCAGGGAAGGTCGCGGCAATGAGGGGCGCTTGCGGGTGCTCAGAGGGGGAAGAACGAGGAGCGTAGAACCTTCCTTCGGCCGTAGGAAGTGACCTCGGTGCCTGAATCTCCGGGGCGAGGTTGCTGGCTGACGCGACTTGGGCGGCCTTGAGGGAGCTCTTATTCTTCTTGCCCCTCGAGGTTCCTTTCAAGGCGGCCTGGGCATACGAGGGTTGGGGCTTGTGACAGTCGGGGGCTAGGTTGCCGGAGATGAAGGTGGTGGCATCGGGGTACTTCCCCTCGCGGAACGCGTTTACTTCCCAGGAGTCAGGGAACTTGTCGGCATAGGCGCGAGGGTCGCCGTAAAAGGCTCGGGTGTCCGGGTCATAGCGGGGAATGGCGGGGTCGAAAGAGGAAAGGTTAGCCTTGCTGGGGGGGGGGGCGCGGACTTTTGCCCTAGGTTGAGCTGGGAGGGGTGCGGGGTGTGTGGTAGCACGAGTCGGGGGAACGGGAGGGCGAACGGAGGGAAGTGCTGGGCGTGTGGTCGCACCAGTCGGGGGAACCGGTGGCCGAGTGGGGGCTGGCGCTTGGGAAGGGGGGGCAGCAGACACCCTTTGTGACAAGTCACGTAGGGACGCGTGGATAGGGGAGAGCTTGCTGTCCAGGGCCGCAGTGGTAGGGAGGGTGGCAACGATACCTTGTATGGTTCCTAACTGGGTTGTTATGGTGTCAAGCTGACGCGTCATGGACGCGAGAGCGTTGAGAGTGGAGCAGGAGAGGGGGACGCGGATCGTTTCGCCGTCTGAGAGTTCAGCCAGCTGCTGGTCGTCGAGGATAGGGAGTTGGACCGAAGAGAAGTTAAGCCTTTGGCGGGTCTCGCGAACAAAGTCGCGAATGTAGAGGTGGGACTCAGTGAGCTCAGGGGACGAGGACTGCCTAGAGGGGGCACGCGAGGGGCACCCGAGGAGGGAAGGGGAGGAAAGTCATCCATCGTGAGGACGAGGGATCAGGGACGCGAAGCCTGACAAGAGGAGGAGAAAAGGGGCGAGGGGGGATCGTGCACTGAACGACGTGGAGTTCTGATTTCAATGACTGGAGGTGTAGAGGGCCCGGAGCGTGATATGATGTGCGGGCTGGGGGCCCGCTTGGTATAGACGTTCTTACGCTATTGCAAAAAGGGCCTGAAACTGGAAATAGGCGTAGGATTATCGATCTGGCCATACTAGCAGGACTCAATCAGCATGATGTCGAAGAATACTTTCTAAAAGCCTTTTTAGCAACGAATCTTGCCTTTAATTGCTCAAACAACCTTGCCTTTCGTCGTGTCTTCAAGTACATTCGTCCGGGAGTCAAAATCCCCAGCCCAACGCCATTAACGCGCCATTTGAAACGGCTGGGAAAGTCGACGGTACATGATATTCGAACATGTCTACCTGCGGCAGGAAAGATTGCTCTGGCTGCTGATACATGGACTTCACCGAACAAACTTGCTTTTTTAGCAATTGTGGCTTATTGTATCTCAGATAGCTGGCAGATGGAGGAGGTGCTGTTCGGGTTCGAGGAAATCAGGGGTTCTCATACGGGGGTTAATATGGCAGGGATAATTAATCACGTTCGGGCCAGATACGGGATTCAGGATAGAATTCTGAGTTTCACTACCGATAATGCCAGCAATAACCGAACGCTTACCGAAGCCTTAAACAATGCTTGGAGTTTACTATCGGTTGAATGGTGTCCATTGGAAAATCATATTCCATGTATGGACCATGTTGTTCAGCCTATCCTCAGGGCATTTATGAGTTCGATCAAGGGGAAATCGCGGGATGGTCATATGCCGTCTGGCTTTAAGGCGGGCTATATCGAGAAGGTTATGAGATTGGATAACGGCTTTCACAAAACAGTAGAAAAGGTAATGTGTCTAAGATCTCATACCTAGCACCTATATTACAAATACATACGCACAAATTCATATACACAAATTCATACGCACAAATTCATACGCACAAATTCATACGCACAAGGGTATATGCACAAATTTATTATTCCAAATTGAATGCGCGCCAATGTGAAAGTAGAACCAAATGTTTTCCCCATTGTTCTCACCTAAGATACCATTAGTGAGAGATAATGCTAATAATGGTTGATAGCATCAGAAAATGAGTATTGCGGTTGGTGCTTCACCTCAACGGCGTCACCACTTCATCGAGATACAGAATAACTGGGTTAAGATCCCTACTACACTACTTTATGATGTTCAAACACGGTCGAACTCAACCCTAAATATGTTGGATAGATCTGTGTGGCTACGGGAATTCCCCAAGAACTGGTTACAAACCTATGCCGAGTTTACGCCTCTCTGGTCAACCCCGGAAGAGTGGAGGCAGATTGAATACATCTTGGAGGTACTTCAACCGACATGATTTTGAACTTTGTGGATGTCAAAAACACGTGGTGTCACCCTTCATCCAGTGTTTCAAGTGTATTAAGATATCTTTGATCATTTGAAAATGCAAATTTCCAAATTAAAACTGAAGCGGATGCAATGGAACGTTTATATTCGTGAGGACCGAGTGAAAGCTAAATTGAAGGCCGCCTCTTACTATGGTAAAACAGAAAGTCCAAGAGGTCTTCTGTTCGACATTGGAACTTGCCTAAATCCCTATTGCCAACTCACCCTTTTTCGAGAATGGGATCCTTATGCCAGTGGGGAGACTGAGTATGACAAGTCATATAAAAAGGCGTTCATAGCGTATTATGATCTGTACTATGCACCAATAAATAATCAGGCACCTGACAGGTCAATTCCACAGAGTGGTCTGAACAGTCGATCCAAACACCTTTACTCTTCGAGACACAGAGTAGTTATCCTGAGTGAGGCACTAGCGTACATCGAAACGGATTCTGAGAGTGAGCCGCCCAAGCCAGATGCTGAGGCAACGGATCCCACACGTGAGCCTGCCCAGCTGGGATGTTTTAGGAGGCAAATATACTAGAGTGGTGGAACGTTAATGCGGGAAGATTCCCGAATTTAGCTCGGATAGCTAGGGATATTCATGCTGTTCAAGGGGGTAGTGTTGGAGTAGAGCGGGTATTTAGCATGGCAAGAGATGTGATTCCCTATCGGCGCTCCCGACTCAAAAGCAGTACAATTCGATCTTCAATGCTGGTGAAATCCTACGAGAACGAAGAATTACGAAGAGAGCTAGCAGGTCACGATAGTGAACAGGAGGCAGAAAAAGTAGAAGAAATGGCTGCTGCGGAGGTTATCGTTATTGGGCTGATAGGAAGGAAGAAAGTATAGAGAACGATAATGGCTGAATCTCCAATGATGACGAATCACACAAGAAGGATACCGAATGGTCTTTCGTTGATCAGGATGGCCGGTGAGCATTTGCAAGAGAGCCAAAGGCTGACTACCTGAGGGTGGACTGGTTGAATCTCAATATGCACGGCCTGGACCACCTCGAAACCAAGGTGTAGATCACTTGGGAGGCTCTGAGGAATCAGATCCCCAAGAAAGCATCTGGGATAGTACAGTCAACATGGATGTTGCATCCGACACTGGTGAGGAGGAAGCCTCACAAGAGCGTGAGGCGGAGATTACCGGTGAAGGACTGAGCGATCTCGAAAGTATCGACCAACAGGGTGACAAAACTTCTGGCTGCATAGCAGGCTCAAGGGGCCGCCTGGAAGAGGATTGTTCAGAGGAGAAGGGTCTATCGGGGACCACTGATTCACTACCGGTTATATGTGTAACCCGCGGAAGAGACCAGAGAGGAACTAATACCACGATTCGAGTTCCACCCAGGAAGCGTGCCAGAACTGGGAGGAAAGAAAAGAAAAGATCCCGCTTCCACTCAGTTGATTTTCCTTTAAATTAATTATAAAATCATAGAATTTGACTAAATAATTGAGAAGGCATTTTTACTATCCCCTAAGTTATCCTAGTGGCCAAGACAGGCCGAGGAGGTGTCAAGTCCACAATGTATACCGTAGTGAATGACGAGCCGCCATGGATTGATTGGAAAATGCCCCATATAATTGGGGGACTGCATGTAGGATCGGGCACACGGGGTCCATTTTCTGACCCTCGTCCGCCCGATCAGACGTGCACACCCCAAGTAAATGTAAGAGTGAGTAGAAGGATTCTCTGTTTTCAGAGGCGGAAATTCAAGAAGTCTGAATACATTCTCCATTTATTCGAGTTCTTACAATAAGTTACAGGAACAGGAGCATCGTCATGAAAATCATACCCACAGAAAAATCATACGCACACAAATCATACACTCAGAAAAAATCATACGCACAGAAAGATCATACGCACACAAATCATACGCACACAAAATCATACGCACAGAAAAATCATAGGCCCAAAATAATACACTGGTAATGGTGTCGTAGATAATAGGCACTAGTGCAAAGGCTAGTTGCATTGGCTCTAGTTAGTCGAGTTTGTCAGGTCATAGCGTGATTTGTCTTCCCCTATATTCTTTCTATTTCCCCTTTTCTCCCATAGACACAGAAACCATTCACCCCGCCGCCCTCTGAATCTATTTCACGCGCGGCGCCCTCTTGAACCCAAGTTCCTTCTCGCCCGAGTTCCTCCCCGCCCAAATCTCTCCTTACCCGCCATCCACTCGAGCACATTTGGATACCTTTATCGTGGCTCTATACCAACTGCACTTCATTCTATCCTGCTTTGAGCGGGAGGGAAGCTTGCTTTGAGCGAGTTTGTGTGGCTGCGGAAGACTACAAGAGGGCTATCAAAAATGAAGAAGAGGGATGTGGAGAAGCGCAAGCGGCGGCGTGAACGAAGAAAAGCTGCGAATCACCTCCACAACTCTGAACATGAGAGTGAAGATATTGCAAATTCTACCATGGATGCCGAAGGTGTGTTATTCTCGGCTATTTAACCGATCTCTCTGCATGGGCTTGAAATTAGCAATTGTTGTATTTAGCTTTCAACTCGGTCGCATATCTGTATTCAGGGCATATACTAATCTCCTCGTCGCTTGTATTAGATTCGGGGGAACCATGTTTACGGCTGGATATGGATAAGGTTTATTCAATGAAAAGGAATATTTCCCACATGTTGAAAACCCCCGATCATCCACGCGTCAGATACCACCAATGTGGCGATTTTGACGTTCTGGACTCAATCCTTTCGAGACCTAAACGGCAGCCGGATAGCAACTTGAAGGAGCGTTTCGAAGAGGAAAATGAGCCCCAATTACACCGGATCACCGGTGACATTGTTATAATAAAGGACAAGTAAGTAATTCATCCTTTGGGCTAAGACTAGGCTTATATACTAAACTATCTTTAGGCAAGGCGTCCCATGTGTAATCAAAGCTGGGAATAGCAAGGCATGTTGGCTATTACCGCAAGTTGAACCGGCGGTACACAAATATGTTGCGTCACGGAATATAGCGGCAGATCATACCCGACATGGTGCAAGCGGTACGCGGAAGCGCTATAGGCCAAGCGGCGAGATGGAAGGCGCTCATACCACTCACAAGGCTGCGAGTGATAGTATGAAGGATGCTACAACCCTGAGTTCTCCTGCAGGAAACGGGAGCAGCGAACATAACCCGGACGGTACTTTGAGAACAAAAGGCTGTGTCATTGGGCACCGTGCCTTCGTTCCACGAATGGGATCACGAACGCAGAATATTGAACTTGGACCCGGGCCAGCCCAGTCATATAACACGAAATCAGCAATTCACGCACTAAAAGAATTCGGCCAACAGCTTTTACCATTGACTCAAACCGTTGAGGCGCTATTTCAGACTTTCCTCCCGGAGGAGCATTCCAAATACACAGCAGTCTATGAGACCATTTACGATGGGAAAGCTGACAATGTTGACGAGGCATTTGGAATATGGACCTCCCGCTCACTTGTCATCAACGCCAATACCAATAACCATAAGGATCTGGAGGACGTATGCCATGGGTGGTGTGCGATAGTAGTATTCGGAGACTTTGAGGGCGGCGATGCCTGCTTTCCTGAGCTTGGAGTCAAGATTGATTGTACCCCTGGTATGTAGAGACTCCCGCCCATCTTATCCAATTCCAATAAGTAACTAAGATATATTCTCTAGGTTCCATTATTTTCATGCGTTCCTATGCAGTGGAACATTATATTGGCTCTTTTGTGGGAAATCGGTGTAGTGTTGTCCACTTTACACATCAAGCAGTGCACGATGCATATGTGGAGAAGACGGGGAAGCCATTGTGGGAGTTCAATAAGATGCCTAAATGGTGGCAGAAGTTGCGCATGCATCTGAATGTATAATAATGTTCCTAATCATTGATTTTTCTATTTAGTATGGGTATACACTCACACCCCGCTGTCCCGGATCTTGATAATCCGGATACCTTGCTGTGTCGTGCGAATCTCAGTAAGTTCTGAATTTCTTTACACCAAAGCCTAGCCTGTTGTCCCGGATCACTCGCTATGCCGGATGGATTCTTAGGATTTTGTCCGTCCGGGATAGCGGGGTGCTAGTGTATACTTTTGAGCTTGGCCTGCCCTCGTTTGCAAGGCTGTGCCCCCAAAATCATACGTCCAAACTATACGCCCAAAGCCATACGCCCAAAACCATACGCCTATAACCATACGCCCAAAACCATACGCCCAAAGCCAAACCATACGCCCAAACCCATACGCCAAAAACCATGCGCCCAAAACCATACGCCCAAAAGCCATACGCCCAAAGCCAAACCATACGCCAAAAACCATACGCCCAAAACCATATGCCCAAAAGCCATTCGCCCAAAGCCAAACCATACACCCAAAGCCATACACCCAAAACCATCCCCCCAAAACCATACGCCTAAAACCATACGCCCAAAAACATACGCCCAAAACCATGCGCCCAAAACCATACGCCCAAAAGCCATACGCCCAAAGCCAAACCATACGCCCAAAGCCATACACCCAAAACCATACGCCCAAAACCATACGCCCAAAAGCCATACGCCCAAAGCCAAACCATACGCCCAAAGCCATACGCCCAAAACCATACGCCAAAGAGAGTCACCTAAAACCATAGCTTTTTATACACCATAGTGAGCGCCCAGTTTAACCAACTATCTGCAAGTTTAGGGTAAGTGATTGCCTGAACCTCAGACCAGATTTAAATAGTGGCTAGTATTTGGGTGGATGGCTTGCAAGGCATGTGAGACGTGACGCCTAAACCAATAGTCTTTGAATGAAAAGCCCAAAACTGAATGCCCAAAGCCATAAGCCCAAAGCCATACACCCTGAATGAGATCACGAAATGATAAGCCGGAGACCATGTCCTCAGGAAGATAGGAATCGTGCATGCACCACTATACAACTATACGCTGAGAGTTATGTACCCGGAATCATATGCTTAGAAGTACTTAGAAACATACCTAGATTATACGCTTACAATCATATACTGAGAGCGATTTCCAAACACTATTTATCTCAAACTAGAAGCCCAAATCATAATGATAATGTGAGCACTATATTCAAATCCTATCTTTTGAGATAGTTGCCGGATTGCTATATGGAATATCCAAATAGTGCAGTCATCATACTAGACATACGAAGTAATTAGGGGGTGTTTGACCAGCCAATTCTGATCTCAAATTGTAATTTCAGATCAGAATTGCGAGGCCAAACACCCCTTAGATTTCAACATGCCATTTGTTTAGTCAGAGAATATCACTCGTAGGAATAAGTGGGGCCCCGCACAGGGGCAAGAGTGAGAGACGAGAAGACTGGGGCCGTTTAGGCAATCAGCGGGGAAAGTAAAATACCCACCCCGCACCACAGCCCGGCCAGGGCCCCGTGTCATCCGGGGCAGGGAGGAATGGCAAAGAGTTGACCCTGGGCCGGAGTACTGGCAGGGTTACAAAGTGAAAACCCGCCCCGCCCCGCCCCGTAATGAACACTAACCGGCTCTGATCATGTCCCCATCACCATCACGATAGCCCACACCCATCACAGCGCCACCGCCGCCGGCTCAGAACTGTGTCAGAACTGACTGGCCTACCCTTGAACCGCTTCTTAAACAAATCATACTCCCACCTCCCCTGAGTCTACCTACTCGGCACTCACTGGAAAGCTGGTTTGACTCGCACCTCAACACCTTAGTCGCGCTTCTTAAAGCCCACATACCTCCCCAACGCTCCTCAATCAGGGCCAAACCATGGTGGTCCCCGTTTCTGACAGTATTGCGGAAAGAGTTCCACACATTCGCCCGAAAGCCTCGGGCCTCAAACGATCCACAGGACAGGGCAGTGGCCAAACTCTCCAAAGACGGATACTTCCAGTCAATCAAAGCCGCAAAGGCCCAACATTGGAAGTCCTTCCTGGCAGATGCCACACCTTGGACCATATGGACGGCCAAGAAATTTGCCATCGGTAGAGTCACGCTCAGGTTCTCCAACCTTCCTGATGCCACCTCCCCTGAGGAGATTAACAATGCCCTACTCGCCCACTTCTTTCCACCGAAACCTCTACCAATGGTCCCCTCAATTCTGAGGCCCCACAAAGGGCGCGACCCTCTCCTCCCAAGCGAGATCTTGGCTGCCCTTCGAAAGTGCTCCTCCTTCTCTGCTGTGGGACCAGATACGAGCCCCTACTCTATATCGAAAAGGGTACACCTTGTGGCACCCCAAGTCCTGACAGATCTCCTAGGCCCCCTCCTGAAATTCAGCTATCATCCAGTCTCCATGCAAAAGCCCAACCGTATCGTGCTTCATAAGCCAGGCAAACCCTCCTATGATTCCCGTGTATCCTTCAGGGTCATCGTCCTCAGACCGTTTCTAAGATCCTTGAAAGGGTCATCGCATCCCGCCTATCCCTAATCGCCAGGTCACTAAAGCTTGTTCATCACAACCAGTGTGGCTCCCTGCCCGCCCTCTCGTCCTTCAATGCTGCTCTCTTATTAGTGAACACAGTCAGGCCTCTTCAGCGCCCTGGCCTCAAAGTCTCCTCCCTTTTCCTAGACATCAAAGGTGGCTTCGACAACGTTAATGCCTCAATCCTGTGCTCCTCCTTCAAGAAAGTGGAAGTCCCTCATTACATGGTTGCGTGGATTGGGTCATTTCTCTCTTAAAGGACCTGCAGCCTGCTATTCCAAGTTTCGCCTAAGACCTTCTCCCCAGTCCATGTGGGCACCCCCCAAGGCTCTCCAATATCCCCACTACTCTTCGCTATATATGTGGCATCTCTTCACATTGACCTCCCAAGAGGACTCTCCTTATCATATGTTGACGACTTTGCGCTGTCAGCTGCATCCACCTCGTATAGGACGAATGTCAGAATGCTGCAGAGAGCCTTTGGGCGGATCAAGGCCCGGGCTAGGGCTCGTGAGGCAGGCTTTAGCGTTCCCAAGACTGAACTCATCCACTAGAGGACTCCTCTCCAGAGAGACCCCGCTGGGGCCCCCTCCCCACCCCCGCTATGCCTGGACGGCCAAATCTTTACCCCCCTTCCCTCCGTCAGATGGCTTGGGTACTGGTTCACTCCCAACCTGGCCTCTTCGGCACCCTTCTCCAAGCGGCTGGGCCTTGCCCAAGGGCCCTTCTCTACCATTAAAAGACTCTCGCCGGCGTGTTCGGGCCTCTCTCCTCACCTCTCCCATAGCCTAGCAATATTACTGCTACTCCCTACCCTCCTATGTGGGGCCGACATCGTGGTCCCAAGCAGAGGCATGCTTACCAGGATGGATATCTACTGGCGCCAGGTTCAGGGCTAGGTATCAAACTCCTTCAGGTCAACTCCTATACCCATATTATCGGCAGAAGCCTGCATCCCCCCCCTCCAAGCCTTCATCCCCCATAAGCCTCGTATGGCCGCCCTGAGCCTAGTCTGCACTGCTCCTACGATCAACCCTGCAGCAGGTCGGCTCTGCCCTTCCTTCCCCTCCCTACTCAAGTACCGTGCCCGGACTCCCACAAAGCTCTCTGGACCCGCCTCTCCCCCAATGTAATGCCACTCTCCTGGAAGACAAATCGTCCACTCTCAAAGGTCAGGTCTCATCTCCCCGTAGATGAGCTTGCCAACCTGGCTCACCCCATCCTCGAATCACTCTCCTTCCCCCCCCACGCAAACGCTACCCTTCTCCCAGAGCAAGCCTCCCTCCCTCCTCACGACACCATAACAAACGCCTACAAAGTCCTTAAAGGCAGAACAAGGCTCCTGCTCCTCGAGGAGTGGAGACGCCTTGCACCACCCCCTCCATACTATACCTTCCCATTGTCATTGACCCCTCATCCGTTTATGGGTTTGGGAAAGTTCATCGCCGGTCGCATCCATCAAATGAGAGCCCAGAAGAGCTACCTCGCCGCCCACCCTGCATGGTCAAGTTTAGACATTCCTAAACACTGCCCTAGGTGTGGTGAGGAGGAAGAAACCTTCAGCCATGGCATACTCCGCTGCCAGTCACCATCCTTCCACAGGGAACCCCTCCTCCAAAGCCTTACTAGTGTTGGACCTGACTCCCCCCTCTGGACCGATAAAGACCTCCTCCTGGCCCTGGCTGCATTTATTAGAGCAACAGCGACCAACTACCCACCTGATATGTTTCCTTCTCTTCCCCCGTCGCTGGCCTCTATGGTCTTCCCGTCCTCACCAATTTCGCCCCCCGCGGGCCTGTTTTTTTCCTCTCCACTACATGCTATTTAGGTTTTTCTTAGGATTGCTTGTTGTTGTTTCCGCTTATAAGTAGGGAGTTGTTATGATTCTTTACAATTATCCTTTCATTTTTAGCCGTGAGATGGCGATGTGTCGAGTACTTGACACGATTTAGAGATGATTTTATATTTTCATTTGTTTTATGGTTTTTTGAGATTGAGGTTTTGTTTACGCTATAGCTAGCGCTGCATGCGAGTTCTTGTACCGTAACAATGAATACATGATATAAAAAATAAAAATAAAAATAAAAATAAAAAAACCGACCAAGAGATAGGACACGAACCATTGCAACAACCCCTCCAGCGATTGTAATCTCAACACCACGAGAAATCATCGTCACCTTCCCCCACCCACCTCTCTTCTCCCACGATGGCTACTGCCTAGGAGTTGACGTTAAGCCATCTTCCCTCCTCTCCTGGGGCCTTTCGGCCCCCCATCTATGGGGTTCTCGTTCCTGTTCTTGGTTAACTCCCGCTCATGAAGTTCAGTTCTCCCCCTTACCCCGCACTTGCTCTGCACTTCGCGTAGCATTTGCCCAGTCGGAAAGCTTCTCGCTTGGTTCACGGTCGGCGTTACGGTTTCAGACTCTCTGTCGAAATAGGCCTCGTCTTGCTGGCCTTGTACCTCTGGTGGGGAAAGCTTCGGTTAGTAACACCACGGTCTCGTTCCGGTCTCGTCGTCGTCCCAAAAGCCCTTGCCATGGCCTGTTTGTCGGCTTCGGCTAGACTGTTCGCGATCCTTCCTCCATCCTTCTCCTGGTTCTGTCCGCTTGCACCGTACTGCTAAATTCCACTCCCGGGCTGGCACCCTACTCCTCATCGTCGGCTGGCACCCTACTGCTCATCGTCGTTGGCTGGCATCCCCTCTGCCCGGTGGCTCCGGTTACCCCTCTCCCCCTCCGATCGTCTGACCTTTCCTCGGTTACGCCTAGTCGTGGTATAGCACTGTCTCAGTGGCTATTGTCCAACGCCTTGGATCGATGTAATTACCTGCGCGACCGGTTATAGTAGGCCCACGGTACCCGTGTTTTCCCCCGTCGGCGATCATCTACCCACCTCCCCAGGCCAGCCTTTCGGGTCTTTGAACACGCCGTTTCTTTTGCTTTGGGGAGCCTGCTTAACGGTTTGGGTCTTTCTACCTGTACTTTTCTATGTATTGTTTCCTGACCTGTCTGGGGTGTATCATCTTAGGTGCTAGGCAGGGGAGACTTTTCCTATGGACTCGGAGTATTTGATTTTTCCCATGAAGAGGTGAAGCGGGCAGTGGTTTGCATTTATAGGTTTTTTTCTCTTCATAGCTCGCGCTGCATAAGCCTTTTTGTACCTAGAAACAAATAACCCATGATTACAAAAAAAAGAAAAAAAAGAAAAAAACCGACCAAGAGATAGGATCTTCACGCCACCATCTAAGTACTTTTCTATACTTAAGATATTGTAATACGATTACACTTTACTCTCTTTACATACACCCCTCCTCTACGAGAGCCTACGCTCTAAGAACCCAGAGACTATTGTGATAGTCTCCACAGGTAGCCCGAACATAGGACTATTGTGATAGTTCTATCAAGCACGACAATCCACCCATCTTACTATCTGAAAAGATTGTATCCTTTGACGAATCACTCAAGACAAGCAAGCCAGTTCCGTACTATCTGAAGAACAACTGTCATTGCCTGTTGCATACCTGCTCCACAATAGGATTGTTACACTATACATAAAGTCTTTCATCCTCTTGTATTCCACTTTCTTCAAACAGCCCACGTAGTATTTCAACAATTCCAGAAGATCTTCAAACAACCCAATCACCTACAGGTTCAGGAAATGGACCAACCAATGAAGACTGTAAGCCATCAGGAGTGACAATACTTTGAAACTTAAATCCATGAGCCTTTTTATATACTGAGTAAAAACTCCCATAATCTTCTCCTGGACGACAAAAAGACCGCACAGTTTCTTCCACAAAACCCCAAATTCCCTGCAAGCCAGTCACCTGCTCCACTGTATTCGCATATCGTTGGAAGGTTGCCATACTCAGCATTTGCTTATCCCAAGCCAGTGTCGCCACATATCTTAATATTCGATATGTGATCATATCATTAAACACTACAAATATCCTAGCCCGGAACCATCCAAAGATCTTCATACAGTCTTTCAAACAATGTGGATATGACAGCCCATACAGTAGAATACAAAAGGCTTCTTCTGGCTGGGGGTGAAATCCATATTACCACTTCATATAGTGTAACTCAAGGAATGGGAGTATGGGCTGTATTTCTTCCTTCGAAAATCTAAAACACAATTCTAAATTAGCTTGGAAGAAAAAACTAGTCATAACGTAAAAGATTGTAAGTTCTGACCCAAATTCAAGTACTGGCCAGTTGGAGCTTCTCTTTAAGAAAGTTTCTCATCAAAGAAAAACAAGAAGGACCTAACAACCTACCTGAGATACTCTTGAAAATCGACATCATGCCAGCCATAGCCATCAAGGCGAAATACCTTGACATCGTATCTTATCAGTGTTTGGGTGAGTTGATATTGGTGTCCGTTTAGCCGCTCGTCCCTTACTTCTTGCAAGCATAGCCGTTCTCATTGGATATTCTTTATATATGTAATAAGAAGAACCAGCAAAAGAAGTATCTTTCTTTATAGGTACTCACTTGGAAGACTAGCATCCATAGTGATTGCTGTTGGCTTTCCGCTATCTGCTTGGGCTTCGTTTGGTGTTGGGATGAGTGTTGCGCCAGCGGGCTATCGTGGGGCCAGATGGGGGATCATGTTGGTATATAGTACCGGCGCAGACCTGGCTGTGATGCGTTGTTAAGTATGGTTGTTTGTAAAGTTCACGTTTCTTAGCAATACAATGAAAAAAAAGTCTACTGTCGCCACACTGAACTTTGCCAAGATTTAAGCACAGTTCTAGTAACAACTGTTGGAGCAAAACCTCCCTATTACTGCTTGCCAGACTTTCCTAGTATCTTCTTTGTTCCTTTGCTAGCTTCGGTGGAAGTGCTATTGAGTCACGCATATGGGATATGGCTTCCAGGCATGTTTGTGGAAAGCATGTCCTATGTAGGAATGTAGCGATCAGAACGGAGATGGAAAGGATGTAAGAAAAACCAGAAGGAAAGCAAAAAGGTTGTCAGAAGGTTTTACACCCAGAGAGATAGTGATGATTGTTTCTGTATTTTGTTTGTATGAGTTTTTGGGAAAAAGGGGGAACGATAAGAGATAGAGCCAACTGTCTGAAGAAAGTGTGTGGTACATCCTGATGAGGATAGGAAGAGTTTGTGATGATATATACTTCTGTCTTTGCCCTAGTTTGTTCAGATAGTAAACAGGTGTCGTTGAGTGAGAAGTTGTTGTTGTAAATACACGAGTTTTTCCCCCGCTTCTGTGTGTGATCGTGTTAGCCGTGATTCCTTGGCGTTTGTTGTTTCGTTTCGTTTCGCCCTATATATCCTTTCGCCGTATATCGTTTCGAGCCCATGTCTAAAAGAATGTGTCCAGATGCTGCCTTTGGCGTCAGGATGCATTGGATGTGGCCCTTTCACTTCCAAACCGAATGCACCAAAGCGGACACCCCCAGAACTCAAGTTTTTGTTATTAGTGCCTGGGGTATCCAGCGCACAAGGTCAGCAGGGAGAGATAAGGCCCAAAATAATTCTTTTGCTGATATAGCGACCAAATAGTAATCAGCAATTGGTGATAATCCTAATCTCAAGCTACTTTTAAAAGAATTTAGAGCCCATTATTTGGCAATAGATGTAACAATCCTATTGTTAGGTAGTTATGCAACAGGCAACGATAGTGGTCTCCTATGATGAGCAAGTCTTCTTCCTTGTAATAAGGCGTTGGGGAATACTATCTCTTCAGATAGTACGGAACTGGCTTGCTTGTCTTGAGTCGTTTCACTAGAGGTACTATCTCTTCAGATAGTAAGTTGGGTGGATTATCGTGCTTGATAGAACTATCATAATAGTCCTATGTTCGGGCAACCTGTCGAGACTATCACAATAGTCTCCAGGTTCTTAGAGCGTAGGTTCTCGTAGAGGCGGAGTGTATGTAAAGAGAGTAAAGCGTAATCGTATTGCAATATCTTAAGTATAGAAAAGTACTTAGATGGTTGCGTGAAGATCCTATCTCTTGGTCGGAACCAAGCGCCTTATATAGGCATCTTCTCACAACCCTATCCCTGGTGACTCATCACCTCGCGCTACATAAACCTCTACGACTCATAGTGAGTCATAGCGTGAAATCCATCAATGACTCATATGAGTCATTGCCCAACATTCCGTTAACCAATCAAAACTCATAAACCAAGTCATGTGCTCAAACGAGTCACACGCGCGAAACCCATGACTCATAATATGAGTCATGTGCGAAAGTCATTACATCATATGACGTCACTATCGTGAGTCATGAAACAATCAACCAATCAAAATATAACAATGACTCGCGAGTGCGTAGTCATGTGAGAACTATGAGTCAAGTGACGTCATAGTGTGAAATCCAACATACCTTATGACTCATAAGTATGAGTCGTGTGAAATCTGCCTTGCTTAGTCACGATTTGTGACATTAGCTCCCTTCTCCCCCTAGCATCGGTCCCACGATGCTACTTGCCCAAATCTAACAACCTCTGCCCAGCTCTTCTGAGTTCTTTCCGGAGGCTGTGGTTCCTGTGTTCGAGCTCCTCGTTTGCTCGTCTTTTGGTG
>Ga0307517_10002028_pt1 | contig 32972 bp, 31 predicted proteins | sample 23_EM_MG_FD_194515 | JGI IMG/M metagenome (GOLD analysis project Ga0307517, IMG submission 194515) | Populus trichocarpa ectomycorrhiza microbial communities from riparian zone in the Pacific Northwest, United States - 23_EM | ecosystem: Host-associated > Plants > Roots > Unclassified | place... | reverse complement strand
CCGGCACCGCCGGCCTCACCCCCCACACTCTCGCCTTCGTGGAGAGTCCGGTACAGCTTCTGAACGTGCTGGAGTGGGCGCACCTGCGTGCGCCCAGGGCCGAGGAGGCACCCGGCGGGGGGCTCACCCTCGTGGTCCTGTCACCGACCGACCCGATGACCCGCGGCCAGCTGCGCCGCATGGCCGACCTCGCCCGCGACGAGGGCCACACCGTGCGCTGGGAGGAGGCGCGGGGCGGACCCGCGGCCCCCTTCCAGACGATCGGCGGCCTCACCGGGCTGCTGCGCAAGGCGGACCGGATCGTCATGGGCGACCCGTTCTCGCGCTACGTACAACTGCTGCTGACCATCACCAAGGCACGCGACCTGGTGGTGGTCGACGACGGCACCGCGACGATGGAGTTCGTCGCCCAACTCGCCAGCGGCGAACGCCTGGTCCGCTGGCACCGCAAGGGCGGCCGCCCCGGCCCCCGCGACCTGATCTTCGCCCCGGTGTCCTCGGTGGCCCGCCGCCGCCTGACCCCGAGCACCCGCCGCACGGTGGAGGTCTTCTCGTCGATGCCGATCGAGACGACCCCCGAGGGCGTCACGATCACGGCCAACGCCTTCGCCTGGACCCGCGCCACCTTCGGCCCGCCCCGCATCACCAAGGGCGCGGACATGGTCGGAACGTCCTTGGTGGAAACGGGAGTTGTGGACAACGACCGCTACCTGGAGGCGGTCGCCACCCTCGCCAAGACCCACGGCGCCACCCGCTACTTCGCCCACCGCCGCGAAAGCACGGAGAAACTCCACCGGCTGGCGGTGGACACGGGCCTGGAGATCGTCCGCCCGGACCTCCCCCTGGAACTGATCGCCCGCCGGGGCCCCATCGGCCGCACGATCCTCAGCTTCCCCTCGACCGTCGTGCACACCCTGCCGCTGGCCCTGGTCGGCACGGACGTACGGGTCGCGGTCTGCGACATCGACCCGGCGTGGCTGACGGAGAACGCCTCGCCTCGGGCGCAGGGGTTCCTGTCGGGGGTCACGGGGACGGCGCGGGATGTGCATCGGTTGTCGGCGGTGACGGCGGCGTAGGGCAGTCCGGGCGGGGGCGTCCTGGCACGCTCAAGGTGTGCAACCACAACCAGGAATCGCGCCCACGACCCCGCCCACCGCCGGCACCCTCTTCGCCGCCCTGTACGGCGAGCTGACCCCGCACGCCTGGCACGACCCCGAGCACGACGCGTATCAGCTCTTCTATCAGCGGTCGCTCGCGATGGGCTGGCTGGAGGAGCAGACGGCGGGCGGTCCCGGGCTGTGGGCCATGAACGACGCCGGGAGCCATCCGCAGGCCGCGCCCGGTACGGGACGGGTCTCCTGGTTCCAGGTCGAGGCCGGGGCGGTGACGGCCGAACGGCCGCTTCCCGTCCAGCAGTTCCTCCGTTGCGCCCAGGACGTGACGGCGCGGATCGGCACGCTGCGGCTGTCCTCGGTGCAGGTGTTGCTGCCGGTGCAGGGGATCGATCCGGCGGCCCGGCCGGCCTGTGCCGTCGTGCCGTCGATCCTGACCGCCGACTGGTTCGGTGCGCGTGACCCGGCGGCCAGGACCCCGGTGGACGTCCGCATCGGCAGCGGGCGCGATCCGGTGATCCCGGCCGTCGGGCGTCAACTCGCCCAGGATCTGCGGGACTTGGAACAGGATGTGTTCACGTGCGGGGACGACGGCCTCGCCGTGCACGGCATGACGCTGCGCGGCGAGCTCGCCGAGTGGTCGTGCGACGCGGTGGGGTGGCTGGCGGCCACTGTCGCCGACTGCGCGGCCCGGCTCGGGGTGCGTTCGCCGCTGCCGCTCACCGTCACGGCTCAGTCGGCCGCCGGGGGCTTGTAGGCCAGGATGAAGACCCGCGGCCGCTTCTCCTCGCCCTGGGGCTTGCGGAGGACCTCGGCGTACAGGTGCAGGCCCGCCTGCGTGAGGAACGAGGCGACCGTGGCCGGAGTGCGGAAGTAGTAGTCCAGCGAGATGTCCTGGCCGTAGCGCTCCGACAGGTGCAGGTGTTCGTCGTCGGCGCCCTGGAAACCGAGCAGGACGTGGCCGCCCGGCCGCAGAGCCCGGCGGAACTCCGCGAAGACGCCGGGCAGGCGGTCGTCCGGGATGTGGATCGTCGAGTAGAGCGCCACGACACCGCCCAGCGTTCCGTCCGGTACGTCCAGGGACGTCATCGAGCCCACCTCGAACCGGAGTTGGGGATGCGCCTCGCGGGCCAGCGCCACCATGCGAGGTGAGATGTCGATGCCGAAGGCCGGGATGCCCAGGTCGTTCAGCCGTGCCGTGACGTAGCCGGGGCCGCTGCCCACATCGGCCACCGGCGCCTCGCCCGCCGTACGGACCAGGTCGGCGAAGGAGGACAGCAGCGAGCGGTCGAGGGGGCTCTCGACGAGGCTGTCGGGATGCTCGGCGCCATACGCGGGCGCGATCGCGTCGTAGGAGGAGCGGGTGGCCTCTATGAAGTCCGCGGTCAGATCCGCGTTCGAGTCGGTCACGTCGGCGGACCCTACCAAGGGACACGTTGGGTAACAGTGTCCATGTCCATGTCCATGTCCGTGATACGGACGGGGCGCGCCGTGCTGGGGTGAGGCGTGGTATCCCAGAAGAAGCGGGGAGTCTACCCATCTCCACAGGCGGCTATGCGGTCGGCGGTCAGATTTTCTTCGACTAACGGGTTGAACTTTTGTTGATCGAGGGTCAGTTGACCACCCGGGCGCCCTACCCTTCAGAGGGTGAAGCAATTGATGTCACCAGAGTCCGAGGCAGAGTCCGAGGTCGAATCCGTCGGGAATGTGCTTTTGGGCACCCTGCCGGAGGACCTGCGTGCCGAACTCGTCGCGTTCCGGCGCGACTTGCACATGCACCCCGAGCTGGGCAACCAGGAGTTCCGGACCACCGCCGCGATCAAGGCCCGGCTGGAACTCGCCGGTCTCGAACCCCGCGTCCTCGCCATCGGCACCGGCCTCGTCTGTGACATCGGCCCCCGCGACCCGGCCGTACCCATGCTCGCGCTGCGCGCCGACATCGACGCCCTGCCCATCCCGGACACGAAGAGTGAGTGCGCGTACCGCTCCACCGTGCCCGACCGCGCCCACGCCTGCGGCCACGACATCCACACCACCGTGGTGCTCGGCGCCGGCCTCGTGCTCGCCCGGCTGCACGAGCAGGGTCTGCTGCCGCGTGCCGTACGGCTGCTCTTCCAGCCCGCCGAGGAGGTCCTGCCCGGCGGCGCCACCGACGCCATCGAGTGCGGAGTGCTGGACGGGGTCGGCCGGATCATCGCCGTGCACTGCGACCCCAAGGTGGACAGCGGGCGGATCGGGCTGCGCATCGGCCCCATCACCTCCGCCTGCGACCGGCTGGAGGTCTCCCTGGACGGACCCGGCGGACACACCGCCCGGCCGCACCTCACCACCGACCTCGTCACCGCCGCCGCCCGCGTCGCCACCGACGTGCCCGCGATCGTCTCCCGCCGGATGGACGCGCGGAGCGGGGTGTCGGTGACCTGGGGCAGGATCGAATCCGGCCGCGCGCCCAACGTCATCCCGCAGCACGCCGAGCTCTCCGGCACCGTACGGTGTCTCGATCTCGACGCCTGGCGGCAGGCGCCCGACATCGTGCACGCGGCGATCGACGAGATCGCCGGGCTGTACCGGGCCAAGTCCGCGATCGACTACGTGCGCGGAGTGCCGCCGGTCGTCAACGACGCGCTCGTCACCGAGCTGCTGCGGGACGCCATGACAGCACGGCGCGGACCGCTCTCCGTCGAGGACACCGAGCAGAGCCTGGGCGGCGAGGACTTCTCCTGGTACCTGGAGCACGTGCCCGGCGCCATGGCCCGGCTCGGCGTCCGGACCCCGGGGGAGCGGACCGTACGGGACCTCCACCAGGGCGACTTCGACGCCGACGAGTCCGCGATCACCGTCGGAGTGGAGCTGTTCACCGCCGCCGCGCTGATCGACGGCGCGATCTGAACGGAACGCCTCGGCTCAGGTGGCCGTAGGGGTGCCCGTTCGGTACCCCTACGTCCCCTTGTGTCACCCGGGCGTAACCACCGGCGCGTGAACGTAACGCGGCGGCGGCACGATCCGGTAACGGCAAGGAGAAACCCCGTTCCCCTCCTCGTCTACGCGCGTTACTGTGCGCGGAAATCGCCACAGAGGCGGCGGCTTGGGGAAGCGGTCCGGTGACGGTGCCGTGGGGACGAAGGAGTGCTTGCTGTGCGTCAGACAACTCGGAGGACGAAGTTCTCCCAAGCTGCGGTGGCCGTCACGGTCATCGCCCTCGCGGCCACCGCCTGCGGTAGCTCCAGCAAGGACGCCGACAAGGCGAGCGACAGTTCCTCGTCCTCGTCCGGCAAGTACACCGGCAAGGGCATCGGCCTCGCCTACGACGTCGGCGGCAAGGGCGACCAGTCCTTCAACGACGCCGCGTACGCCGGTCTCCAGAAGGCCGAGAAGGAGTTCAAGCTCACCGGCCGCGACATCGAGCCGCAGGACAACGAGTCCGACGCGGACAAGGTGCAGCGCCTGGAGAGCCTGGCCACGGCCGGCTACAACCCGGTGATCGGTGTCGGCTTCGCCTACGCGCCGGCCGTCAAGGAGGCCGCGGCGAAGTTCCCGAACATCACCTTCGGCATCATCGACGACGAGCAGGACAAGGCCGCCAACGTGGCCGACCTGGTCTTCCACGAGGAGCAGTCCTCATACCTGGCGGGCGTCGCCGCGGCCAAGGCGACCAAGAAGAACCACATCGGCTTCATCGGCGGCGTGGACGTCCCCCTCATCCACAAGTTTGAGGCCGGCTTCGACCAGGGCGCCAAGTCCGTCAACCCGAGCATCAAGATCGAGTCGCAGTACCTGACGCAGACCGCGGCGCAGGGCGGCTTCTCCAGCCCCGACAAGGGCAAGGATGCGGCGAGCGGCCAGATCGACGCGGGCGCGGACGTCATCTACGCCGCCGCCGGTCTCTCCGGCCAGGGCGTCATCTCCGAGGCCTCCGCCAAGGGCATCTGGGCCATCGGCGTGGACTCCGACCAGTACAACCAGGCCGCGCTGGCCAAGTACAAGGACGCCATCCTCGGCTCGGCGCTCAAGAACGTCGGCGGCGCGGTCTACGACCTGGTGAAGTCGGTCTACGAGGGCAAGCCCAAGACCGGCGTGGTCCGCTACGGCCTCGACAACGACGGCGTCGGCTTCGCCGACTCCAACCCGAAGTACAAGGCGATGACGGCCGCCGTCGCGGCGGTGGACAAGGCGAAGGCGGACATCGTCTCCGGCAAGATCACGGTCAACACGAAGTAGTACGACGCTCCATGACGAGGGTCTTTGACTAGTCCCTCCGGGCATCGTTGCAGCCAGGCGCCCCTTGCCTCCCGCAAGGGGTGCCTGGCTGTCCGTACGCTGGCCACCATCTGTGGCCACAGCTCTATAACGGACCGGACAGATGGGGTTTTCCGTCTGGTCTACGCGCGTTACGCTGCGGCGGAACCAGCGCCTGGTTTGGGCGCTTGCACGAAGGAGTCTCGTTCCATGCGCCGGGTGTCCCGAATCGCGGTTGCAGGCGTTGCAACCGCAGCTCTTGCAGTAACCGTCTCCGCCTGCGGCAGCTCGTCCAGCGAGTCCAGCTCCAGCAGCAGCAGTTCCTCCGGCACGTCCAAGGGTATTGGTCTTGCCTACGACGTCGGCGGCAAGGGTGACCAGTCCTTCAACGACGCCGCCTACGCGGGTCTGGTGAAGGCCGAGAAGGATCTTGGCGTCAGCGGCCGCGACGTCGAGCCGCAGGACAACGAGTCCGACGCGGACAAGGTCCAGCGCCTGGAGACCCTCGCCAGGTCCGGCTACAACCCGGTGATCGGTGTCGGCTTCGCCTACGCCCCCGCCGTCAAGGAAGCCGCCGCGAAGTTCCCGAAGATCACCTTCGGCATCATCGACGACAACACCATCACGGCCTCGAACGTGGCCGACATGGTCTTCCACGAGGAGCAGTCCTCGTACCTGGCCGGCGTCACCGCCGCGCTGACCACCAAGTCGAACACCGTCGGCTTCATCGGCGGCGTGGACGTCCCGCTGATCCACAAGTTCGCGGCGGGCTTCGAGCAGGGCGTCAAGGACACCAAGAAGGGCGTCACGGTCAAGACGCAGTACCTGACCCAGACCGCCGCCCAGGGTGGCTTCTCCAGCCCCGACAAGGGCGAGGCCGCGGCCGAAGGTCAGATCGAGGCCGGCGCGGACGTCGTCTACGCGGCCGCCGGTCTCTCCGGCCAGGGCGTCATCAAGTCCGCCGCCGCGCACAAGGTCTGGGCGATCGGCGTCGACTCCGACCAGTACAACCAGGCCGCGCTGGCCAAGTACAAGCCGTACATCCTCACCTCGGCCCTGAAGAACGTCGCGGGCGCGGTCTACGACCTCTCCAAGTCCGTCATCAAGGACAAGAAGCCGTTGAGCGGCGAGATCCGCGGCTCCCTGAGCAACGGCGCGGTCGGCCTGGCCGACTCGAACCCGACCTTCAAGAACAACGCCACGCTCCAGGCCGCCCTCGCGAAGGCCGAGGCGGGCATCAAGGACGGCACGATCAAGGTCAAGACCTCCTGAACCGTTGGTTCTAGGCCAGTCACGACCATGGCCAAAAGAGCGCTGTAATGACAGCGTTACGGCCACGGAACGGGGTGTGGGGAGGATGTCTCTCCGCGCCCCGTTCGCGCGGCAGAATGCTCGGAACGGATCGGATGCCAGACAGAAGACGATCAGGTCCGGGCACTATTTAAAGCAGGGGCGCTACGCGCGTAGAGAGGCCCCTTTCCACGAGGAGAGTTCGCCATCGACGCGTCCAGCAGCCCTCCGCTCAGCGATCAGTCGACGATCGCGGTCGAGCTGGTGGGGATCACCAAGCGCTTCCCGGGGGTCGTCGCCAACAGCGACATCCGCCTCAGTGTCCGCAAAGGCACCGTGCACGCCCTCGTCGGCGAGAACGGCGCCGGCAAGTCGACCCTGATGAAGATCCTCTACGGCATGCAGAAGCCGGACGAGGGCACGATCGCCGTCGACGGCGAGCAGGTCACCTTCTCGTCCCCCGCCGACGCCATCGCCCGCGGCATCGGCATGGTCCACCAGCACTTCATGCTCGCCGACAACCTCACCGTCCTGGAGAACGTGGTCCTGGGCAGCGAGAAGCTGCACGGCATCGGCGGCGGCGCCCGCAAGAAGATCAAGGAGATCTCCGACCGCTACGGCCTGAACGTCCGCCCGGACCTTCTCGTCGAGAGCCTCGGTGTCGCCGAGCGCCAGCGCGTGGAGATCCTCAAGGTCCTCTACCGCGGCGCCCGCACCCTGATCCTGGACGAGCCCACCGCCGTCCTGGTCCCGCAGGAGGTCGACGCCCTCTTCAGCAACCTGCGCGAGCTGAAGTCCGAGGGCCTCGCGGTCATCTTCATCTCGCACAAGCTGGGCGAGGTCCTCTCGGTCGCCGACGAGATCACGGTCATCCGGCGCGGCACGACCGTCGGCACGGCCGTCCCCTCCGCGACGACCCCACGCCAGCTCGCCGAGATGATGGTCGGCAGCGAACTCCCCACCCCCGAGACGGCGGAGTCGACGGTCACCGACACCCCCGTCATCGAGGTCAAGAGCCTCACCGTCTACGCCGCCGGCGGCGCCTCCCTGGGCGCCGAGTCCGAGCCCACCGCAGGCGGGCTCCTCGGCGACCTCGCCCCCGCCACCGGCACCGCCAAGCGCGTCCTGGACGACGTCACCTTCACCATCCACGCCGGTGAGGTCATGGGCATCGCCGGCGTCGAGGGCAACGGCCAGACCGAGCTGATCGACGCGCTGATCGGCCTGAAGAACGCCGACTCCGGCACCATCGGCTTCCTCGGCGACGACATCACGCCCTGGGCCACCCGCAAGCGCCGCGAAAAGGGCATCGGCTACATCCCCGAGGACCGCCACCGCCACGGCCTCCTCCTGGAAGCCCCGCTGTGGGAGAACCGCATCCTCGGCCACGTCACCGAGAAGCCCAACGCCAAGGGCATTTGGCTCGACATCAAGGGCGCCCAGGCCGACACCCGCCGGATCGTCGAGGAGTACGACGTCCGCACCCCCGGCATCGACGTCACCGCCGCCTCCCTCTCCGGCGGCAACCAGCAGAAGCTGATCGTCGGCCGCGAGATGAGCCACAAGCCGAAGTTCCTGATCGCCGCCCACCCCACCCGCGGTGTGGACGTCGGCGCGCAGGCCGCGATCTGGGACCAGATCCGCGAGGCCCGCCGCGAGGGCCTGGCCGTGCTGCTCATCTCCGCCGACCTGGACGAGCTGATCGGCCTGTCGGACACCCTGCGCGTGATCTACGACGGCAGGCTGGTCGCCGACGCCGACCCGGCCACCGTCACCCCCGAGGAACTCGGCTCGGCCATGACCGGCGCCGCGTCCGGTCACCTCGAACACGTCGAGGAAGCAGCGGACGGCGCGGAGAGCACCGTAGAAAACGGCGCGGACAGCACCGTAGAAAACGCGGACGACACCGCCGCCCCGGAGGACGAGGCCCGATGAAGAAGTTCGACAAGGAGCGCCTGCTCCTCGCCGTGGCCGGCCCGGTCATGGCGCTGGTCGCCGCGATCCTGCTGACCTCGGTCGTGCTGCTCGCCTCGGGCAAGAACCCGATCGAGCCGTACAACCTGATGCTCCAGCAGATCGGGTACTCCGACGTCCAGGTGCTGATCATCAACCAGGCGTCGATGTACTACATCGCCGCCCTGGCGGTCGCCCTCGGCTTCCGGATGAACCTGTTCAACATCGGCGTCGACGGCCAGTACCGCCTCGGCGCAGTGATGACCGCGGTCGTCGGCGCGCACGTAGCGCTCCCGGCCGTCCTCCAGGTACCGCTGCTGCTCCTGGTCGCGATCCTCACCGGCGCCTTCTGGGCCGGGATCGCGGGTGTCCTCAAGGTCACCCGCGGCGTCAGCGAGGTCGTCGCCACGATCATGCTGAACGCGATCGCCACCAGCCTGATCCTCTACCTCACGCAGACCAACACCTGGGGCGTGCAGGTCGGCAACAACATGACGACCGGCATCATGAAGAAGTCCGGCTGGATCCCCGGCATCGACCTGGGCTCGGACGTCGGCGAGATCTACGGCCTGGTCTTCCTCGCCGCGATCATGGGCGTCCTGTACTGGCTCGTCCTCAACCGCACCCGCTTCGGCTTCGACCTGCGCGCCACCGGCGAGTCCGAGTCCGCCGCCGCGGCCTCCGGCGTCGACGCCAAGCGCATGACGCTCACCGCGATGCTGATCTCCGGCGGTGTCGCGGGCCTCGCCGGTCTGCCGCTGCTCCTCGGCGACAGCCACACCTACAGCCTCACCTTCCCCGAGGGCCTCGGCTTCACCGCCATCGGCATCGCCCTCCTCGGCCGCAACAACCCCGGCGGCATCGCCCTCGCCGCCCTCCTCTGGGCCTTCCTCGACAAGGCGTCGCCCGCCCTGGACTACGCGACCCCGGTCGCGTACCAGAAGGAGATCGCGACGATCATGCAGGGCCTGATCGTCTTCGCGGTCGTCATCTCGTACGAGGTCGTCCGCACCTGGGGCCTGCGCCGCCAGCAGAAGCGCGTCGGTGAGGAACTCGCCGCTGCCGCCCGGAACAACTCCGAGAAGAAGGAGGTGGCGGCCCGATGAGTACCGCGACCATCGCCAAGCCGCAGGCGCAGCAGCCCGGCAAGGGCGGCCGCCGTTTCTCGCTCCCCGTGCTCCTGCTGATCATCGCGGGCGCGCTCATCCTCACGTCGATCGTCCGCCTGATCACGGGCGCGGACGGCATCACGTCCACCGGCCAGATGTCCACGGCCCTGCGCGCCGCCGTGCCGATCGGCCTCGCCGGTCTCGGCGGCCTCTGGGCCGAGCGCGCGGGCGTCGTCAACATCGGCCTCGAAGGCATGATGATCCTCGGCACCTGGTTCGGCGCCTGGGCCGGCTACCAGTGGGGCCCGTGGGTCGGCATCGTCTTCGGCATCATCGGCGGCTGCCTCGGCGCGCTGCTGCACGCGATCGCCACGGTGACGTTCAACGTCAACCACATCGTCTCCGGTGTCGCCATCAACATCCTGGCGCTGGGCACCACCCGCTACCTCTCGAAGTTCACCTTCGCCAACACCGAGCAGGGCTCCGCCAAGCAGTCCCCACCGATCGACTCCCTGGGCACCTTCGACATCCCAGGACTGTCGAGCTGGCTGGACACGCTCAACGAGAAGCACTGGTTCCTGATCTCGGACCTCGCGGGCCTGATCGGCGGTCTGATCACCGACCTCTCCCCGCTCACCGTCATCGCGGTGGCGCTGGTCCCGGCCACCTGGTGGATCCTGTGGCGCACCGCCTTCGGCCTCCGCCTCCGCTCCTGCGGTGAGAACCCGGTGGCCGCCGAGTCGTTGGGTGTGAACGTCTACAAGTACAAGTACATCGCCGTGATCATCTCCGGCGGCTTCGCCGGTCTCGGCGGCGCCTTCCTGTCGATCGTCGCCTCGAACGTCTACCTCGACGGCCAGACCGGCGGCCGCGGCTACATCGGCCTCGCCTCGATGATCTTCGGCAACTGGATGCCGGGCGGACTCGCCCTCGGCGCGGGCCTGTTCGGCTACACCGACAGCCTCAACCTGCGGGGCGGCGCCACCAACGTCCACGCCCTGATCCTGCTGATCGGCTTCCTGCTCGTCGCGGGCTGCGCGTACATGGTCTGGAAGAAGCGCTACGTCCCCGCCGTCGTCACGGCAGTCATCGCGGCCCTGATGTTCGTCTGGTACGCCACGACCGACCAGGTTCCGACCCAACTGGTCGGCGCCAGCCCCTACATCGTCACCCTGCTGGTGCTCTCGCTGTCCGCGCAGCACCTGCGGATGCCGAAGGCGGACGGCCTGCCGTACCGGAAGGGACAGGGCAAGTGACCTCGCCCGCCGCCGAGTTGGCCGTCGACTGGGACGAGCTGCGGGCGGAGGCGCGGGAGGCGATGTCCCACGCGTACGCGCCGTACTCGGGCTATCCCGTAGGGGTCGCCGCCCGCGTCGACGACGGCCGCACGGTCTCCGGCTGCAACGTGGAGAACGCGTCGTACGGCCTCGGCCTGTGCGCCGAGTGCGGACTGGTCTCCGACCTCCAGCGCACGGGTGGCGGCCGGTTGACCCACTTCACGTGCGTCGACGGCAAGGGCGACATCCTCGTCCCGTGCGGCCGCTGCCGCCAGCTGCTGTACGAGTTCGGCGGCCCCGGCCTGCTGGTGGAGACACCGGCGGGCGTCCTGCCGCTCTCGGAGATGCTCCCGCAGGCCTTCGGGCCGGACCATCTCACCAGGTAACTCCCGTACGGCCCCGCTGAGTTGGTTCCTCTCCCTCAGCGGGGCCGCACATTTTCTGAACGTTCGGAAGGAAAGCCAAGCCATGGCGCAAGTCTCGATGGACGCCATCTCCGTCATCCGCACCAAGCGGGACCGCGGTGAACTGAGCGACGAGCAGATCGACTGGGTCATCGACGCGTACACCCGCGGGGAGGTGGCCGACTACCAGATGGCCGCCCTCAACATGGCGATCCTCCTCAACGGCATGAACCGCCGCGAGATCGCCACCTGGACCGCCGCGATGATCGCCTCCGGCGAGCGCATGGACTTCTCGTCCCTGTCCCGCCCGACGGCCGACAAGCACTCGACGGGCGGAGTCGGCGACAAGATCACGCTCCCCCTGGCGCCCTTGGTCGCGGCCTGCGGCGCGGCGGTCCCCCAGCTCTCGGGTCGAGGCCTCGGCCACACCGGCGGCACCTTGGACAAGCTGGAGTCGATCCCCGGCTGGCGCGCGCTGCTCTCCAACGAGGAGATGCTGCACGTACTGGACACGACCGGCGCGGTGATCTGCGCGGCGGGCGACGGCCTGGCTCCGGCGGACAAGAAGCTGTACGCGCTGCGGGACGTGACGGGCACGGTGGAGGCGATCCCGCTGATCGCTTCCTCGATCATGTCGAAGAAGATCGCCGAGGGCACGGGCTCCTTGGTCCTGGACGTGAAGGTCGGCACGGGCGCGTTCATGAAGACGATCGAGGACGCGCGGGAGTTGGCGTCGACGATGGTGGGTCTGGGCACGGACCGCGGCGTGAAGACGGTAGCGCTGCTGACGGACATGAGCACCCCGCTGGGCCTGACGGCAGGCAACGCCCTCGAAGTCAGGGAGTCGGTAGAGGTCCTGGCAGGCGGCGGCCCGTCCGATGTGGTGGAACTGACGATCGCGTTGGCCCGAGAGATGCTCGACGCGGCCGGCGTGAAGGACGCCGACCCGGCGAAGGCCCTGGCGGACGGTTCCGCGATGGACGTGTGGCGCCGGATGATCGCGGCGCAGGGCGGAGACCCGGACGCGGCGTTGCCGGTGGCGCGTGAGCAGCACGTGGTGACGGCTTCGACGTCGGGAGTCCTGACCCGCCTCGACGCCTACGACATCGGCATCGCCGCGTGGCGCCTCGGCGCGGGGCGTGCGCGCAAGGAGGACCCGGTGCAGGCGGGCGCGGGAGTGGAGATGCACGCCAAGCCGGGAGACGTGGTGACAGCGGGCCAGCCCCTGCTGACCCTGCACACGGACACACCGGAGCGCTTCGAGTACGCCCTGGAGGCGGTGAAGGGTTCCTACGACATCGGCGCCGAGGGAACCAAGTTCACGGCTTCGCCGGTGGTGTTGGAGCGCATCGCCTGATCGGTGGTTGGTTGTTGGCTGCGGGGGAGGGGCTGGGACTTCGAGGGTTCCGGCCCCTTCCGCTTTACGGCATTTCGGGGGCGCAGGGAGGGGGCTGAGCTTTCGGTTCCGGCCACCCTTGCCCACCCAGGGGCGCGGGGCTGTGTCAATTTGCGGCTCCGCCGCGTGGGCGCGACCAGCCACAACGCACCCGCAGAAAACCAACAACCGCACCTACCCAAGCAGCGCAGCAATCCCCACCAACACCGGCACCGACAACACCGTGGACAGCAGGATCGAGTCCCGAGCCAACCCCTCACCCACCCGATACCGACTCGCGTACGTATACAGGTTCTGCGCAGCAGGCAACGCCGACGTCACCACCACGTCGAGCAACCCCGCCCCGTGAATACCGAACACAGCCACAGCCAACGCCCACGCAATCACCGGCTGCCCCACCGACTTCAGCGCAACCGACAACAACACCGGCCCCCGCTCAACGCCCCGCGCAGGAACCGCACTTCCCCGCAGCGAAATCCCGAACCCGATCAACACCGCCGGCACAGCCATGTTCCCGATCAGGGTGAGCGGATCCAGCACCGGGCCCGGAACATGAACCCCGATCCCCGCAACCGCAACCCCCGCAAGAGACCCCACCGCAACCGGATTCCGCAGCGGCGTAAGCAGCCGCAGCCACAAAGGCCCCTTCTCACCCGCCCCCGAAAGATCGAGGACCGTCAACGCCAGCGGGCTCACCACCACCAGCTGGAACAACATCACCGGCGCCACCAGCGACGCATTGCCCAGGACGTACACCGAGATCGGAATCCCGAGGTTGCCGGAGTTGACGTAACTCGAACACAGCGCCCCGATCGTCGTACGGCCGACACCCCAGCCCCGTACGACCCCCACCACCACGAACACCCCCGCCACCGCAGCCGTGCTCAGCACCGTCACGAGCAGCCCACTGGAGAAGATCACCGACAGATCGGCCCGCGCGAGGGTCGTGAACAGCAGCGCCGGGGACGCGACATTGAAGGCCAGCTTGGTCAGGACGTCCCGCCCGTGTTCGCCGAGGGAACCACGCAGGCCGATCAGATAGCCGACCGCGATGACCACACCGATGACCGCGAACCCGGTCAGCACCCCCTGCACGGCACCCCCTCGGCACCGACTTCGGCGCGCGGGAGGGCGTCGGGTATCCAGGGCGGGGCTGATCCGTGGGGCATACAGCAAACCTAGGCGGTCGCCCCCGATGAGTTACGACCGCCCACCCGGTCTACCGATCGTGGACGCCAAGACACCCGCTGTACTCGTGCCGGCCCGCCCCGTCACCCGTGACGAGGTGGCGGGGCTGTGCGCCGAGGTGCGGGCACTGATGGAGACGACCGGCGCCGGAGTGGTCCTGGTCGAGGTCGTCGGGCCCGGGCCGCCGGGCCTCGGTACCGTCGATCTCCTGGCCCGGCTGCAACTCACCGCCCGGCGGACCGGGGGCGGCCGGATCAGACTCCGCGCCCCCGCCCCCGAACTACGCGCCCTCCTCGACCTGGTCGGACTCCGCTTCGAGATGGAGGGGCAGGTCGAACAGCGGGAACCAGCGCTTGGTGTCCAGGAAGAAGTGGAACCCGGTGAGCCCGCCGTCTGAGATCTCCAGGATCTGGACCGCCCAGGGCGCGTAACCACCCGCCTCCGGGTCCGGCTTGTACTGGGCGAAGCCCGGCAGACCGTTCACCTGCACCGGGATCAGTCGCGATCCCTCGCAGGCGGAACCGATCGTCGTCATGAAGCCCGTGATGTCGTCGTGGCCGGTCAGCCACAGATCGAACGGCGGCATCGTCATGATGGCGTCCTCGTGCAGCAGCGCGGTGAGCGCGGCCATGTCGTAGCCCTCGAAGGCCGCGACGTACCGCTCAAGAAGCTTCTGCTGCTCCTCGTCGAGCGGGTCGGAGACGGCCGCGTCGGCCGCCTTGTCGTCCCGCTCGGCGAGGGTCGCCCGGGCCCGCTGCAACGCGCTGTTGACCGATGCGACCGAGGTGTCGAGCAGCTCGGCGACCTCGTTCGCCCGCCAGGCCAGCACCTCGCGCAGGATCAGCACCGCCCGTTGTTTGGGCGGCAGTTGCTGCAGGGCGGCCATGAACGCGAGCCGTACGGACTCCTTGGCCACGGCGGCCTCCGCGGGGTCGGCGACGGTCGGCAGCACGCGCGCGTCGGGCATCGGCTCCAGCCAGGTGTTGTCCGCGCGGGGCGACAGCGCGGCCTGCGCGAGCGGGGTGGAGTCGCTGAGGTCGACGGGCCGTGCCCGCTTGTTGCCGGCGGACAGCATGTCCAGGCAGACGTTCGTGGCGATCCGGTACAGCCAGGAACGGAGACTGGACCGGCCCTCGAACTTCTCGTAGTTCCGCCAGGCGCGGACCATCGTGTCCTGCACCGCGTCCTCGGCCTCGAAGGACGAGCCGAGCATGCGGTAGCAGTACCCGGTCAACTCGACGCGGTGTTTCTCCAGCCTGACATCGAGGTCGTCCGTCGTAGTCACAACGCTGTCACTCATGGTCTCGCCCACCCACCCCTGTGGCCGTTCTTCCCTTACCCCGAAACGTAGCGCAGCCCACTGACAATGGCGCGAGGAGTGAACGAACGTGCAGGTCAGAGCGGTAACCGGGCACCCGGTATTGGTGTGGAGCCCCGTCCTCAGGCGCCGGACGGGCTGATCGGTGCCAGCGCCCGTTGCGTCCGCGCCGCCCGCGACCCCAACACAGTGATCGTCACAACCCCCGCCACCGCGAGCACCCCCACGCCCACCGTCCCGGCCCAGCCCCCGGCATGGAACGCCATCGCGCCGACCGTACTGCCCGTGCTGGACCCGATGTAGTAGGCGGACTGGTAGAGAGCCGACGCCTGCGCACGCCCTGTCGTCGCCGTCTTGCTGACCGCCGAGGACGCGACCGCGTGCCCCGCGAAGAAGCCGGCCGTGATGAGGACCAGGCCGAGCAGCACCAGGGGGAGTGAATCGGCGAGGGAGACCACGAGCCCCGCCGCCGTCGTACCGCCCGCCAGGTACAAGGCGCCCCGGCGCCCCAGCCGACCGACCAACCGCCCCGCCGTGGACGCCGACACGGTCCCCACCAGATACACCAGGAAGATCGAGCCGATGATGCCCTGGGGGAGGGAGAAGGGGGCCTCGGTGAGGCGGTAGCCGATGACGGTGTAGACGCCGCCGAAGACCGTCATGAACAGGGCGCCGATCGCGTACAGCCGGCACAGCAGCGGGTTCGCGAGGTGGTCGCGGACCGTGCGGGCCAGGACGCGCGGGCGCAACGAACCCGGCGTGAAGTGCCGCGGCGCGGGGAGCAGCAGCCGGAAGGCAACGGCACAACCGACCGCGATGACACCGATCACCCCGACCGCGACCCGCCAGCCCCACTCCTGCGCGACCCACCCGGTGATGACCCGGCCGCTCATCCCGCCGACGCTGTTACCGGCCACGAACAGCCCGATCGCCGTGACCAGCGCCTTCGGCCGCACCTCCTCCGCGAGGTACGCCGTCGCCGACGCGGGCAGCCCGGCCAGCGCGGCCCCCTGGAGGAACCGCAACGCCACCAGCGCGCCCAGCGACGGCGCGAACGGCACCAGCACTCCGAGGCTCACCGCGACCACCAACGATGCCGTCATGACCGTACGACGTCCAAAACGCTCCGACAGCGCGCTCATCGGCAGGACGAACAACGCGAGCCCACCCGTCGCCGCCGCCACCGTCCAGCTCGCCGCACTCGCCGACACTGCGAAACCGGAGGAGATCAGCGGCAGCAGCGCCTGTGTGGAGTAGAGGAGCGCGAAGGTCGCCACGCCCGCGAGGAAGAGCGCGAAGCTCATCCGGCGATAGCCGGGACCACCCGGCGTCAGCCGTGAGTCGGAGTCGGGGACGGGGCTGGTGGCGGCCACGACGGTGGACGCCCCGGTATCGGCGGAAGGCATGCTTCGAAGTTACGTAGCCGCCCGCTGATCCGTCCAATGCACGGAAACGCCATAATCGTTCCCATGGTGCATCAGTACAGCTCACAGCCTCACCTGTCACCGTCCGGTGACACAGAAGACATCGTCGCGCTGCTCGCGCCGCGCCTCGCGTACTTCGCCGGCGTCGCCCGCACCGAGCACGTCACGCGGGCCGCGCAGGAGATGCAGGTCCCGCAGTCCACCCTGTCGCGGGCGATGGTCCGCCTCGAACAGGACCTGGGCGTGGACCTGTTCGTGCGCAGAGGCCGCACGGTGTCGTTGACCCCCGCCGGGCGCACCTTCCTCACCTCCGTCGAGCGCGCCCTCGCCGAGATCGAGAAGGCCGCCGACGAGGTCCGGGCCGACGCCGACCCCGCCACCGGCAAGGTCGCCTTCGGCTTCCTCCACACCCTCGGCTCGGAAACCGTCCCCGGCCTCATCCGCGCCTTCCGCGCCGACCACCCCCGCGTCCGCTTCAGCCTCGTCCAGAACTACGGCGAGGCCATGCTGGAGCGGCTACGCGCCGGCGAACTGGACCTCTGCCTCCTGACCTCCCCCACCCTCGACGCCTCCGACGTAGTGGCCCACCGCCTCGACGTACAGAAACTCCGCCTAGTCGTCCCGGCCGACCACCGCCTGGCCACGCGCAAGCGCATCCGCCTGGCAGAAGCGGCCGACGAGACCTTCGTGACCCTGGAACCCGGCTACGGCCTCCGCAGCATCACCGACGCCGTCTGCAAGGAGGCCGGCTTCCGCCCGAAGATCGCCTTCGAGGGGGAGGAGGCGGAGACCCTACGGGGCCTGGTGGCGGCGGGCCTGGGAGTAGCCCTCCTGCCTCCACCGGCCGTACCCCGCCCGGGAGTTGCGGAGCTGACGGTCACAGCTCCGAGGGCGGTAAGAGAGATCGGTGTGGCGTGGCTGGACGGCCACCCGGACACCCCGCCAGTGGCAGCCTTCAAGCAGTTCCTACTCGCAAGAAAGGGCAACTTGCTCCCCACGTAGGCGCATTCACCTTAAGGGGCGCGGGGCTGTGTCAATTTGCGGCTCCGCCGCGTGGGCGCGACCAGCCCCCACCGGGCCCGCACTCCGAACCGAAACCTCAACCCCTACGAAGCGACCGCCCAAACCCCGCAGCCAACGGCATCCGCAAACCCAACGGCGGCGGAGCCATCAACGCATCCTCAACAGGCCGCGAAAACGCCCGCCCGAACAACGCCCCCATCACGAAGTCCTCGGCCAGCGCGTGCACTTCCTGCCGATGCTGATGCAACCCATGGCCATCCGAGTGCACTTCGAACCGGCAGATGTCCCGGTTCGCCTTCTTCGCCCGGGCCGCCAACCTGAACGACAGCTCGGGATCGGTCCGTTCGTCGTTCGTGCCGTGCACGATCAGGACCCGCCGCCCCGCGAGCTGCTTCACCGGTTCGGGTGGCGCCGCGACATCCTGTTCGGGCAGCCAAGGAGCCAGCGCCACAACGGAGTTCACCGCCTCGTGCCCCGCGGAGCGCAACGCCGCGCGGGCGCCCATGTCGATCCCGGTGAGACACACGGGCACGTCCCCGTACCGCCGTACGACCTCCTCCACCGCCCAGGCCGCGTCGTGCGCGAGCTGTGCCTCGCTGCCGTTCCAGCCGCGTACGCGGTAGTGGACGACATGCGCGGCGAGCCCGTCACCCGCGCCCGCGCGGGCCAGTCGGCGCCCCAACGTCCGTACGGAGGCCGTCGCCAACATGGGGGAGGGTCTGCGGCTGGACACCTCCTCGCCACCGGGGAGCAGCAGCACCACGCCGCTCACCGAGGTCGGTTCGGGACCGAGCGCTCTCCCCAGCCGGGCCGTCCTGACCGGCGTCGCTTGCTGTGCCATGACAGAACAGTGTCAGAAGCGAGCGTGTACGCCATCCTTCCGCGCGGTCACCGTTACGTATCGACGGATTCGTACAACAGGTGATCTACGCGCGTAGGAGTTAGAGTGCGGAAATGACGAGCCAGAGCACCCCGAACACCCCGACGCCGGACCAGATCCGCCGGGCGCCGAAGGTTCTGCTGCACGACCACCTCGACGGCGGTCTCCGCCCGGGGACGATCGTCGAACTCGCGCGGGACGCCGGGTACACCGGACTCCCCGAGACCGACCCGGACAAGCTCGGCGTGTGGTTCGCCGAGGCCGCCGACTCCGGTTCGCTGGAACGGTACTTGGAGACCTTCTCGCACACGGTCGCCGTGATGCAGACCCGGGACGCGTTGATCCGCGTGGCCCGCGAGTGCGCCGAGGACCTCGCCGAGGACGGTGTCGTCTACGCGGAGGTGCGGTACGCGCCCGAGCAGCACCTCGACGGCGGGCTCAGCCTCGAAGAGGTCGTCGAGGCCGTCAACGAGGGTTTCCGGCAAGGGGAGTTGCTCGCGCGGGAGAGCGGGCGGCGGATTCGCGTCGGGGCGTTGCTCACCGCCATGCGGCATGCGGCCCGTTCCCTGGAGATCGCCGAACTCGCCAACCGCTACCGCGACTTGGGCGTCGTCGGCTTCGACATCGCGGGCGCGGAGGCCGGGTTCCCGCCCACCCGGCACCTGGACGCCTTCGAGTATCTGAAGCGCGAGAACAATCACTTTACGATCCACGCCGGTGAAGCTTTTGGGCTGCCGTCGATCTGGCAGGCGCTGCAGTGGTGCGGCGCCGACCGGCTCGGGCACGGGGTGCGCATCATCGACGACATCCAGGTGAAGGAGGACGGGTCCGTCGAGCTCGGCCGGCTCGCGTCGTACGTGCGCGACAAGCGCATCCCGCTGGAGCTGTGCCCCAGCTCCAACCTCCAGACCGGCGCCGCCGACTCCTACGCCGAGCACCCCATCGGGCTGCTGCGTCGGCTGCACTTCCGCGCCACGGTCAATACCGATAATCGCCTCATGTCGCACACCAGCATGAGCAAGGAATTCGAGCACCTTGTCGAGGCGTTCGGTTATTCGCTCGACGACATGCAGTGGTTCTCCGTCAATGCTATGAAGTCAGCATTCATTCCTTTCGATGAACGACTCGCCATGATCAATGACGTGATCAAGCCCGGATATGCCGAGCTTAAATCCGAATGGCTGTTCCGGCAGACCGCCTCCACCAGCGGTTCTGTGGCAGAAGAGGGCTGAACAGGGCTGAGGGGGAGGACCGGAATGCGGGCGGGCGTTCACCATCCGTCCGCATTTCGGTGTTTGCGGCGGGTGCCTCCGCGTGTTTACGGTCTTGGACCGCTCACATTCCCCGTCTTCCCATTCAAGGACGCATTCACCATGAAGCAGTCTGCTGCCAAGACCCTCGGTGTCGCCGCCCTCGGTGCTGCCTTCGCCGCCGTAGGCGCGGGTGCCGCGAGCGCGGCTCCGGCGGTGCCGGACGCCACCCAGGCGCTGGGTGCCGTGACCCACACGCTGCCCGCCGAGAACGTCGCCAAGGCGCTGCCGGGTGCCGGCCAGGCGCTGAGCCAGGCGCAGCCCGCCCTCGCCGGTGGTCTGTCCGCTGTGCAGCCGGCCGCCGAGAAGGTCCTCTCCGACGGCCCGACCGCGCCCGTCGCCGGTCTGCTGGGCGGCCTCCCGCTGTCGAACACGGGCCTGCCCACGCACGGCCTGCCGCTGAACGGCGTCCCGCTGGGCTGAGCCCCGCCCCCTGAACGCGCCGATGGGGCGCACCCCCGGACGAGAGGGTGCGCCCCATCGGCGTACGCGCGGATCGGGGCACGGGGGCCGGAGCCTCACCAGGCCTCGGTGCGCACCTTGTCCTCGGACGGGAACAGGATCCACAGCGCGATGTAGAGCAGGAACTGCGGACCGGGCAGCAGACACGAGAGCAGGAAGATCACCCGCATCGTGGTCGCGGAGGTACCGAAGCGCCGCGCCAGCGCTGCGCACACTCCGCCGATCATGCGGCCTTGGGTGGGGCGGGCAATGGCGGCCATGGTGGGCTCCTTCGTGAGCGTCTCTCCGAGGCCTCCCCTGCGGCTGCCTCATCTGTCTTCAACCGTACGGAGCCGCCGCCCGCCCCGCGTCGCTCTACGGTGCGATGCCGACCCTGGGAATCGTCGGGGTCCGCCCCTGAGACGCTTCCTCCTGGAGGACGGTCGCGGGGAGGGGACTCTCCACCCGGCGACGGAGCCAGGCACGGGCGGCCGGGACGACCGCGGCGTGCGCGAGGGCCACACCGACCGTGTTCATGAGCAGCGAGTCGATGTCGACGACCTGGCCCGGCACCCCGGTCTGCAGCAGTTCGATGCCCAGGGAGATCAGGGCGCCCGCAGCGACCGTACGGACGAAGGACGCGAGCGGGGAGACATGGAGTCTGCCGCTGACCGTCGGGAGCAGGACACCCAGCGGGGCCAGCAGCGCGAGGCCCTCACCGATCCGCTTCGACGCCTCCGGCCAGCCCATGGCCAGATCCGCCCGGATGCTGGCCAGTGGGTGCAGATTCGGGGGCATCATCCAGGGGACGTCCCGGGGGCGCAGTGTGACCCAGGCGACGAGCACGAGATGTGCGACGAGGAGGACACCTCCTGTCACACGGATGCGAATCGCGGCGCTGCCGCCGATGGAGCCTTCACGCTGCACGCACCACAAGACGCCCTCTCCGGCACGATCGGTTCCGGGTAGGTGCCAAGCACCAGGGTGAGGCCTGCGCCACACGCCCCTTTTCGCGCCCCGTTCACCTCCGGGGCGCACGCGGCTTCAGCCGCCGGTCACCTCGCTGGACGGCGGTGCCTTGGTGCCGGGGTCGGTGCGGACGTCGTCCGTGCACTCGTAGCGGCGCAGGGGCGCGGCGTCCGGGCCGCCGAGGATCACGGAGCCGTCGCCCTCGGCCGCGGCCGAGTCGGAGAACGTACAGACGAGCTGGGCGAGCGCGTACGACGTGAGGTCGGCCGGTGAATTGCTCAGCCGCAGCGCGTCCTTGGGATCCTTGACGCCCGGCCCGCTCACCGTCATGCCGCCGCGCACGTCGGTCGTGTAACCGGCGTCCCGCTCGCCCGAGGACGGCGCCTGGGCGAGCTGGTCCAGCAGCCCCTGCGCCACGATCACCCGCCGCTGCGCGTCCGCCGTGCCGTCCGGCACCTGTACGGCCCGGTCGACGGTCACCAGCGACGACCCGCACAGCAGGAACACCTGCACGGGCACCCCGCGCGCGGCCTGCGGCGACCCGTCCGGCTCGGTGAGTGTGCACGGCACCCGGGACGGCGCGGCCCCGAAGTCGGTCGGCACCTCGGTGGCCCGGATCCCGCACCCGGCGAGCAGCAGGCCGAGGAACGGAAGGGCCAGTGCGGTGCCGTAGCGGCGTCGTACGTTCATGACGCAGTCTCCTCGGGGCCGGCGCCCTCGCTCTTCTCGCCGTTCTCGGCGCCGGGCTCCTCCGTGAGCGCGGAGGCGTCCCGCGGCAGCCGCAGGGTGAACACGGCGCCGCCCTCGGGGGAGTTGGCGGCGGTGATCCCGCCGCCGTGGAATCGGGCGTTCTCCAGGGCGATGGAGAGACCCAGGCCGCTGCCCTCGGAGCGCGGCCGGGAGGCGCTCGCCTTGTAGAAGCGGTCGAAGACGTGCGGCAGGACGTCCTCGGGGATGCCCGGGCCGTGATCCCGTACGGCGATGACGAGTTCGTCGTCCTCCAGCCGCACCGACACCCGGACCGGCGAGCCGCCGTGCTTGAGGGCGTTGCCGATGAGGTTGGCGAGGATGACGTCGAGGCGGCGCGGGTCGAGCCGGGAGTGGATGCCCCGCTCGGCGTCCAGGTCGACCGCGTCCAGCCAGGCGCGGGCGTCGATGCACGCGGTGATCTGGTCGGCGAGGTCGACGTCGTCGAGGACGAGCCGGGCGGTGCCCGCGTCGAAGCGGGTGACCTCCATCAGGTTCTCGACGAGGTCGCCGAGCCGCTTGGTCTCGCTGACGACGAGCCGTACGGCGGGCTCGATCATCGGGTCCACGCTGCCGGTCTCGGCGTCGAGTTCCTCCTCCAGCACCTCGACCACCGCCGTGATCGCGGTCAATGGGGTGCGCAGCTCGTGCGACATGTCGGCGACGAACCGGCGCGAGGCGTCGTCGCGGGCGGCCATGTCGGCGACCCGCTTCTCCAGCGCCTCGGCGGTCTGGTTGAACGTCCGTGCCAGCTCGGCGAGTTCATCCGTACCGGAGACCCGCAGCCGGGTGTCGAGCTTGCCCTCGCCGAGCCGGCGCGCGGCGATGCCGAGCCGGTGCACGGGCTTGAGGACGGTCGTCGCGGCGGCCTGCGCGAGCAGCGCGGAACCGATCAGCGCCAGCCCGGTGGCGATACCCAGCGACCAGGCGAGGGAGTTGAGGTCCTTCGCCTCCGGCTCAAGGGACTTGAGCATGTAGCCGGTCGGCCCGCCGCCGATCATCCGCGTCCCGGCCACCAGATACGGCGTGCCGTGCTCGGTGACCCGCTGCCAGTACAGGTGGTACGGCTCCTTGTTGCCGTCGGTCACCGACTGCTGCTTGTTCACCGCCGTACGCAGCGACTTGGGCACGTCCTCCAGCGAAAAGCCGTTCAGGCCGCCCGAGTTGCCGTAGACCGCCTTGTCGTTCGTGTCCTCGCCGACGAGCAGGACGCTGAAGCGCTGGCTGCTGTTGGCCATCTGGCCCGCGGTGCGCATCAGTTCGTCCTGCGTGGGGTGCGCGGGCAGGGCGCCCGCGCGGTTCTGCATCTCCTGCCGGAAGTCGCGCAGTACGGCGTCCTGGGCGCGGGTGAGGACGGCCTCGCGGTTGAGCCAGTAGGCGATGCCGGACGCGGACACGGCGGCGGTCAGTGCGACCAGGCCGAAGACCACGACCAGCCTGAGGCGCAGGCTGGTGAACCGCAGCCGCCACAGAACTCCCTTACGACCCGGGCGCCAGCCGCGGATCCCCCCTGGTGCGTCGGTCACTGAGGCGAGTCCAGGCGGTAGCCGACGCCGCGCACGGTACGGATGAGGGTCGGGGACGAGGGGATGTCCTCGACCTTGGCGCGCAGCCGCTGGACACAGGCGTCCACCAGGCGCGAGTCGCCGAGGTAGTCGTGCTCCCACACCAGGCGCAGCAACTGCTGCCGGGACAGGGCCTGTCCGGGCCGCCGGCTCAGTTCGAGCAGCAACCGCAGCTCGGTGGGCGTGAGTTGGAGGTCCTCGCCGTTCTTCGTGACGGTCATCGCGGCCCGGTCGATGACGAGCGAACCGAACGACGCCGCGTCGTTGGCCTCCCGCTCGCCGCGCCGCAGCACGGCCCGGATGCGGGCGTCCAGGACGCGCCCCTGCACGGGTTTGACCACGTAGTCGTCGGCACCGGACTCCAATCCGACGACGATGTCGATGTCGTCGGAGCGCGCTGTGAGCAGAATGATCGGCAGCTGGTCCGTGCGCCGGATACGACGGCACACCTCGAAACCGTCGATGCCGGGCAGCATCACATCCAGCACGATCAGGTCCGGCCGCTGCTCACGCAACAGCTTCAGACCGTCCTCGCCGCTGGCAGCGGTGGCTACCCGGTGTCCCTGGCGCGTCAGCGAGAGCTCCAGGGCCGTCCGGATGGCGTCGTCGTCCTCGATCAGCAACAGGGAAGGCACGGGCCTCATTCTGGCCCATGTGGGGGTGGGGTTTCGACACCTGTACGTGTACGTAGCCCTTGTAGGTATGTGTGCGCCCCCGTAGCGCCCTTTTCTGTGACCGGACTGTCCGTTTTCTGAGGGCAGCTACAGAGACCGACCCCTGTGACAGGTCTGTGACAGTCGGCGGACAAGCCCATGAAGTGACCCCGGCAGGATTTTCGGCACAGGCAAGGAACCACGCCGGAACATCCGAACACCGGGCAAGTCCACTACGGGGGGCGCGAGATGAACACGCTGCACAGCACCAGCAACAACGCAGTCATCACGCGTCTGCACGACGTCACCCGGGGTTCCGAGAAGTCCGGTGCCGTGAGCGGGCGGGGGTGCGTTCGCGGTGCCGGGCGTCAGCACACCGGGTTCATGACGGTGGTTGACGCGCACACGGGGGAAGCGCACGGGGGAAGCGCGTACAGGGAGGACACGGGGGAGCGTCGCTCGCTGTCGGAGGCGGAGTTCACCGCCTACGTCCAGGAGCGCCGCGCCTCCCTGTACGCAACCGCCTACCACCTGACCGGCGACCGCTTCGAGGCCGAGGACCTGCTGCAGAGCGCGCTGTTCTCGACGTACAAGGCGTGGGACCGGATCAGCGACAAGGCCGCGGTCGGGGGCTACCTCCGCCGCACCATGACGAACCTGCACATCAGCGCGTGGCGCCGCCGCAAGCTGAACGAGTACCCGACCGAGGAGCTGCCGGAGACGCCCGGCGACACGGACGCGATGCGCGGCACGGAACTGCGCGCGGTCCTGTGGCAGGCGCTGTCCCGGCTGCCGGAACTCCAGCGCACCATGCTGGTCCTCCGCTACTACGAGGGCCGCACGGACCCGGAGATCGCGGAGATCCTCGACATCAGTGTCGGCACGGTGAAGTCCAGCATCTGGCGGTCGCTCCGCCGCATGCGCGAGGACGAGGTCCTCAGCTTCGGCCGTGACGAGGAGGACGCCTTCGGGGAGCTTGTCGCCTGAGGGTCGGGGGGGAGTAGGTAACGGGGGAGGTCCGGGGGGACCACGGGGGATCGGTACCGGGGGGTGCCGACGGGGTCACGGGGACCATGGGGGGAAAGCACGGGGGAAGTACCACGGGGGAACGGGGAGAGCGGGACTGGAGGGCCGGGGGGTCCGTCCAGTCCCGCTTTTTTTGCGCCTGAACCGGCGCCGCTCTCGCGGACCTGGTTGCTCGCCGTCGTGGTGCCTCAATCGATGGTTGCGGTCCTATGACGGAGAAGACGCCGGACTGATTCGTGCCGGGCGCCGGCCCACCGCCGCCGCGGCCAGCCGCCCCAGCGCCTCGTCCTTGTCGCAGGCGTACGCGCCGAGTCCGGTCTGCCGGGCCACGATCGAGCGCTCAAGACGCATCAGCCGCCACCCGCGCCGCAACAGGAACGGCACGGACTTACGGCCCTCCCGGAGATCCCGCAGGAAGCGGCGCCGGAAGGTGCGCATCGGACCCCGGCTCAGGCACAGCGCGTCCGCGAGGACACCCAGCTCCTGGCACCGGGTGATGACCTCGGCGGCGAAGATGCCCTCCGCTATGAACAACGGGGTCCGGCCCACATCGACCGCCTCCGTGCCCGTGCGGGCGCTGAGCGAGATGTCGTAGACCGGCACGTCCGTACGGCCCGTGCGGCACAGCTCGACGATCGCGGCGACCGCGACGTCCGCGTCCCAGGAGTCGGGGTGGTCCCAGTCGATGTCCGAACTCCCCGCCACCTGCGGCAGCGTCGGGTCGTCGCCCTCTTTGTAGAAGTCGTCGAGCCGCAGCACGGGGAGGCCGGACCGGGCGGAGACGAGGGACTTGCCGGAACCCGAGGGGCCGCACAGCAGCACGACACGGGCCGGTGACGGGGAAAGGATGCTCACGGGACACCAGTTTGACGCATTCCGTACGTCCTGCCGACCCCGCGGGTCGGCAGTGGAACGCGCATCACACGTCAACTACCCTTCGTGCTGACCTGATTACCCTGCGCACCAGAAGGTGGCACCAGCAATGGCACGACACACGTCCCCCCAGCATCCGACCGCCCAGCGGGCCCTCGTCGCCCTCGCGACCGCGGGAGTCGCCCTCGGTGCGGGGGCGGCGTCGGCCGCCGCGGACACCGCGCCGGTCGTAGACGTGATGCGGACGCGGCCCACGTCTCTGGGCAAGATCGACCCCGCGGCGGGGCTGGGCGCGCTTACCGGGACGGTCGGGTATGTCACCGGGCCTGTTGCCGGGCTCAAGCCCAACCCCCTTGCCGGTACGGGTGTTGACCCGCTCGACAACGGAGTTGCCACTCAGCTCGCGGACTTTCAGCCGTTGGCCTCGCAGGCGTTGACGGGGCCGGTGGCTGAGGCTCAGTCGATCGGGAGCATGCCGGTGGTTGGGCAGGTGACGGGGTTGTTGGGGGGTTGAGGGATTACGGGGGAGGGAGGGGTGGGGAGCTGCGGTTTCGTTGCCGGGTGACGGCCCGTTGTGGCTGGTCGCGCAGTTCCCCGCGCCCCTGAAGAGCGTGCCTCGGCCGCTCAGTACGAGGAGCCGCTCGCTCCTAGCGAACCCGTGGGGTGCCAGACCGTCTTTGTTTCCAGGAAGGCTGTCAGGCGGTCGATGCCGGGAGTCTCCGCGTAATCCACAGGCTGTGGACGGAGGACTCGCTTGAGGTTGTCGGCTGCTGCGATCTCCAGTTCCTTCGCGAGTGCGTCGTCCGCGCCTGCCAAGTCGATCGCGTTGACGTCCTGGTGGGCGGCGAGGGGGGCCGCGATCTCCGCCGTCCTGCCGGAGAGGACGTTGACGACTCCGCCGGGGAGGTCGGAGGTGGCCAGGACCTCGCCCAACGACAGTGCGGGGAGCGGGGAGTTCTCGCTCGCGATGACGATGACCGCGTTGCCGGTCGCGATCACCGGGGCGATGACCGAGATCAGGCCCAGGAAGGAGGACTCCTGGGGCGCGAGGACGGTGACTACTCCCGTCGGTTCGGGGGAGGAGAGGTTGAAGTACGGGCCCGCCACCGGGTTCGCGCCGCCAACCACCTGTGCGATCTTGTCGGTCCAGCCCGCGTACCAGACCCAGCGGTCGATCGCCGCGTCCACGATCGCGGAAGCCTTCGACTTCGACAGGCCCTCCGCGTCCGCGACTTCACGCGCGAACTGGTCCTTGCGGCCCTCCAGCATCTCGGCGATGCGGTAGAGGATCTGGCCACGGTTGTACGCCGTCGCGCCGGACCAGCCGCCGAACGCCTTGCGCGCCGCTACGACCGCGTCGCGGGCGTCCTTGCGGGAGGACTGGGGTGCGTTCGCCAGCCACTTGCCCTTGGGGTCCGTCACTTCGTACACCCGGCCGCTCTCGGAACGCGGGAACTTCCCGCCGACGTACAGCTTGTAGGTCTTGAAGACGGACAGTCGTGCGTCAGACATCGAGGTACGCCTCCAGGCCGTGGCGACCGCCCTCGCGGCCGTAGCCCGACTCCTTGTAGCCGCCGAACGGCGAGGTCGGGTCGAACTTGTTGAACGTGTTGGACCAGATGACGCCCGCGCGCAGCTTGCTCGCGACCGCGAGGATGCGGGAGCCCTTCTCGGTCCAGATGCCGGCGGAGAGGCCGTACTGGCTGTTGTTGGCCTTCGCGACCGCCTCCTCGGGCGTACGGAAGGTCAGTACCGACAGCACCGGGCCGAAGATCTCGTCGCGGGCGATGGTGTGCGCCTGGGTGACGTTCGTGAAGAGCGTCGGGGCGAACCAGTAGCCGGAGGACGGGAGTTCACAGGACGGGGACCAGCGCTCGGCGCCTTCCGCCTCGCCCTGTTCCACGAGTGTGGTGATCCGTGCGAGCTGCTCGGCCGAGTTGATCGCGCCGATGTCCGTGTTCTTGTCGAGCGGGTCGCCGAGGCGGAGGGTGGAGAGGCGCCGCTTCAGGGAGTCCAACAGCTCGTCCTGGATGGACTCCTGGACGAGGAGTCGGCTGCCCGCGCAGCAGACCTGGCCCTGGTTGAAGAAGATGCCGGTGACGATCCCCTCCACGGCCTGGTCGATGGGGGCGTCGTCGAAGACGATGTTCGCGCCCTTGCCGCCGAGTTCGAGGGTGACCTTCTTGGTCGTGCCGGCCACCTGGCGTGCGATCGCCTTGCCGACCGCCGTGGAACCGGTGAAGGCGACCTTGTTCACATCCGGGTGCGCGACCAGCGCGGCGCCCGAATCGCCGTATCCCGGAAGGATGTTGACGACACCCTTGGGGAGGCCCGCCTGGCGGCAGATGTCCGCGAAGAAGAGCGCCGAGAGGGGGGTCGTCTCGGCGGGCTTCAACACCACCGTGTTGCCGGTAGCCAGTGCCGGGGCGATCTTCCACGCCAGCATCAGGAGCGGGAAGTTCCAGGGGATGACCTGGCCCGCGACACCGAGCGGCTGGGGGTTCGCGCCGAAGCCGGCGTGGTCCAACTTGTCGGCCCAGCCCGCGTAGTAGAAGAAGTGCGCGGCGACCAGGGGGAGGTCGGCGTCCCTCGTCTCCTTGATGGGCTTGCCGTTGTCCAGGGTTTCCAGGACGGCCAGTTCGCGGCTGCGCTCCTGGATGATCCGGGCGATGCGGAACAGGTACTTCGCGCGCTCGGAGCCGGGCAGCGCCGACCACTTCTCGAAGGCCCTGCGGGCGGCCTTCACTGCGCGGTCGACGTCCGCCTCGCCCGCCTGGGCGATCTCGGAGAGGACCTCTTCGGTGGAGGGGGAGACGGTCTTGAAGACCTTGCCGTCCGCCGCTTCCGTGAACTCGCCGTCGATGAACAGGCCGTAGGAGGGCGCGATGTCGACGACCGAGCGGGACTCGGGCGCCGGTGCGTACTCAAAAACGGAAGCGGATGCAGATGTGGATGCCATGTGGATCAGTCCACCGTCACGTAGTCGGGGCCGGAGTAGCGGCCGGTGGCCAGCTTCTGACGCTGCATCAGCAGGTCGTTCAGGAGCGAGGACGCGCCGAAGCGGAACCAGTGGTTGTCCAGCCAGTCCTCGCCCGCCGTCTCGTTGACGATGACCAGGAACTTGATGGCGTCCTTGGAGGTGCGGATACCGCCCGCGGGCTTCACGCCCACCTGGATGCCGGTCTGGGCGCGGAAGTCGCGGACCGCCTCCAGCATCAACAGGGTGTTCGCGGGGGTCGCGTTGACGGCGACCTTGCCCGTCGACGTCTTGATGAAGTCCGCGCCGGCCAGCATGCCGAGCCAGCTCGCGCGGCGGATGTTGTCGTACGTCGACAGCTCGCCTGTCTCGAAGATGACCTTGAGGCGAGCCGCCCCGGACGCCTCCTTCACGGCGACGATCTCGTCGTACACCTTCATGTAGTTGCCCGCGAGGAACGCCCCGCGGTCGATGACCATGTCGATCTCGTCGGCGCCCGCGGCGACCGCGTCGCGCACGTCGGCCAGCTTCACGGCGAGCGCGGCACGGCCGGCCGGGAACGCGGTGGCGACGGAGGCGACCTTCACGGAGGAACCGGCGACGGCCTCCTTCGCGGTGGCCACCATGTCCGGATAGACACAGACGGCCGCGGTCGAGGGGCTCGTGCGGTCGGTCGGGTCGGGGCGGACGGCCTTGGCGCCGAGCGCCCGGACCTTCCCCGCGGTGTCCGCGCCTTCCAGCGTCGTCAGGTCGACCATCGAGATGGCGAGGTCGATGGCGTACGCCTTCGCGGTGGTCTTGATGGAACGGGTCCCCAGCGAGGCGGCACGCGCCTCCAGGCCGACCGCGTCGACGCCGGGCAGCCCGTGAAGGAAACGGCGCAGCGTACTGTCCGACGCCGTCACCTCGCCGAGTGAGTGTGCAGCAGCAGGTGCAGTGGTGGGCATGGTCACCAGACGAGCATATCTACGCGCGTAGCAGCTGTACACCCCGGGCAAGTGGTCCTACGTAGGGGGCGCGGGGCTGTATCTATGTGCGGCTCCGCCGCGTGGGCGCGAGCAACCACAACGCACCCGCAGTCGCGAATGCAACAGGTCCCCAACGACGAGTAGGCGCGCCTCTGAGGCAGAATCGCCTCCATGACGACCCCGCACACCGACGCCGACCCCCAAGACCGGACCCACCGCTCACCCGCGGGCATCGTCGGCGGCGTCCTGCTGCTGGCCATCGTCGGCTGGCTCGGCATCGACGCCCTCGTGACCGGCAACGGCCGCACGCCGTGGCTCGCACTGGCGGGCATGATCCTCGTCGTACCGCTGATCGTCGCGTTCACGCTCCGCCCGGCGGTGTACGCCAACCCGGACCGGCTGCGGATCCGCAACCCGTTCCGGATCGTCGTACTGCCGTGGGGCGAGATCGCCGCACTGCGATCCGGCTACTCGAACGAGGTCCTCACGACGGCGGGCGCCAAGTTCCAGCTGTGGGCGATCCCGGTCTCGCTGCGTGCCCGCAAGAAGGCGGCGCGGCGCGAGGCACGGGCCACGGCGGAGACGGGGAACGCGGGGGGCGGCAGGTCCGGCGCCTTCGGTAGGTCCGCGGGCTTCGGCCTCGGCGGCGGGGCCGTGCAGGGCGGGTCCACGCGCGCGGAGTCCGACCAGGTCATGGCCGATCTGCGCGAGCTGCTGGAGGACCAGGGGCAGGCGGAGTCGGCGCAGGGCGAGATCACCGTGCGCTGGGCGTACGAGGTGATCGCGCCGGTGGTCGCCGGGGCCGTACTGCTGGCGATCCTGCTGGCGACGGGCTGACCGGACGGGCAGACCGGACGGGCAGACCGGACCGGCACCGCCCACGCTCCCCGCGCACCCTTCTCTCCTCTTTCTCTGGGATGTCATGACCACGAACGTCCAGGAGCCGTCGCTGCTGCCCCCCTCCGCGATACCCGAGGGGTGCGTGCCCTGGAACGGGGAGCACGCGCGCGTGTGGGCCGATGCGGCGGTGCCGTGGTGGGTGCCGGTCCGGCCCCGGCGATGGTCCTTCGAACTGGCCCTCTGGTGCGCCGTGCTGGTCGCCTTCGCCCTGCTGACGACCACGGACCTGCCCCCGGAACTGGCCGCGTTGCTGCCGCTCCAGGTCATGTGGTCGCTGTGGCGTCCCGAGGTCGTACGGTTCTCCGCGCCCGTCCTGATCGCACTGGTCGCGATACGGGCCACCGAACTGTCCTGGCCGGCCCTGGTGTGCGCCACCCTCCTGGTCCTGGCCTCCGTGACGGCCACCGAGCTACGGGCACGCGCGCGTGCCCGCCAGCGGCGGAGCGCCCTGGCGGCGGTCGGCGGGGTCACGGCCGTACCGCCGGACGCGGACGGGCGGGTGCGGCGGGGCGGGCTCCTCCTCAAGTTCGGGGCCGGTGTGGGCGTACCCGGTGTCGTACTCATCGCCACCGCCGATCTGTGGCGATGGACGAGCGACCGCCAAGTGGCGCTCGCCGAGGGCCTGTTCATCGTCGGCCTGGCACTCACGATGCTCCTCTCCGGAACCCTCGGCCGACGCCGCGCGCTCACGCTGCGCGCGACACCCGCGCCCGTCCTGCGCGTCCTCGTCGGCAAGGACGACCACGAGGACGCCGTGGTCTACGCGACGGACGACACGGAGGCGCTACGGCCGCTGTTCACGGTCGCGACAAGGGCGGTACGCGACGACGAGAACGGGGAGGAAGACAAGGACGACAAGGGCGACAAGGGCGACGAGGAGGAGCGGGAGGAACTCCTCGACGCGCCTGCGAAGACCGGCGCTCGCGCCCCCCTGCGCGAGGCCGTCCTGTACGGCATCCCCTGCGACGGCGCCGAGATCCTGCTGCTCAGCGCGGCGAAGGAGCCAGGTGAGCCGCCGGTGACGGAGTGGTCGACCGGGCCCGTACGGCCGTTGGCGGCGGGTGCCGCGCGGCGGCGGATCGCCCGGGAGGAGCGGGCGGCGGTCCGGGCGGCCCGGGACAAGGCGCGCGACGGGGAACTGGCCGCGACCGTGCGGGCGGGGACCGTCGTGGTGCCGGTACGGCGCTGGCGGGCGGGGCCGGTGGACTGGCTGGCGAGCTTCCTGACCGTGCAGTGGTGTTTGGGGTACTTCCTGCTGGGGATCGACGACAGCCTCTGGTTCCGAGGCCTGCTTCTCCTCTTCGGACTGATGTGCGCCGTCCGCGTCCCCGTGAAACTGCGCTGGCGCATCACCGCCGACCACACCGGCATCTGGCTGAACCGGCTGCGCGCCCCGCGCCACATCCCCTGGGACGAGCTCCGCGCGGCCCGCCGGGAATCCTTCGAACTCCAGCTGCGGGTGCGCGACGGCGACAACTGGGCGGTGGCCGCGCCCCGTTGGGCCTGGTGGCAACGCCGGCGCGGACTGATCCACCCCTACGACGCGCTCGCCGCCGAACTCTCCGCGATGATCTCCGACCCCGCGCTGCGTCCCACGGGCGAGAGCGAAGTGGGCGAGCGGGGACGCCAGTTGTGGCCCTTCGCCGTGCTTCTCGGGCTGGCCTGGACCGCGTTGCTCGTCACGCGCTGGCTGTCCTGACAGCGGGGCGGGACGAGCACGGGGTGCCCGGGACGAGGACGGGTGCCCCGGACGGACGCGGGCACCCCACAGGGCGTCGCTCAGATACCGGCCGCCGCCGACAGGTCCCGCTTGATCGTCGCGAGGGTCTCGGCGGCCTGCGCGCGGGCCGCCGGGAGGTCGGCGTGCGCGGCGACGGGGACCACGACCTCCAGGTAGCACTTCAGTTTGGGCTCGGTGCCGCTTGGCCGGACG
>Ga0307517_10002027_pt1 | contig 32979 bp, 42 predicted proteins | sample 23_EM_MG_FD_194515 | JGI IMG/M metagenome (GOLD analysis project Ga0307517, IMG submission 194515) | Populus trichocarpa ectomycorrhiza microbial communities from riparian zone in the Pacific Northwest, United States - 23_EM | ecosystem: Host-associated > Plants > Roots > Unclassified | place... | reverse complement strand
TACCCACTCCCCCTGCTACAGGATTCGAGAGGCCGGCCAGAAGCGTTGATGAATTCGTGTTCTTCAGAAGGTTGACCGTTAAATAGAGTCTGACCCGTGGAGTATTATTCAGAGGGAAGGGCGTATCTGCATAAGAGATCGCTCAGTCCATTGCAGAAAATGGCATAAAACTAAGGACAAACTGTTTCGGGATTCGAGCGGTATGTCGAGAGTTCCAATACACTCGTCTGCGTGATTGCTTCTGACGAAGTAAAGAGATAATGTAATACGAGAAGACGGAAGAAGATCACTGTCAGTCTGTCAATTGAGAGGTAGCACTAAAAACAATGGTGTCCTACAAGGCATCGAGCTTTCGATTCCAGTCCACGGCCTGATTCTTGCTTTGAATAGCTTCTGTGTGGGTTATGCTACTTCCATCCGTCAGGGTCACATAGAAAGACCTTTTCTTGCTGAAGGGGTTTATACGATGCGGAAGGTCGTGCGCTCGGAGGACTGAGAGGGAAGATGAAGATACATAAAGTATAAGATTTGAGCAATTGAGTACTTACCAGTTACCTCGAGCCTGGGGAGGTCTTGTTGAGGTGGACTTTTTTGTGTATCGGTCTCCCTGCAGAGTCTAAAAATGCAATGTATTTGTAAGGTAGCTTTCACTTACGCGAGTTGCTTGTGCATCCTGTCTTTTTCTGCGTCCATTTGGGCTATACGAGTGGATGTTCAGAACGTTCAGATTCCAATGGGTGAGAGAGTGGAAAACCTGCCTGATGTGGCAGGAAAACACTAAAGGAGACTCACGCGGGGGAAGTGAACCGAAGTGTATATGGGAGGACGAAGTAGAGAGAGAGAGAGAGAATGGTACCCGGAGCATAGGAAGTGATGGATGACTAATGCTCTCGATATATCCTGGAACGTCGGCCTTACAGAGAGGGACGCGTGACCCGTGCCTTCAATGATTTCAAGTTGAAAAACTTACAGCGCCAGACATGGTCTTGGACGCGCACCGCCAACTGGACCACATAGCCTCAACAAGCTCAACAATTCGTGACGAATGCCAATGGTGAACTCAGACATGATAGACACATTCAGACAAAGCCCTCCTCCGAGTCCGCCTCCACTCAGCTCCCCTCCCGAACCTCCACACCCACCACCTCCCATCCCAGTCCCAAGCAAGCTCCATTTCCGTCTCACTATCTCAAACCTACCCCCACCTCCTTCTCAACAAAAATCAACCCCAGAACCAAAACCCCAAGTCGTTTCCTCACCACCCGAAAAGGACGCAAATTCCTCTTCGACTCTGCCGTAGATGTCCTTATACGTTCGCATTGCGACCTACCCACCCTAAGAACAAACTATTATCTCTCGTTTCTCCCGCATCCGACACATATGGACAACGACGAGAGCGAATACAAAGAGTTGAGCAAGAGGATCATAGAGGATCACCTCTATACCTCAATCAATCGGTTCTTTCTTTTTCAACATCTCACGTCACTAGCGAACAACGCCGTGAATCAACGACTACGGCTTTTCGGTCGGTTCATGTTATCAGCACTAGCTGGACATTACGCTGATAACTTACATCCTTAGAGTCTAGGTGGTCCCAACCGCCAACATTTGTTGTTGGGTCGGAAGACGATGAATGACAACGCCGATGGTATTGGCGGTCGTGCCTATGTCTCTGTGAGTTACATGATAAAATAAGATGATTGTAGCTGCTTACCTGCCTGCAGGCTTTGGCACTCAGGAGTGGTCTGGAGTGCGCATCAACTCTGGAGCCAGTTCGTGCACATCGGCTCGATTGCCCTACTTGCTTCTAGTGAGCCGCCACCCATGGCCAGCGTGTCGTCTCATAGTGCTGCAGAAAACTAGGTATCAGACGACCCTTTACCAATCTCCCAGGGAACCGAAAGTCCGAAACAGATGGAAAGCAATGCACCATCGCGGATTGCAAAAAGGGACGCGTCAACAAAAAGTGTGTTCGCCAAGCATGCGCGTCCTGCTGGTGGGAAGATCGATTTACTCCAGAAGGACGTCCTTACTATATCGATCACAACCATCGAACAACATTGTGGATTGATCACCGACGTCAAATTATCATTGGGCCAAATAGGGCCACAACCCAACTGAACTCCATCTCCCAACTCGGCCCGTTACCTTCTGGTTGGGAAATGCGTCTTACCGCCTCTTCACGTCTCTACTTTGTCCACTGCAATACTAAAACGACGACATGGGACGACCCCGCCTTCCTTCGAGTTTGGACATTCCTCAGTACCAGCGAGTCTATCGGAGGAAACTTGTATATTTCCGAAGTCAACCTGCCACGCGAGTGCAGCCTGGTAACTGCCAGATCAGGGGTTGATGATCACGTTTGAAGGTGAAGACGGTCCGGATTATGGTACTATCTCAAGGCTCGTCACTGATTATCTGTCTGCCTTGACTTGTGAAATATTGAACGCTTTCAACAGAGAATTTTTCTCTCTTCTGTAATGAAGTGTTTAATCCCTTCCATAACCTGTTTGAGTTTTCCGCTCATAATATCTACACCCTCCAAATCAATCCTGCATCTGGCGTCAATCCCGAACATTTGAACTACTTCAAGTTTGTTGGTCGACTTTTGGGGCTGACATCGTCGGCTCCCACTTCATCCTTAGTTTCTATTTGAAGAAGGCCGCATTTGCTAATTTGGAGAGTATGCTGAGCTGTATCAGGCTTTGATTCGCATGTTGTGAGTTCCTTATCAGGCTCATTCGGATAGACCCTTACGGGATATAGCGAGAATGATATTACGGGTGTCATTGAGAAGACATTTACAACTACAGAAGATCGATTCGGCGAGATGGTGACCACCAGCTCATACCTGGTGGTGCAGATACTCGCTTGACGGAGAAGAACAAACAGGAATATGTCGATCTGGTCATGGATTACCGCATTTCAAAGAGGGTGAAGGACCAATCGGATGCTTTCATGTCGGGTCTGAGCGACCTCATTCCTCTGGATCTCCTCACGGTGTTTGATGAGCGCGAGTTGGAACTTCTCATTGTTGGTATGCCAGAGATCAATGTGTATGTGCCCTTTACCTGTGACCATCCGATTTTTTACCTACAAACGGCTCGCTGATAACGGTGGATGATCATTTAGTAATCGATAACGATCGTAAGGTAGAACCTGCGCTCACCGACCATGGCTGGAGTCGAAAGTTTTGTCTAAATCCAGGAGGTATCCATCATAAGTGGACTTCTACGGTGTCTTTCATCGTCAATAAATTCATCCCCTGAATACATACCTCCAACTTTTGGAAACGATTCGCCATCGCCAGGCTCCTTGGTTTCGATTGTGAGGTTATTCTTGGTGTTATCCTAAACAATGTCAAGAAACAGTTGAAAGGAAGTGCTGCTGTGTGAAGGAATTAGAGAAGGTCACCGTACATACGGTGAAGGTAAGTCCGAAATTCGACAATGCCAAAGGGAGGCACAAAGGCGCAGATGCGTCGATAGGAATGTAAATTAAAGAAGCCAGAAATTGCCGAAACCAGAGAACCCATCCCCGTTTAGGGTAAATCCATAATACCTCTCCATGGTAAACTCAGCAAACAATTCATACTCCTGAACAAGCTATAAGGGCGAGTGGGGAACACGGTTCACCAACATAGAGTGAATCCCAGCTAGGATGCACACTGCGGAAGGAAACACAAAAGAAATCTGAATCACTCAGTTCTCATTTCACACCCCGCTGGCGGAGTTTGAATAATCAACACATAATACCTAGTTCACTGGGCCAGCTGCTTGATCTTCAAGATAATAGCTGCAATGCGTCATTTTCAGAAGCTCTGTGGAAAAAATATAATCAACTTACACTGAGGGTCGAGATTCTGGAATGGGATCTGTTCCCACAAACCACCACATCCCTCCTTCGTCGCACCCATGTACCCATACTTGGGAGTGAGTTGCCGTTCCAAGAGCCATGTGCCAAACTTAGATCCAAGCTGAAAACAGAGCTTATTAGTCCCAATCAACGTTAAAAAGAATCAAAGCATAGACGGACCCCAGTCTTCTGATTCAACGACTCGACAACCAAGACAAATGGGCTTGACCCAATCTTCTTGATTGTTTGTTCATCCACGACATTTAAACTTGGCTTGTTAACTAGGCCGACATCTAACCCTTCTCGCCTGCACCTAAGAACGGCGTCCCAAGACCTATAAAGCATCTCTCCAAAGGAGACCACATAGCCAGCCTTGCCTTCAGCTATGATTTCATCTTTGCCCGGGACAAACTGATAGTGTTCGTCAAAGTATTTCTCTCCATCTTCCTTTAGAATCCAAGGAACCTTGGAGCGAGTGGAAAAGATGAAGCGTAGACCCCGCTCGAAGAAAACTCTTTTCACAACGGCAATCATCTGAGCTGGGTCAGCCGGGAAATAGAGATAGGAATGAACATCCGAAAGGCCGTTATCAGCGAACAAACTGTTGATGCCGAAGTGGCATGTGTTGTCGGCCTGCATAAGGACTTAGCATCAAATAGAAACAGAAGCGGATGAAAACAAACCATCTGTTTCAAAAGATATCATGACGATCAGTATGCAGGCAAAGAGTCTAAGCGACAAACCTCATCAACTGTAAATTCAAGTGTTTTCTCTGAGAAAAAGAAGACGATAGGAAAGTGAAAAAACTGACCGCCGGAATGCGAGAAATGTGATAAAACATTGCAATTGTTCAGTCTTGCCATGGTAATCTCGGAAATGACCATTTCCAGGAAAGCCGAAAACGTCGAGAAGACACCGAACTTATCAGGGGCAAAGCCAAATCCAGCGGCAGCAGAATAGTTTCCTCTCTCCATGATTCCTGACGGAATAAATACCTCAGGATGCTTTTGGTGGATGACTTTCAGACCAGTAGAGCCCTCGAGATCGGCTTTAAAAAATCGGTTAACAACTCGTTCGCAAAAGTGGGATAAACATACTGTCAATGACCATAACCTTCTTCGCTGCCTCTTCCTTGCTGAGACCATCTAAAACCATATTTACGGCTTCACCAAATACAACCCTATTCGCGCCGACTTCCTTTGTAGACCCGGTGTATAGATTTGGGTTCGAACGAGGCTTGATTCCGTCATAAAGGCTCTTGAACTGGGACAACCCACGATTCTCGAGGTACTTGATGGCAGATTTCACGGGAATAACATCGTGGCCGTGGCTACTACCCTCGATATCTGGGATCCCGGGAGCCATCAACCTTTTTGAGACGACTGGAAGACGCATATATTTTAAACTATAGTTCTGGGATGAATAGAAAAGTGACACACCGGCAGCTGGACCGTCATAGGTCACAATTGAACTGATTGCACCCCATAGCGCGTCGATATCCTCTCCTTGGACCGTGAAGACCTTCAAACCATGTCCTTGCAGCGTCTTCGCTACGTCGAATCCTTTGAGGTACTCAGAAGGATGACCGGCAATAGTAACATCGTTATCGTCAATAAGGAGCTTGACGTTGAGATTTTGTGCAACAGCCAGCCTAGCGGCTTCGGCGTCATTGCCCTCCTGTTGGGAACCATCAGACCCTAAGCAAAATACTGTCTTGTCGCGGTTGGCAAGCGCGACACCGTTGACCATTGGCCTTTGGTTTTGTGTTAGGAAATTAAACCAGGAAGTTGAGCGTAACATACATACCACATATGCCCAAGACGACCAGACGAGAATTTCACGCCTGGTGTTAATCCAAGTTCTGGATGACCAGGGAGCTTAGACTCTGCCTCGCGATAGTGCAGGAGATGTTCTGCGGGGATGGCACCTTCGAGGGCAGCAAGAATATACTGTGTTGCGACACGGTGTCCTTCCAAAAGATGATAAATCACCTTGAAAAGAAAAAACGTAGTAGACATACCGGCTTCGTCAAAAACAATCGGAAAAAACTTATCTGAGTGCTCGAAGAGAGCCAAAAGTATGCAAACCTCGGGAACCGTGTCATATGCGCCACCTGAGAATCAATAATATGATACCCAGTTTTAAAGAAATTAAAACATACCAGTGTGTCCACTTACACCTCTTGCTGCTCCTGTAGCCGTGAACAAAACGATGGCATCTCGAAGGAGCTGGATATTGGCCTTCAAAGCAACTCTTTGGTACTCCGTGAGCTGGGGTTTTTCGGGGTCGAGAGCAAGCCTGATAAACGATCAGAAACCAGATAAACGTAGGTTTTATCACTGCACTTTTGGAATTCTCTGAGGTCGATCGGGAAAGACATTATAGTGATAGTTGCTTATCAAGATGCAAAAGCGCTGACGTAAAAACGTGATTGCCACTGAGCCTCGCTGGCCAGGTCGCTGATTCTCACTCTAGCATCATAGGTCGATTACCTGCATATACTAGGTACAGAAAACAGTTCTATACTGGTAAAAGACGATCGGGACAAGGCCTAAAGTTTCAAAGTGGAAAGAAATCAGCTATGAAACTTGGTCGGATTGAAAAGAGGAATCAGAGAACCGAGTCTCGACTGTGGTGACTCTAATAAAGCCCCTTCAGACGGCACTTCCTAATGCATTCGGCGAAAATCATCATAATAAAGAAAAAGATTCTACTCACCGATGTTGACCATGGTGAAGTTTATAAACCAGTTAGCAAAACAAAAATTTATTGATGCATCCGACGGATACCGGTCCGCGTGTCTTAACATAATACTTATCTCTTAAGCCACCAAAAGTGCACCGACAACGAGGCTTTTATCGACCTTATTGTTCTCTCTGAGGGCCTCAGTGTACTGTCTCAGGGTACAGTATCCTTACACACACATTATTTTTGGCACCATGGTTGAAATGATATATGTTTTATAGTTTTCCGAAGAATTCGCAATTTTGGTTTTTGTTCACAATTTTTTTCGATGGATAATTCCACTCAGCAGGGTGTTCATCCTGTAAACCATCACACTCATGTTTACGACCCTCAGCTGACCCATGTTCTCGACCTCAACAACAACCAGCAGCAGCAACAGGATCAACAGCAACAACAACAGCAGCAGCAGCAGCAGCAACAGCAACAGCAGCAGCAACAACAGGCGGGGCCCAGTATCAGCGCTCCTGCTGCGCTCAATGCGGATGGGACACCAATAAAAAGGCGCCCTGGTCGCCCAAAGGGCAGTACCAAGAAGCATCTCTTGGCCCCGGATCTACCCCCCAAAATCAAAAGGCCAGTGGGCAGACCGAGAAAGGATGGTCTTCCTGCTGGTACTCTGCTCAAGATCAAAAGAGAAAGAGGGGTTCCAACGCAGCAGCCGCTGGTAAGCAGCACGGAATATACAAGATGTATTGATGACCAGGTCGTAGGTTTACGCAAATGGACCTCCATTGCCAGGGTTTACACCTGCTACTTACGGCTTTCCAATTCCAGGGCCCGCAGCGGCACCCCTGCCCCCTCCTGTATTCCCGATTGACCATGCATCTCAACTAAGTGGAAACGATTGGGCAGACTTGGCACGCACCGATCCCAATACATTCCTGAACCATCTCCTCGTTGCCCTTTCCGCACCCAATCCGATCTCTTCTGCTGGACCTACAGTAGAAGAGGCATTCAAGTCTCATCTCGTCTCCCTTGCTCCAAATCATCAGCAACCGACTCAACTTATCCCTTCCCTGTATTCCATTCTCAAGACCTTCTGGTTGCCTTCGAGCCCGGCTTACTTTTCCCTGACGGCATCAACAAGCACAGCACGCACCCCTTCCGAGCACCGATTCCTCTATTGGGATCCGCAGCCACTCGTCTTTAACGGCATCGCATGCCCAAACTGCTCCTTCCCTCTTACAAACAAGGGCCGTATCAGCTCCGGACCAATCAAAGTCTACGATGTTGGGAAACCTTTTTTCGTTGTCGGCTGCGAATACCTCTGCCGTTCCAATGCGTGCATTACATCGACCACTTCTGAGGGGCGGAAATTTGCATCCACAGACCCTGCAATTTTGAGATCACTGCCATCAAAACTAAAAGATGAATTTCCGGCCAGATTGTTGCAAGGTGATGGGGAGGTAGGAAGTGGGCCAAATGTATGGAACTGGAGGGCGCTAGGTGTCAGCACAAGTTTGTGGAACATGGTTAGTGGCGCTTTAAGGGCTGGGTTAAAGAAAGATGTTATTATGACTTTGATCTGGGGTGTACAAAATGGGGTACCCGATCTGTCGACCGACCCCAACCTACAACAGCAGCCATCAGCTCAATCTGACCAGCATGATGCCCAGGAAGCAAATAAAATGGATGAAGATGAGGAAGAGGAGGGGGACCCCGAGAATAAGCCTGGTTCTCAGACGACCCAAACTCTAGAATCAACGGTGCATTACCAATCCGCCTGTACGTCCTAATAAAATTCTAACACAGCTGTTTCCAGAGTTTCTCTGACGCATATAGAGCTGCGTGGAGGGAAAACACCGCAACGAGTGCTGATTCACCCCAAAGACCTCCAACTACTCTTGCCTCCGCCCAGCCTCAAACTGTAGTTCCGGTACCGACAAATTCGATGAACTACGGCCCTTCATATTACCCCTTCCCTTACACCCAGCATCTCAACAACCACATTGGGACCATACCAAATTCTACGTCTCCTGGTATAAATTCAAGTGCACCTGATGGGGTCCCATCTGCTTCTACCTCCGCGGTACCTGGTCCCTCGAATAAAAGGAGCCCCAGACACTGTAGCAAGTGTGGTTCGGACGGATGTAAAGGCAAAGGAGGAAGAATTTTTTGCACGAATGCATGTCAGGATTGTGGAAAACTGGAGTGCAAGGGCAGGAATAGTCGACGACCAGACAAAAGTTGTACAGAGGGATGGCAGTAGGTTTTTTTTTTGAAATTGTAGGACCCTGCCTGTGTATTCTCTTTCTTGGTACTACAATGGATACCTTTTACTTTGAATTACATTATGTAAAGAATAAATAAATGCCTTGACCTCCTTTTTCAAAAAAAATACTGTAGTTTACATAATGTTGAAAGAGTACCTCTTTCGTTTCGGAGTTCAAAATGTCTCCAAAAGCATCATAATGGAGACTGGCAGAATCGGTCTTGCCACCCCAACTGTCATTGTAGCTTCGGCTATTGTCTACTGTATCTGCGTCTGGTTCTATTTTTCGAGGAGTAGAGGTCTCTCGCTTCCTCCAGGGCCAAAGAGGGACTGGATAACCGGGAACTTGTATCACCTTCCCAAAGACAAGCTATGGTTGGGGGCCGCAGAATGGGGTAAGATCTATGGTGAGCCATTTAGTTCGAATCTGCAAGTTCGTTTACTCAAATGGCGGCGGCTGCGACGAAAGGTCCGTTGGTGTACATCCAAGTCTTCAATAAGCGAACACTCTACTTGAATTCAGCCAAAGTCGCCTCGGATCTGCTTGATTCTCGATCTTCTATATACTCGGAAAGACCGATAAATTGGATGCCTTATCTTGCGGGCAGAAGGCTCTCTATCTTCCGGACCTCATTGTCTAATGAGAGGTTTAAAACCCTCCGAAGATTATTACAGGATGGATTGAATCCAAGGGCCGTGAAGAGTTATCGACCGACTCAGTTACGAGAGAATATGGTATTCATGAATGCCCTTGTCAGTAGTCCGAATGACTTTCGAGCTCATATCCGAAGGTAATACCTTGCAATCACCATATTCGCGAAAATTTGTTGATGCTCAACTTAAGAAATTCGGTTGCTGTCATAATCAAGGTCGCATATGGGCGTCAGGTTGGTGGGAATGACGATCCTATCGTCCGTATCATGGAGGATTCCCTAAGAATCGGCGCCCCATTAACCCTGCCTCACAAATACTGGGTTGAGTTCATGCCATTCCGTACGATTCGCTGCCATTTGTGATCTTCACAGGCTTACTCTTGCTCCAGTGCGGTTCATACCCTCTTGGTTTCCCGGAGCTGGCTTTAAACGCTACGCGAGGAGTATCGGTAAACAGCTAGCCCTGTTTGAAAATGTCCCTTTCGACTTGGGTAAAACACAAATTGTTCGTACTACTGTTTGAGTTACGTACTCACAATTGACCTTTCACGTTTCACCAGCTGTCTGGGGACTATGTTGAATCATTCTTGTCAAAGCACCTCGTCGGGGAGAATGGTCTGTCCACAGACCCTTTGAAACAGGAGTATGTCAAATGGGCTTGCGAAGCCTTGTATCTCGGAGGCGGAGAAACGGTAATGACACACCCTGTGATTCACTCTATCTAACGAATGATTCCAGACTGTCTCTGCTATCACGACCTTCTTTTTTGTCATGGCACTATATCCAGAAGTGCAGAAAAGAGCACAGACAGATATCGACCAGCTTGGGTCAAATAGTTTGCCCACACTCGACGACTTCGACTCGCTTCCCTACATCAGGGCAATAATCAAGGAGCTCGTTCGTTGGGGTCCTGTTGTTCCCCTGGGTTTGCCGCATGCCGTGTTGAAGGATGATGTCTACGACAACTATTTTATTCCAAAAGGAACGACGATAGTTGGCAACATTTGGTACTTATTTCAATTTTATGTCTCCCCTACGCTCAATTTCAATAACCCGCACAGGGCTATGGCACATGACGCAGAGGTGTACCCAGATCCATTCCAATTTGACCCATCCCGTTATCTAGGAGATAAACCACAACTCGATCCATTCAAATTTATCTTCGGATTCGGGAGGCGGATCTGTCCTGGCATACATCTGGCAGAATTATCGATGTTCCTCAATATTACCTGTATCCTCGCCCTTTTCAACATTTCAAAACCCGTTAATGAGCATGGCGATCACATTGAACAAAAGATTGACTGGACTGGTAGTATTACTTCGTACGTCTGCATCGAAGATTCTTTGCTTAAGCTAACAAATATGAATTCTTTTCATAGGCACCTTCAGAAGTTTGATTGCCAAATCAAACCCCGGTCAGAGGAACATCTGTCTTTGTTGGAGCGGCAGCTGGAGGCATACCGATGATCATTTCAGTACGCCTCTGATTTTTTTTCTTTCGCATGATGACACAGATTTCCTCAAGGCCCTTCCCCTACTTCTCCCGATTCGTCTCAACTTTCCGCGGTGTCAAATGGCAAATGTTTATATTCTAGAAAGACATAGTACAATGCTGTGGGTGTGAAAAATCTGAATATGTATGACGCCTCCAAAGTGTGATTTTGAGACGCAAATTGGCAGGTCATTCATGAGGAACCACATTCTGCTTTCCTTTATTATACTTACAAACTCGTCATGTACAATGATGGTTGCATTTCTTTACTCGAGGCTTCTTGTTTCCGAAATTCCGATAAATAGCCGCTTGGCCTCGTGTCTGTCTAGAAAGGGTTAAGCAGTGTTAATGAATCCCAATGCACACCACTTGCCACAAAGGACTTCCACCTTCGATTTAGCAAATGTCCAGGAGGCTGAAGAAGAACTCCGGGCTACTCAGGCAGATTTCGACGAATTTCGAGGCCATCGAAGGCGAACTTAGAGAGGTATTTCTTCAATTTCATTCATGCTGCCTAGTACTTATTACTAACTAATCAGGGATTAAACCGAGGCAGAAGCGGTGCAGTGGACGTGGGCCCAAGCCTTTTGCTGGCTACGTTGCGAACCGACTCAAGCACGACAGTCAAGAGCGTAGCGATCGATGATTTGACTGCTGAAGATCATGTTGTGCTGTGAGCTTCATGCATATAACTTGGATTACGATCTGATTGCTCTTTCCAGCTTAATGGGTCCACCTGGATCAGGAAAGACTACTGTTTGTTGTTCTTCTTTCTCTGATGGATAATGTCCTCTTGACGCCCCGAAAAGTTCATCGAAATCGCAGCAAGCATCAAATTTAGACAACTTGAAGGCTCGGAGCCGCGCACGACTGTCATGTCTGCCTTCAGAGTGTCCGTTTCAAAGTTCCCAAAATCAAATATCGTCTTAGTCGATACTCCAGCTTTTAACGACACCGATAAGCCTGATGTCGAGATTTTAAACACGATATCTGATTGGCTAAATTACACGTAAGTGTCAAATTGCTGGTTGTCATTCGTATTTGAATCTGACGTGACTAGGTACAAGAGAGGCATCCGACTCGCTGGATCGATCTACTTTCACCAGATTTCAGACGCTGCAATCGAAGGCACACAGCTGAGAAATTGGCGTGCTTTCCAGAAAATTTGCGGGAAAGGTTTCAAAAAGGTCGTCATAGCAACAACTATGTGGGAAAGTGTCGACGACGAGGTGGGGTATAACAGGGAAAGAGAGCTTGAAGATCTCAACGTACTACCGGAATCCTGTACGAAGCGTTTCCTTCGCGATCGCCCATCTGCAGCGGACGTCCTTTCGCCGATTCTTGAAAGTGTGACAAAGAACCCTCTGCGGCTGCAGAAGGAAATCACTGACCTGAATATGTCATTGAAACAAACGACTGCCGCACGAGCTTTGTTTTTGCAGTTGGAGGCTCTTCTTCACGAATGCAAACAGAATCTGATCACGATTCGAGACGATTTAAATAATCCGTCACTTGACAGGAAAGAACTCTGGGATCTGGAGGATAAGTACAGGCGAACGTCTTTCCTACTGGAGAGAGTCACGGCAGGGTTGGCCGACCTGAAGACAGGACCTACAGAACGGTTCGAAAGATTTGTCTTGATGTCGGGGTTGGGTCCTGCCTTTAGGTGAGTCCGCTAATGGACTTTTTAAAATTTCATGATCGATTGGAGACACGCAGACTACTGGGATTCAAGTTGGGCAAGCGACCCAAGTCGAAAGGCGGAATCACAACACTTCACGATCCGAATGAAGGGAAGATACTCGTAACTAAGTCTTCGACAGGGGAATGGATGATAGCAGATCCCACCAGTGGTAGACTTAGCAGAGTGCTGGAGACGGGAGACGGCAGAATTGACTGAGATAGCATTTGATATATGAAATTAGGTCTGAGCTACGAAAATATTCCATCAAAATCAGATGCATGATTGACAAATAGAATTAAAAGCGGGAACTACCTATACTGTTCAAATCGCCTTGGTGATTCACCAGTTTAGTTCCCTTATGCAATTCATACTGGTTGGAGCCATCAAGCCAAATCCCGAGTAGTCGGATTGAATTTCCAGGAGTTCCCCATGATTCATCCTCGTTGTCATCGTTGTCCAACGGTTCCGCAGCTGCAGATAAGACGGATGTCTGATAATGAGCCCTAAGGAGGTCATGATGTGGGCTCGGGTACATCAAATTTGGCTCTTTCCGTGGGGAAGTAACTTCTAGACCATGGAGATGAGCAACAGCATGGAAGGCGAAGACTTTGTATCAAGGTGAAAATAAACTAGAAAAGGCAGGGTAATACTGTGGGGTGCCCGGTGAATGGAAAACCGGAATGTGTCGTAAGCCTTACGGTGGTATAGGCAAAGCAGAATTCCATTTCAGATCCTAGATCTTCGTGCTTATTGCCGTATACGGGTCGGTAATAAGTCTCTGGTATCCACGCAGAGTCCACTTTAGAAGGATTGCGTTGAGCTGAATCGACAATGAGGACTTCAAAATGAACATACTGCTGATTTCCCAGCGAAAGGGAATATGTAAGAGCCGTCGAAAAATCGAGAATTATCACGGTACAGATAGATTGAAGCTGTTCCCTCGGCATGACAACTACACAGCCTTCATCGCGGTATACAAGCTGCATTTTAAAGCCTCAGGCATCGTCCTGGACCAATTATGAGCAAAAGTTAGTGGACACATGCACCCTTGTCAATACCGTCGACCCCTCGGTTGCTGTGTCGCTGACTTTTAGACGCGGCCCTTCCATATTTGAAGGTCCCAGGATTACCTCGTTGATAACCAGTTGGGAGGAATAATCCGCGGTCATCTATTTCCTGCAGAATAAATGCATTCGAGGACCCAACGTTGCAACCACAACAGCATTGTCGAGGATGTCAAAAACATCGACTATCACTCTCTTGCCGGCGAGTGAAGAGCAATCTATATGAGTAGCATTCAGTGAAAAATGTCAACGCAAGGGGATTTGCGGACAGAAAGTGTTAGAGACAAAGGCAATTTGCCCTGGAAAGAGTTATAAGTATCTGTTGAGCGTCAGTGACGTCACTAAAATCCTGTTTCTGTATCATGTGATTTGAATTTTTTCAGGAACGAGGTACAGAACAGTCCTCGTAGTGCAATCTATATCAGTTGGCTCCTCCAGAAAAACTGCGGGAAGGGTTTCAAAAAGATCGTCTTTGCAACAACAACTCAAGGAAAAGAAGGTATCAACCTACTGCTTGGCCGAATGAATAGCTATGTAATTGGGTCAAATATTTATCACGAAAAACAAAATCAGATGCATGATCGACAAATCGATCGAAGTATAGAACCAAAAGCGGAAACGGAGCCGAACTACCTCAAATCGCTTAACCTCGATGGCTCTTGGTTCTGACACTTGTCCTCCAACGCCATCTAACCAAATCCTGACCTTCAAGAGTCGAAGTCAAGCATAAATGCCTTCATCACGCGAAGTTATCAACATCCAGGTGAGTTGATGATGACGAGATTTCCACAATGTTTAAACTTTGCACGTCATGTAACCCATGTTGTCTCGCAGGCCGGACAAGCTGGTAATCAGGTATAGTTGTTCTTCAAGGCAAGCAATTGGTTTTGACTCGTGCTGGGGCTGGTAGGTCGGTGAGACGTTTTGGGAAATGCTCCTTGCCGAACATGGCATCGACAAATCGGGGGTAAGCAGCAAACACCTGGCAGTCACTAACGAGATATTTACAACATGACTTTTCATGTATAGGCATACACCGGTTCTGATCCTCTTCAACTTCAACGTGTACGTCTCTGAATGGCAAAACGTGTTTTCAATTCTAATGGGATGCTTAGGCTGGAGTCTACTTTGATGAAATAATCGGTGCTGGTGGAGCGACGCGTTACGTACCGCGCAGCGTGCAAATAGATCTCGAGACAGGTGTTTGCGATTCGGTACGTGTTGGTTTGGCGTGTCGCTGTCTCGTTCTCACCATTTGATTTCACTCAGCTTCGCAGCCGCTCCTTGGGTGGTCTCTTCCGTCCCGATACCTTCATAACTTCTGAACCGGGTGCAGGAAATAATTGGGCAAAGGGATGTAAGTCGTTTTGCTTATTCCGTTCCTTTGTTTGCATAATTCCGACTTTCTGGTTTGGAAGACTACACAGAAGGTAACCCCAGGATTCAATTGTATTACAGCTAATATTCAGCCGTGCTTTCATATTTAGGAGCCGAGCTCGCCGATTCAATCCTCGTCGGTTCTACTATCTTTCATCATTCATATCCGCTCTTATCATTCATTCCGCAGGATATTGTCCGAAAACAAGCTGAAGGCTGTGATGCATTGCAGGGCTTCCAGTTCATACATTCGTTGGGCGGCGGAACTGGAGCAGGTCTGGGCACTCTGATGATGGGAAAGCTAAGGGAGGAATACCCAGACAGGATGATGGCTACTTTCTCAATCTTTCCGTCTCCTGCAGTAAGCCATTTTTCCTCTCTTCGCATTTGCTGGCATTATTCAACATCGTCAGGTATCCGAAACAGTGGTCGAACCGTATAATGCAACATTGTCTATTCACCATCTTCTGGAAGACAGCGATCTAAGTGTTTGTCTTGATAACGAAGCTCTGTTCGTCGTCCCTGGTTCTGGAATAGGTCCATCCTGATCATTTGGTAGATACAATATCTGTACGAAAACCATGAGGATTGAACATCCCAATTTCACGCATCTAAACACGGTAAAAATATGTTTACTTTTCGATGATATTTCTGATTCATTTTATACTAGTTGATTGCCCGAGTGATGTGTGGTGTCAGCACCAGTCTCAGATTCCCTGGTCAATTGAACGGGTCCGTGTTATTTTTTTGACTCGGACTTTCGTGAATCCTTATGTTCGCCAGTGACCTGCGTAAATTGGGGATGAACTTGATTCCTTTCCCTCGTGTAAGCGTACTTCTTTGTGTGCGACTGTAGCTTGACCACTTGACCTCAGCTACACTTCCTCATGCCGAGTCATGCCCCGTTAACGGATCCTAATAATTTGGAGTATCAAAACTTGTCTACACCCGACCTTACCAAGGCGTAAATATCTGGCCATCGTCTTAAAAACCCTCTCATTTCTGACTTATCCCCTAGATTGTTTGACAGAAAGAATCTTTTGGTCGCCTGTGATCCTCGATTTGGGTTTGTCATAACCATCCGATAGCATCGCATTACCTACTGAATAACTTCAGACGATATCTCACGGCTGCTACCATTTTCCGTGGAAACGTCTCATCCCGAGAAGTACGTTACACTGTATTCTACATCGTATAAGGGCGTGATAACATTCATTTTCTCTTCAGGCTGAAGTATGTTCCCTCTTATTTGCGGGATTCACCTTCTGAACTTTGACTTCTATTCATTTTCGTCCTGACTTCCTCACCAACGTCTCTTTTGCATGGGATGTAACCTGTTTGTGTAAAGGTCGCTGTCTATGATCTTCAAACAAAAAATTCCGCCCTCTTCGTAGAGTCGGCTCGTCTCTCTGCATGGTTTTTTTCTTTGCCAACTGAAATTTATTTTTAGGTGGATTCCTGACAATGTTTCTGTCTCTCTTGTGAGAGTACCTCCTGTCGGCCTGACCAAGGTTTGTCTAGAATTTTCCCAATCTACTCGATTTGAATCACAAGTTCTCCAGGCTGCTACCGCCTTATCCAACTCTACTGCTATTCAGGAAGTGTTTCATAGAACTTTGACTGGTGTAAGTTCCAATGAGTGACCACTTCTTCCCGCGCCCCTGATTTGTTCCCCAAGTTTTCGGCTATGTTTAAGAGAAAGGCATTCTTGCATTGGTACACGGGAGAGGGCATGGATATCATGGAGTTTTCCGAAGCCGAGAGCAACACTCATGACCTTATGTGGGTGTTTTCGTATTTAGCAATTACTAGGCCGCCTTGCTAAACTCTTTTTTTCAGTGCTGAGTACCAACAGGTAACTTTCAATCCAACGAATTACGCGGACGCTGCTTATTGTCTTTGTAGTATCAGGAAGCTCCTGCTTACGAGGATGAGGAGGTTGAATCAAGGGAGGAATACGAGCCCGAGGAACCTCAGACTGCTGCCGATGAATAACAACTTGAACCCTGATGTAGCTATTGGATTGAAAATGCATTTGGGAGACTTTTGATTGCTAGTAGCTAAGCTCTAAGGCTGAGAGTAAATTCGGTAGTTGCCGACAAAAATGTTTGTGATCAGCCTCGAAATACAACGTGCATATGTTTCCTTCACTACTACGACTAGCCAATGCGGCATCGACGAAGGGGCCTCTCAATCTGCTTGAGGCTAGCGCAATGCTATATCCCCCAATTCCATTGTACCGACGTCTTTTAAGAGCACATCGCAATCTTCCCTCAGATATGCGGTCTCTGGGAGACGACTACGTTAAATCTGGTGTGTGTCTCCTTCGCGAAGTGGCCGAACCCTCATATTTTTATTCCCTTTAGAGTTTCGCCGTCATAAAGACGTTACCAATCCTGTGTATATAATGGGCTTTCTTTCTCAGTGGAAGATGTATCTCGACCAAATGCCTTCATCCCATAATATCAAGTTTAAGGGAAAGAGACTGGATGCAACTGTATTTGAGAAGGTATGTATTGTCTAAACTTGCAACTTACACTCCAGCTGAATATATTTTTTCCTTAGATGTCTGAGGAGCAGATCCGACAACTTTATGAGCTAATGCATGCAGCGAAAGACGTTTGGAAACTGCCAATCGAGAGTCTTGCGGAACCCAGGGAGACGGTACTTACATAGACATACTTAGGGTGTGTTTTCTCCATTACCTTCAGTTTCGATGCCCTTGTGAGTCAGTACTTGCGCAATCGGTATACCTTATATCATGTCTTGCTTGATCAATTGCTATGTCTTGTGAGAGTGATTCGGAGTGTTATTTTGAAAGTAATAACGGTTTTATGTTTTATGTTTCGTGTTTATCTTGTGTTTATCCGTTTTGTTTTCACAGACCCTCTATCGCTATTATGCCCTCCGAGTCGAAGAGTCCTTCTCCTTCCCCCCCGGTTTCGCACCCTTCCTGATCGCCTTCTCCCGCAGCTGCTCCCCCCGTTCCGCACACATATAGCTGGCCGGATATCACACTACTCCTGGTCTTCCGACAACCCATTGAACTGCATATTGTCGGCCCCCGTATTGCAAAGGCGGGGTTTGGATATGTATTTATTTGAACAAAGTTCAGACATTTGTTGCTACAGACAAGAAAATATGCATTCATCAATGTAGGAGAAAAACAAGTCAGAGGTAATATACGTATTGATTGTATGCCACCACCTGATCGCTCACCTTCTCAGCGGGATGACAATATTTTGACGTTTGTAAGTTTGTGAGTTGTGTCATGATCAGGGACCACGAAGACAATGTATATCCTTTTCTTCGCGAGGGCAGGCAGTTCGTCGATGAGTTCAGTGATGCCCTTAATTCGTTTCCCCAGTTGGCGGTTCCAGCGTCCTCAGATCGGGGATACAAGCAGAGCCTTTACCGAAACATTGAGGGGCTGAATAACCCCAAAACGTGTGCCAAAGAAGATCCCACTTGCTAAAGGTTATAAGAAACCTCAGGGGGCTCGGGACTGCCCAGGCGACGTTTCTTAGAGGGGAGACCTGAAGAGTTGAAAAGCGAACGATAGATAGTCAATACCGTCAGGCCAACGGGTGTGGGTGACAATCACGGAAATGGTGAAACGCCATTGGCACGAAAGGGAACAGAAGAGTTACATAACAAATGGCGAGATAGAAGTAAATGACATTGAAGTAGGCAGCAGATAATTATAACGTGAGTGCGACTCGAAGTAATGACGGTCTAATTGCTTACCATGCAACGTTACGATAATTTGAAGATGTTTCTTAGACGATGTGACAACACTTGCGCCGTACGCCTCAACTTGACAGGTTTAGGTAGACGTTGGAGAAGAGTCTCCTCCGGGTCAACTGGAATAGGTTCGTTGAGCTGCGAAGGTAAGTGATTTACGCTGGTAAGTCAGACGGACTATGTCTGAGGTGTCACGTCCACGAAGAGATTTTTCTTTGCCTGGATTGCCTCCGTCAACTGGCTAACTTCCCACTCGAGATCAGCCTCAACAACAAATGCTTCCTGAGTTCCTCTTCATCACGGTCAAGCAGGAACCAAAAACGGCAGAGTCGAATCTGAGACATTGCGCTTGGTGGGAGTCGGTAAAAAAGAGTATAGGGGCGGTTCGATTGAAAGTCGTTTTCTTCGCTCATTATTATTTGGCGACATTTCGTTTCAGACTGAGTGTGTTGAGAACGCGTGAGAGAGCGTGACAAGAATCATGATATCCGAAAAGCCTGTATTACTGTTACTACTTAGAGTACTTAAGGCGACCCTCTCCACTGAATGGAACAGGTATATACCTCTCTCTCTAACCATTTGCTCAATATTCTGACCCTCTCATACAGAGTATCCCTAAAGATGTTGCCGCAATTGCAGCTCCACCTTGGCTACCAATCAATGTCTCCCTGTTCGAAGCCAAGGCCAGGAAGGGTTTGACTTTTGACCAAATAGCAAGCAAGATAGGCAAAGACGAGGTCTGGTTGGCGGCGGCTTTCTACGGCCAGGTAGGGATCCATTACCATTTCCACTCTGTCAAGTGCCAACAATTATCCACAGGCAAAATTTGAGGAGGAGGACCTAAAGAAAGTCTGCGAGATCCTTGAAGTCAACTCTACCGCTGCACTTAGCCAGATTGGAAATCACTGGTGGCCGAATCGTGGGCTAGGGCCCATGCCACCTCAAGATCCTGTTATATATCGACTCTATGAGGTTAGCTATCTGAAGTCACAGTTAGAATTAGAACCAATGGACCTTTTAGGGTGTTCTTGTTTATGGCCATGCTATCAAAGTGCGTAGCTTCATCCAAATAGTATTTCGCCAATTGCGAATGCTTAACCACGTCTTTTTATGCAGGCCATCATTCATGAAAAGGTATGATGCCCATTTACCAAAATCGAATCGAATCGAACAATTCCCCTGGATTTCTAGTTTGGAGACGGAATTATGTCCCTCATCGATTGCAAGGTTAAAGTCGACAAGAAACTAGATCCATCGGGGGATCGTGTGGTGCTGACCTTCGAGTACGTCTTTCATTTCAGCGTTTTCCCCAATGTTTGATCCACCTTTTCTGCTAATTAGCGGGAAATTTTTACCGTATGCGAAGTGGTGATTGAAATCGTTTACAAGCAAATCATGAATTCTATGTCTTTCATAAATGAAACCGGAAGATAAGCGACCGGGGTCCAATGAAGGACTCCGGATACATATATCGGGCCACTGTCAATGTAGTTGTATCTCCCCTTCATGGCTTCGATGACTACCAGCTTCAGTTGTCCTCATGACCCAGTGAGGGCTAAGATCGAGCCCTACTACCCTCCCTCGACATACAGAGTACGTTCCTCTTGACCATATTCACAATCCATCTGTTGATCTCTCTTTGATCTCTGCAGACTTTTGGCGGAGGAATTGACCATCCTTTATCAGAGGATCCTGATTCTTCCATTGAGAGTTCGACTCATGCCTTTATCAAAGAACAGCTTCAACTTGACGATAAGGCAATCAAGGTTCAGGAGAGTTTCTCGTCTGATGTGGCACACCACGCATACGTCGATCAACTCCATGTAAGTAAATAAAGCTTCTGGGGTGTTTGGATGCTGATTGTTTGTGGTCAACTCGAAGGATGGAATCCCCTTTTTCAATGTGCGTGCTAATGTAGCATTCAATCTTCACAAAAAGGTAAGCTTTAGTTTTTCCAATTTGATGGAATATATGTTCATGTAACGGCAAAGATTGTAGCTTTTGGGTCGTCCTTTGTAAAACTCGACCCAGGTCGGTGTCTCGATAGGCTCTGAATCTACTCTGTTGCTTATTGTACTACACAGACAAGATTGCGTCTTCGAAGCCCGAGATTTCAGCTGAGAGTGCCATTAAAACCGCAGAGGATGTGCTCGGAGGCGAGTCCAATGGTCACCCTACCAAGCTTGGATACCTTGCCAAGGAGGATGGTTCGGCAGCCTTGGTCTACAAGTTCCAAATAAGTAACGAAGCCACTAGCCATGAGGTGTTCGTCGATGCTCACTCTGGAAATTTGGCTTTGATCACAGATTTGGTATCCCATGCTTCGGTAGGTCTTTTGTTCTGGGTACGATAACCACATTCTCAAATTGACCTGTAGATTTCCTAACGGTTTCAATACGTTAACCATCGATTTGTTGCACTCTAAGTTTAGCTGAATTATCAAATGTTATTTACTGTACAGTTTTGCCGTCATATGGATGTACTAGTGTTGTATATAATGGGCCTTCTTTCCAAGTGGGAGATGAAGACTTTTTCGACCAAATGCCTTCATCCTGTAATATTGAAGGAAATCTAGTTCGGAATATGTCATGTATGGATTTCAAGATTAAGGTGAACAAAATTAATCCGAAATTTTAACCAGCACATGCGAAGTGATTATTGAAATCGTAAACTAATAGCAACGTGAATTCTATGCATCGTGATCGGTCAAATATGCAATGGTTACCTTACAAAACTTGTTTATGCAATCCAACTTGAAAAAAAGCATTTTTAAGGTGCAAAATAAAGTATCTGGAACAATCCAGGTCGAGCTCGAGAGTTCAGTTGCCATGATGAGTGTTGTGAACGACGACGGCACACTTAGCGCCGGGAACTAACTCAGTTAGTTTTAATGATTGTTGACGACCAAGTGATTTCTCCCAAAGATTACATGCCTATTTGCCTGTTTACATTAAAATTGTCTGATGTATGAATTTTTATTTTCCCTAGGTTGTTAATGGTGTTCAAGTGGACTAGGAATGTGGATGTACGTGTTCATCCCTTCTCTTTACCAGCAAGGGCACGGTTGTACATCACCTCTGCATCCTTAAGACGGCCTTGATTAGAGTAAACGAGACCCAGGTTGTAGACGATGGCGAGCGTGGTCGTGTGCTCAGGTCCCCGTGCATTTTCATAGCCGGCCAGTGCACGGTTGAACATCATCTCTGCATCTTTAAGATGGCTTGATTGTAGTAGAGGATAGCCAGGTTGTTGACGGTTTCGAGCGTGGATGTGTGTTCTGGTCCCAATGCCTTCTCATAACCGGCCAGTGCACGCTTGTACATTATCTCCGCATCTTTGAGACGGCCTTGATTAGAGTAGACGAGACCCAGATTATTGACGGCGTCAAGCGTGGATGTATGCTCTGGTCCCAATGCCATTTCATAACCTGCCAGTGCACGCCTGTACATCATCTCCGCATCTTTGAGACGGCGTTGATCAGAGTAGAGATTTCCCAGGTTATTGACGGTGTCGAGCGTGGATGTGTGGTCAGGTCCCCATGCCTTCTCTTTACCAGCCAGTGCACGGTTGTACATCATCTCCGCATCTTTGAGACGGCCTTGATCAGAGAAGAAGAAACCCAGGCTGTTGACGATGGCGAGCGTGGTCGTGTGCTCAGGTCCGCGTGCCTTCTCATAGCCGGCCAGTGCACGGTTGAACATCGTCTCTGCATCTTTGGGATGGTCTTGATGGTAGTAGAGGATACCCAGGTTGTTGACGGTTTCCAGCGTGTATGTGTGTTCGGGTCCCAATGCCTTCTCATAACCAGCCAGTGCACGCTTGTACATCATTTCCGCATCTTTGGGATGGCCTTGCTTGCGGTAGAGGACACCCAGGTTATTGACGGTGCCGAGTGTGTACGTCATCTCCGCATCTTTGAGATGGCCTTGATCAGTGTAGATGTTCCCCAAGTTATTGACAATGGTGAGCGTGGATGCGTGCTCTGGTCCCAATGCCCTCTCATAACCAGCAAATGCATGGTTGTACATCATCTCCGCATCTTTCAGACGGCCTTCATTGTGGTAGAAGCTACCAAATGTTATGCGAGCTTCCATAAAGTCATCACCCAAGCTAAACCTTTCCATGTCCCGCCAGATCGTGTCCAAGTGTGCTTGCCCTTCTTGCCGTGTTTTGTGGTCACTATCGCCAATAGAACGCAGGTGACATTCCAAATGTGATATGGCAGGGTTAAGATACCTGCGTTTTAAATCTTCGTCAAGTCGCATACGAAGCCATTCCGACACCATCGAATGAAGTGATACTGTAATTTCGCTTTCATTGCAGTGCGAAAACTGAAGAAGTGACAGCTCCTGCATCTTCACCACAGCGTCTTCGAATCCCAAATGGTTCCAGTCACCATCATCATCCCTGAAAAGGGACATTGGAGACGTCGTCAGATTGCCGTCATCCGCATCGTTACTGAAGAGCCGTTCGCCGATATTGACAGGATTGAAGAAAGCAAAAAGTGTTATAACCTGCTCTAACTCTCCTGCGTGCTCGCCAACGCAAAGCAACTGTAGCGACATTTCCCACGTAGTCAGCAGGCTAAGAGAAGTCTCCTTGTCCTCGCCCGGTAACATACGCCGATATTGACAGAATTGTGGAATTTCTCGCATGACACTCTGCTTCCGTCTCTCGTACTCGGTCACAAACGACCTTAGGCGAAGTTGTCGCTTCGAAATATACGCTCGCGCCTGATCAATCGCCAATGGGAGATTTCCCAGTAGGCTCAAGATCTCCTCCGCAGCATCAACCTCATCCGTGTCTCCCCGTGAAGATTGAAGCAGAAGCTGCAGGCCCTCCTCCTTCTCCATCCGATCAAATTCAATTGACTGTCCCAATTCCTTGGATCCAGAAAGACGGCTCGTAATGAGAATAGAGCCACACTGACTGGCTGGGAAGAACCTGAGGATGTCCCGCAAGTCTTCAGGATTGTCCAGATTATCGAATACTAGTAGCCATCGCTCGCTCCATCTTGAGAGGGCCTCGTTCACTGAAGCAACTGCAGCATCAGGTGTGCCGAACACTCGATTAGGAAGCAGCTGCTTGGCTGCTGTCTCCATCGAACTGTACAGGGCATTACGAGAAGAAGCGTCGAACCAGAATATTGCTCGAAATTTTCTCGAATCTTTCATGCATCGGCAATAATCAAGAGCAAGTTGTGTCTTGCCCACCCATCCCAATCAGTACGACGATTAACTGGGTTGAAGTCGTAGTGGCACAGTCAAACAGCATTTGAAGCTGGGAATATAAGGTTTCTTGTCCGACAAAATGAGTGACACGAAATGGAGGGATGCTGTAGTATGTTTTCGCCTAGATACGACTGCTGAGGATTTGAGCCATCGGAAGGGGCGAGTAAGACTTACCTCTTCGCGTCCAACGCCGTCCGGTTTCACTTTTCCCAATGATTAATCATTGTAATGAGTAGGAAATGCACGAATTATTACACACTTTGATTGTTTGGAGTTTGTGAGTCCTCGCCGAGTCCTTCAAGCAACGTCTCGATTGCATTTAAAACCTTCTTATACCCAGGATCATCCTTCGTTGAGAACTTCACCATGCTAATATGGTCCCCATAAATGGTCTCGCGATTCTCGCGCGGGTCACCAATAATGGCCGATTCCCCAGGCACAACCTGGTCAATACGAGTTAAACCTAGTAATCCGCATAGAGACGACATCCACACCTTCCCTATTCCTGTAATAGCCAGCTCCTCTGCAAAAGACCAAACGGCCAGTGTCCGCTTGTCCAAAATTCGGCCAAAACTATCCCCGATCCGATTGAGCGTTTGTGAGTTTCTTTCAAGATCCCGAATCAGACCGAGACGGGGTTTTGCAAAGTTATCTGTGCAACAGAAGCCACCACTTTCGCTATTGAAGTCATCCCGCTTCCTCTGTGCGGAGTGCCCAGGAAGATTATACCTCGTGTAGCGGTGAAGATTTGACTAAGATGAGGGTGGGTATCCTGAACTTGGTTCGAATAATGGAGTGCCTGCAAGGTAACGCGTCAGGTTGGGCATTTGACAGAAGAATGGGCTTCAAAGGCGTACATCCTTAACTATCAGGCCGCCGAGAGAGTGTGCGACAAGGATGATGGGGCGATCGCGCTATATGAATTTGAGATTTGAATGAATTTCCTGACGATCCGACTCACTGCATCCTTTCTCCTCACTCGCGACAATTCTTGCACCAAATTGATTGAGTGCTGGAAGAGAGTATTCAAGGATATGCGACCGTTAGGATTGACGATGTTTGCATCATAGCCCATTGTGAGAACACGGGTGCGCGACAGCGGTTCCTCTTTCGATAGGAGTTCTTGGGGCCAACATACGTTGTCCTTAGTCCAAGTGTTCCTCGGGTGACCGCGCAAGCCGTGAACAAAAACGATACTTCACACAGAAGTCAATGAGGTGTATCGGTTAGTCGGACAGGGAGGAACTCACTCGGCTGTGATGGGATCCACGCCTCGAACTAGGATTTCGGAATCGACGGGATGCGAGGATATGTTAGAAGTGCTACTAGCTGTATGCACATCACCCTGTCGAGGTTGCTTCTTGAAAATGTCATGACAGTAGAAGCACTGGGACCACTGAAGTCACGGTTGTGTGCGGAGAAAGTAAAGACAACCAAATAGAATTCTAGATCAGACTCGGATATTTTTCATGAATTCATATGCACACACGAATACCCGCGTAGTGGCGGCGTCAAGAGGATCACTAAAATGGCAGTGGAATGACCGAACTAAAGTCCAGTCTACTCGTTTTCTTCCTTTAATGCGTCGTCATCGTTCACTAATTCGTTGACCTATCCAATAATTTGGGACTACTACGCTGAGGTGAGCTCCTCTATCCTTAAATGATCAAGGTTGAAGGTCAAATTTGCATCCCTTCATGGTGCCCGTCAAGTTCTGGACTGTGTCGATCTTCTGCCAATGTCTGGGAGCTATTACGGTGTTCCTCAAACACCTTGTTCAGACCAACTCAGAAGGAAATTTTCACAACTTTGGACTTTTTTGAATCGGGTTGTTGTTTACGAAGACGTATTCATCATCTTGTCCTTTTCTGTTTTGTTCCGATCCCTTTCGAGACATCCTTTCTAGAACTCGACCCCCGAATTTACACTGTTACTTATTTTACTACACAGACAAGACTGCGTCTTCGAAGCCCGAGATTTCAGCTGAGAATGCCATTAAAACCGCAGAGGATGTGCTCGGAGGCGAGTCCAATGGTCACCATACCAAGCTTGGATAGGAGGATGGTTGGCTTCCTTGTCAAATTTCGATCGATGGGATAGCGGGTCCGTATCGGGTTGACGTTGGTGGAGAGGAGGTTAGGATGTATAGTGATAGCGATTGTTATTTTCCATGGCCCGCCGAGTTTTGCAGGCTTTTGCGTGGCGATAAAGATGGTGTGTGCACATGCCAGACATCTGTGTTTGTGTCAAATTAAATTTCAATGACTTTCGTTTTTTTCCTGAGTTCGTGTGTATGGGATAAAAAACAGTTACACATAGGTGCAAGGAACCTATTGAAATTTAACTGGCTAGAGTAACCATCCTTCACTGCAAGAAGTGGACGATGTTGGGTCTTGGCATTGGCGCCAACACGCTGATGAAGCCGTTGCTTCGATGCGAACAATTAAAGGAACTTGCCAAAGATGGCCTTTCTGTCCGCACGCGAGAAATTTAATGATGATAGGCAATGTGGAAGAAAGGCGTATATCCCAAGAGCACTGGTACGCCGCACATAAGTGCAATTACAGTGGATCCGGATTAGCACTATCCCTTTCCAGCTATTTGCGGGTTTGTGGTTTCGGTTTCGTAATCATCTTGGATCATCCTCAAATTTAGTTCAATAAATTTGAATTGCTTGTACTATATACCTGCCTAATCTTGATGCAGGAGACTTCTTATCTCGCTGAAAATTTCAAGATATGAGTTTTTGAATTGTCTGGCCCAGCCAGGTGTCCAATTGACAATGTCAACGGGACCACAAAACATTCCGTCGTATACCCAACGAATACGAGATCCACTCCTCGATGCTCAGGAACAGGACTCTTCAAGCCAGGGACGGTCATCGGGCTGACTTTGCACCGGAGGCTGGATGCAGGAATCTGTGTAGCGACCTGTGCCAGTGTGAAGTTTGAACTATACCGGGCTCTCAGTGATAGTGCCGAGTTTTGGTCAATTAATAGCAGTCATACATACACGAATAAAGACTCAAGATGCAAGCTTGATATGTCACCAACTTTTTCCAAAGCAATGTCAGACATTATGTGGGTCGAACATAAGAGACATCGGACGCTATTATTGACGACGCCGTGACTAACCACAGTTCAATAAAAAAAGTTCCGCGTACCTAGATAAGAGGCAGGTGGCGCAGACGGGGTCTTCAGGGACGTATGTCATAGTTTCATATAGTTGCTATTTACAGTTGCAGGGTCTTTGAAATTTCCTTTTCGACTTATCAGAAACAAAAAACTTGCAAGGAACAGACGAGTCTTTAGGGATTCGTAATACATACTCAAATGTTCATGCAGCTCAACATCGGTTGAGCGTCAGTAGATAAATCTGTGGCGACGTCAACGCCAGTGGTTTACTGATACAAGGGAACAAGTTTGCCAAAGAGTCAGAATTTCCTAAAGCGGAAATAAGCTGTCAGTGTTTGGGCACCCCCTTTAGCCGAAAATTGCTCGTTACGCTCGCGTGCCATCATATCCGTAAGCCCTGAAAAATTCTGAAATTTCATTACTGGGCCCCGGGGGGGAACATGTTGGTCAATTGACCCCTCAACATTACTAGGACGTTGCAGAAAATTTATGTTGACTGACGGCCTAACAGATTCTGGTCCTTCGGGACGCTGCAGGTATGCCCTAATTGCGACTCGGTATTGTCAAAACCCCGATGACCAGGCCTACACATGTGCAAGGTCCCAGAGAGAATGACATTCATGGCATAGGTCACAGGGTAAATGTATGGCTGCACCCATAGTACCAAAAATTGACAGACAAGCCAGTTGCTATAAAACCTCACCCAACTGGCATCTCACGGCTGCACCGCCCACATCCAAGTTCTCTAATCGTCGCATCTTAACGAACTTCTATCTACCAGCTAGCATGGGTACAGCGATTTCCGCAATGAGATCTGCCATCAAAGCAGGTGATGAGGCTGAAGCAACGAAAACCAAGCAGAATCTTGAGGTCCTGCAGAAGTTGGTGGACGCTCAATTGGACAAGTACGAGGCTCACCTTGATGCGTGAGTTACCTTCGTTTCTTCCTTTCCTCCCATCGATGACTCGGATTGCGGGAGCAGTGCATTTCTCAACCCCGCTGCAGCCGCCAAGACTGAGGTCCCTGGCATTCGAGCTCTTCGCAAGCAGCGCTTTTCGACTGCTCAAGTCTCCGACAAGGTCAGCTCTCCCTCGAGTGCTTAGGTGTGCTGACCCGACCGGAATGCCATACAGCCATCTGATAAGATCGAGGGGGCTGTTAATAGCTTTTTCGACATCGGCAGCGATGGCGTGGGGGCGGGTGATGCAACGAGGGCGGGCTTTAAGGTGCGTCTTGCATTCCATGCTGACAAGGAAAGGCTACTTCAATTTTCTCCTGCAGAAAGTCGTCCAGGGTGCCTTGGATGCCTTCCTAGGTAACACCGAGGCTGGCCAGAAGGAAGAGTCAAAGTATTTTGTTTACATGTATAACAATTCTGTCGTTCGCTTGGATGTCAAGGTCAGTAAATCAACCATTGCTCTTGGATTTAGCTTGGTGCTTAGCCGTACACTGCAGCTTTACAGGTGGAACTTTACTGGAAAAGTGCGCTCACTTACATTCTATTGCCTCGCCGTTACCCACCGCTGATCAATTGCTTGTGGGACAGGGATTCAGCGACACCTATCAGAGCGTGATGGGCTGTAGGTCGTGTCTACCCCATGACCAGGTCTACAATTGACCAAATCCACAGACTACATCTGTATGTCCATCGTGGACGTCAAGGTATTGAAGACATCAGAATTTGTCTTCCTTGTCACCGAATATGCTGGTATGTCTGGTAATCCAGCCAAGGAGGGGGAAGTCACCAAATATATTGACGAAATGGGCAAGCTCTATGCACGCGCCCGCAAGTTCGCAAAGGACGCGGATGGGGGAGAATGAGCTTGGGGTGTTTATCAATAGGGACGCTTTCAACAGGCGTCCATCACGGAAATTTTCAATTCGGCTTGATATTTGTAAAAGTTTGATATCAATATTTCTTCAGCGGACTGCACGCAGTTTTCGTGAACTCCCCCTCTCTTTGTTAGAAACTCCAACGAGAGCACGTCTTGTTTGTATCCTTTCAAGTGTCACCATGGCCCACATGTGGGACAACTACGTCTAAACCTGCCCTCTGACTCGGAACGCTTTGTCTGAGTCATCGCTACCTTTTTTGCTGTTCAAGAGACGTTGAGATGGAGAGACGTCGCCCATTGGTATTTTCCCTGGCTCGGAGCATTTCTATGAGCTGGTTAGCTATACCACCATATCTGACAAGAGGAATCGCCAGTCTAAGGGCTGCAGACAATTTAAGTATCCCGAGCCATTCGACCAAGCAATGAGTCCCATGAAAGACGGTTGCAAATTTTCGATCCTGCGCAAGGCACCTGCGGGAAAAAATATGTTATTTTGTCTTGGACCAATGGTTTGAAATTATTTGATCCACCACGAACGCAAACCTGAACATATTTCGCAGAGGAGGAGAACTAATTATCAAAAAGATGTATCCGTAACTTCGTGATTCATGTAATAGTATCCTAGATAATGAGTAAAACACGGGCACAGTAAGCGAGCGGAAATCATGAGCGATCACAGAATGGTATATAGATACCCGTGGCAAAGGGTAACAGAACAATAGGAGGCCTTCAATATAAACGACGACGGGGCACTTGAGTTGCAGATTTCGCCGGGGGGAGTTCTCCGATCGCCAAGCACCACTTTGGATCCTTCAGCTTTGGAGAGAGCGACTGTGGCGGTCTACAAAATAAGTAATGAAGCCACTAGCCTGAGCTAGCCATGAATGCTCAGTCTGGAAAAGACTCGGCAACCCATACCGGCACTTTTGGACCCCTCACGAGGCTCCCAGCCAGGCCTCTACTACGACATTGGTATGCTTTGACCTTAGTCCCTATACAATCATATACCATAGGATGAGGCGGAAGGGTCGTCATCTCCATGAAAAATTTTCGCAATGTCCTTGCATTCTCATCAGCAAGCGGCACTTAGTTCACATTGTTACTCATCACACTGTTCTAAGTATTTGATTTGCAGTGATAGTGACTGACATGCATACCGATAGAGCATAGTAACCGCGACGTAATTCAAAGAGGGTGACGCTGGCGCTCGATGTCGACATCATGAGGAAGATGTCCCTTCTGAGAATCACATATCTCGGTTGGTTTTATCTTCCTGACCTTAAAGTCGTCCAGTTTACCGACTTTGTATGCAATCACGAGCGACTTGTGTGATCTGTCCCCCCTCACAAGGACACCAAACCGAGCGACGAAGCCGGCAAGGACGCGTGCTTTCAACGAAAAATAAACAGCTTTATCACCTGGTCGATGATGAAGGCATAGCCATCAGACCCGCAAAGTACGAGGTCGCTCAATTAGTATGGCAGTTCAGCAAGAGCAACCTTTTGCGCTTGCTATTGCTTCTGTAAATGCGAACAGCACCATGACCGCCGCAAAACACAAGGGGACGGTCTAACCAGATATTTCTGTCGTTCGCTATCTCTTCGGACATTTTTTCCCGAGCTTTAAGAGGAGTGGGGGTGATATTAGATTTATTATCTAGTAGGTCGGGACTCGGATGAGTGGGCAGTTGACTAGAATGACGTACCATCGGCCCCTTGCACTATAGCAGTCCCAGGCGCTGCATCTGATGTGCATGGGTTCCTGATCGACGACCAAGAGAATATCTTTGACATATACTGTAACATCATTGGCGTAACGCGAAGAATCATTGGAAATTTCTTCTCTAGGTATGGGCCACCTAGACATCGGAGAACCAAAGTTTCAAACCCCAAGTTCCATCTTCGAGCAGATGCAGACCATCCCTGTTAGAAGACGAGAGTGCGAGGCTTGTTTCAGTCTATCCCAACTTTACCTCGGCCCGTCGGAAAGCACACTGTCACGTTCACTTACCACCAACATGCCGCATATTGGCACGTCCGGTGGCCAGGCCCTATTTTCAGGGTTTGGTTGTGTCAGGGTACGGACTCATCCATTCAGAGAAGATGACGGTCCAGTTGTTGATAAGGTCAAACGAGTGGAGGTGATCTGGGGTAACGAAACCCCTTCGACATCAGGGAGAGTCAAAGCTATGGTTGGGGGGATGGTAGTTGCGGCCGTGATTCGTTCGCGAAAGCGGGCAGTGCTTCTGGAAAAGCAGCAGTCATTGGAACATGATGAGCTTGTGAGATGGGGACAACTCCAGTGACAACGCGCTGGATAACAGGACAACCCCCTAGGGTACCGCAAAGCGCATGCTTGGCGAACACATTTTTTGTTGACGCGACGCATCCCTTTTTGCAATCCGCGATGGTGCAGCTTTCCATCTGTTTCGGTTCCCTGGGAGATTGGTAAAGGGCCACCTGATACCTAGTTTCCTGAAGCACTATGAGCGGCGGCTCACTAGAAACAAGTAGGGCAATCGAGCCGACGTGCACGAACTGGCTCCAGAGTTGATGTGGGCACTCCTGGGTGCCAAAGCACTGCAGGCAGGTAAGCATCTACAATCGTCTGACTTTTACCATGTAACTCTCAGAGACATAGGCACGACCGCCAATGCGTTGCCATTCGCCGTCTTCGGACTCAACAAGTGTTGGCGGTTGGGACCACCACATTTGATCTTCCCACAGACACTACCTGCTTGAGGAACCATACCAGTGTAGCAATGCGACTACGGCGCATACCGATCGTTGAAATGTTGAAGGGTCAGCGTAATGTCCAGCTAGTGCCGATAACTTGAACCGACCAACAAGCCGTAGTCGTTGACTCACGGCGTTGTTCGCTAGTGACGTAAGATGTTGAAAAGAGAAGAATTGATTGATTGAGGTTTCGAGATGATCCTCTCGCTCAACTATTTGTATTCATTGCTCTTGTTGTTGTCCATATGCGTCGGATACGGGAGAAACGAGAGAGATAGTAGTTCGTTCTTAGGGGTGGGTAGGTCGCAATGCGAACGTATGAGGACGTCTACGGCAGAGTCGAAGAGGAATTTGTAGTCCTTTCGGGTGGTGAGGAAACGACTAGGGGTATTGGTTCAGGAGTTGAGAAGGAGGTGGGGGTAGGTTGAGATAGTGAGACGGAAATGGTGGTTGTGCTTGGGACTGGAGATAGTGGGTGTGGAGGATAGTCGTACGGGAGGGAGAGCTGGGTGGAGGCGGAGGAGAATACTTTGTCTGAATGTGTCTATCGTGTCTGAGTTCACCGGTCACCATTGGCATTGTTGAGCTTGTTGACCAGTTGGCGGTGCGCGTCCAAGACCATGTCCATGGCTTGTTGGCGCTGTCGGCGAATCGACATGCAAGAACAGGCGAGAGCGTGTTGTAAACAACCCAAAACATGGTTGCAACGCCTTCTTGTTTTTCAACTTGAATGTCCATTATTTCTTAGTTCTGGTTATTGCGGCGGTGGTATTAGATGGAGGATAGTGGTACGGGCTGTCCAGGAGAGCTGGAATTGGCCATGGCTGATTTTTTGAGTCTTGACGGACTCGGATAACATTGGGCACGAATCGATTGTAAAGGGGGAATTTTACCCGGATTCACTGACATTGAGCACACCACGAGGTATATACGTGTCCCCAACCATCATCTCTCACACATTGGAATCTGAACGTTCTGAACATCCACTCGTATGGCCCACAAGCAACTTATCTCGACTGCGTAAGTGAAAGCTACCTTACGCATACATCGCATTTTCAGACTCTGCAGGGAGACCGATACACAAAAAAGTCCTCAACAAGACCTCCCCAGGCTCGAGGTAACTGGTAAGTACTCAATTGCTCAAATCTTATAATGTATCTTCATCTTCCCTCTCAGTCCTTCGAGCGCACGACCTTCCGCATCGTATAAACCCCTTC
>Ga0307517_10002026_pt1 | contig 32984 bp, 39 predicted proteins | sample 23_EM_MG_FD_194515 | JGI IMG/M metagenome (GOLD analysis project Ga0307517, IMG submission 194515) | Populus trichocarpa ectomycorrhiza microbial communities from riparian zone in the Pacific Northwest, United States - 23_EM | ecosystem: Host-associated > Plants > Roots > Unclassified | place... | reverse complement strand
GAGGTTGACGGAAGCCTTAGACTCGGTTATTTCAAAGGGTCTCCTCGATTTCCTTGATTCTCCGCCCACCATCCGTACAGCACCATTTCCTATCCCAAGATGGGCATGGGTTTAGATAACCCCTATGCACACCCCGCGCCGCCGTTCCAAACCCTGTAGAGCTATGGTATGCAATACGGTGAGTTTTGAATCAGGCGCTGTTGATATTGATACCCGACGAGCACATGCGATCCCGTTATGTTCGATAAACAAGTAGCAAGATATATCTATGGGAAAACAAGTGAATACAGAATTGTCAACATGTGTATATACGATCCGGCTCCCCATCACGACGAGTTAAAACTCTCTCATGTACCAGAATGCTGTCGCGTCGTTCAAGCGGGAATGGATGCGCTCTATGCCGGGTCGTGCGTTGCGATCTTCTAGCCAGCACAGCTCAACAACCCTCCACAGTTCGTTGCTGAAGCCGAGGCGTATCGCTCCCTCTGGTTTCCCCGGTCGATCCCCTTCAGTAATTGCATTGATGACGAGAATGTCCGAGTCAATTTCAACATAAGGACGGTGTCCGCATAGGACCTAGGACACTCCAGGTTAACCGCGTCAAACCAAGAATAGGTTCACACGAACACCAACCTCGTAGATGACCATCCCGAGAGCGTAGCAATCGGACCGCTTCGTTGGCCTATTGCCTTCTGATTTCGGCATCCCGAACCTGTCCGGATCCAACAGTTCAGGACTCATCCACCGGTATGTCCCCCCTTCAGTGAACGACATCAGTGTCTCGTTTGAGATCAATGATGCCTTGGAAGTCCCAGCAGTAGCACGAGTCATGACACCGGTTATAGTTGTAAGACCGAAGTCGGCGATGCACGCCCGCCGGTTCTCGTTGACAAGGATGTTCGCCTTCGTAGATCAGTGAGAGGCGGGTAAATATTTGATTTGAGGGAACACACACTCCTTTCAAATCACCATGAATAACACGGAGGTTGTGCATATACTTCAAGCCGTTCGCAACGTCAACCAGCTGGACAGTGAATCAGTTAGGCTTCAGTCGAAGTCGAGCGCAGCACGTACAAGCTCGATGCGATTCACATGTTGATCTTTCCCAACAAACTCGTTGATATTGCCATTTTCCATCCACGCCGAAACCATCGCGAACCGCTGATTACTCACTGTCACCCCAATCAGCGGTAAGATGTTCGGATGCCGGAGGTGTTTCCAGGCCACCCCCTCTCGGCAGAATCTCTGTGACACGTTCATCCATACCATCATGGTAGTGTGGGCAGAAGACCTACGCTAAGGATGGCATCCAGATCGCTCGTGATGTACACGCGCACAACCTTGATAGCCACCCGGCGCCCTTCGTATGTACCCTGTGACACATCAGCACATCCCCCGCTCGCAACTTCCGTGGAGCCTTCCGAACAATCTGGGATGTGCATGGACTTTGGGATTACGCGGTGTCGGCTGCACGTTTTGCAGAACTTGTTGAACAGCTTCAGCCGTTCTCGATCCGACAAGGCGTGGTTCTCCAGACGCTACAATACGCGTTAACCTTGGTGGAGAGTAGGGAATGCAGAAGAGCCTGCCTTATCCATTCCATTAACAAGTCTCTCGATCTCCGGTTCCGGATCTCGTAAAAACTGAAATAAAGAGGTGATGCGTGGGAGGAATGCTGCGCGTCGCTGTTGCCCTATTTCGATATTCAGGAACTTTTGTTTCCTGCGTTTCGAGTATTTCCGTTACCTGAATTGGCGTTCCGGGCCTCCTGGAGACTCGGTGTTGAAAACAGCTTGTGCACAGCGCGGACTTCCCATCGCTTCTTCGGGTCCTCTCTCCAACACGTTGTAATCATATCCCATACTCCATCCTGCAACCGTTGATTTACATCTTCGTTCGTTGGACGGGAGGGTCGTTCTCCGGATCGAATGTGGTGAGTAACAGCGAAGTAGTCGTCAATTCCATCATATGGCAACACTCCTGTGAGGATCTGAGAGTAAAGGGGGGATTGCATCAACTATCGCTCTATTTCCTGAAGGAGGAGCATACCGTGAAAGAACACATTGCGAGGGAGTAAACATCACTTGCTCTTGAAGCCAGGTTAATGTCGTAGCCACTGCCAAACCGTTCTGGGGCCATATAACAGGTAGTTTCTAGCTTGAGCGTGTGGCCCCAGAGGTTGTCTAATGCGCACGTAATCCCAAAGTCTCCAAGGCACGCGTTGCCATCTCGAGTAATCAGAATGTTGCCCTGGATTTACGAAGCATCAACATGTGGGGTGAGCGCATGGACCCTTTCGTATCACCTACCGGAGCGATACAACCGTGTAAAATATCTAGCCCGTGAAGATATGAGAGACCGTTGCAGACCTCTGCCAGCTGTTGCTGACGTGGTCAGCGGTGTACCACTCTCAATTTTGGTAGATGCATACCAACATTAATCGATTGGCATTCCGATTCTTTCGGGTGTACTGCATTATGTTTCCGTCTGGGATCCACGGGCTCATGATACAGAACGGAAACAGTGTCCCCGAAGTCTCAACGATGGGGAGTACGTTCGGATGGGAAAGGTACTTGCACCCTTCAATTTCATGGCAATAGATCTAGTGTGAAGCGTACTGAGTATATAACTCTGATTGAAAAAGGAGCCGCGCACCTTTTTGATTTCCTTCAAGTGGGTGGTATTCCGTATCCGAATTGACTTGACGCATACCTGGCGTCCATGATAATTTCCCCTCCAAACGTCCATGAAACCACGGGGCTCGTAGTCCGGTGATTCATTAAGCAGCTCTATGCCGGGAAAAATGTGTGATCCATGGAGGAGGGCGTGGGCATAAAGCCTGAATAACGGGCACCACTCGGGAGAACCGGTGAATTCGAGACTTATGGCCTGACCACCGGAGGGCTTCAGATGGCGAGGGGAGACTTGATTATGGAGACATACCTCATGAAATGTTTCTGCCAATAATGTCGCATCCCGAGAGGACAAGTCCATCGGCGATTTTCTAGCCCTTGAAACCACTTTGGAGATCCTGTCCACACAGTCCTTCTCCCCTTTGGACCAGAACAACATCGGATTGGGGACGGATAATGCGCGCACAAAGTCTTCCCCCAGTTTGGTCAGAACGTCGGGACCAAGCGAGGTGAAGTCAACTAAATCGCCCATTTATCAGCTGTCGCCACTCATGTTCATGTAGGTAGGTGCTCACACTCGTGGACCCTTGCGTCATCCATGACTACCTGACCAGGCGGGGAGGTCGCGGCGATAGGAAGAGAGGTTCCTGGCCGATCTTGAGGTTACGGGAAGAGCGCCCCCCCAGCCTCTCGTGGACACGGCGGGGGAAAAGCGCGGTTTCCGCGAATTGCCTGAATCGGACGACGCTGGCGCCGTCAATTGCGCGATCGTTCCCTGGCTGGACCCCGCACGACCCCCAAATCGCCACCTTCCCTCCGTCTGAGTTTCCTACGGATACTAGGATCGAGTGCCGCGTATCGTGCCCGTGAACCGCCGCGGATTGGAGTGGCAGGCTTGAAAAAACTTTAGCTCACGACGTTATAAAGAACGTCGGAATCCACCCGAACCTTTGATGAATCAAGCCAGTCATCTGTACTATCCCCGCGCGAATGTCAGCAACGGATAACCCCCGGTGACCGCTCATTTTGTACCCTGCGGCCATTAAAACTCTTCAGAACACATGGATGGTTCCACTAAACGTTGAGGGAGGTGCAGATCGCGCTGGACGGAGGAATGCAGAATGTCAATATTCATTTTTTGCCAATCTCCTGGATTATTATACGACACCGTACCGGGTCTTCCATCAGAAACGAGCAGGGTCGGGGATCTGCATTTACGTGGCCTAACGGCGAGCTTTGTCCTTCTAGGTATTGGCCTCCAGGAACGACAAGAACACGTCGGTCCCGGTTGTTTCGGGAGGGACGTGGCTGGCGTCGGCGGTGGTAGCGGAAGGAGTGGAAGGAGTGGAAATAGGCACCGTCGCGCCCTGCTGGGTTCCGAAGTGAGGTCGGCGGGAGGGAGGGAGTGGAAGCGAAGAACTCTCTTAAGGAACCGACGTGGTCATTGGCTTATGACAGGGATGATCGACGGATCGCGAACCAGCTTTGAGGTTGGAGACGGGTGAAGACATGGGATTCCGTGGTGCAAAGGCACCGGCTTGTAAGCTTTAACCTTGAGTTCTTTTATGTACCCGCGCTGGACGGGGTTTGCTCGAGACAGGACGAGGCACATAGCACGTCTGGGTGGATTCTACGGAGGGGGGATTCTATGCAATTGTGTGCAATCGACGCGCTTCGGGGAACTCTTGCATGCTCCACCCGCTTCCAAGCGGTTCGGAGCGATTCCACCAGGGCACTTTTTCACAAATGTGCTTCCATTGGAACGCTCGGTCCATTCACAAGGGTCATCCATATTGTCTACTTGAATCCGGTACCCGCAGAACAAGCCAGACGAAAAAAAAAAAACTTGGCCACTGGCCCACGATTGTACGGGCTTCGACACGCTTGGAGCCGACTGTCGATACCAGAAGCGCTTCCGAAGAAGCAGCGTTGGCCTACCACTGACCGTAACCTATTACTTCGAGCTACCGCTAGTAGCAGCCACCGGTTATAGTCGTTTGGCGACTTGGCTGCTGGCCGTTCGGGCTACGTCTGACGGTCCTTGCCGAGGTCTAACTTGTATTACGAAATCATCCCCAGGCGACTTCGTCTTTCTCCCAGTAGCGTGCAGGGCGTCAGAATAAACTGTCACCGAAACGCCAGAAAGCCACGGTCAAATCGCGGCCAGTGGCCGCAATCTGACAGGGGGAGTGGCGGGCTATTACCAGCTACTGGCCGGCACAACACTGCTTCGAAGTGCATCTGCGGTACCTCCCATTATTCCAGGTGAACACTCCCACTCTCATCTCCAATCGCTGTTCTTCCGGTTCTCTTGGACTTCGCCTGGCGCGCTCCAACCCCGAGCCACATTGTACTGTTCTCTCACTAATCTTTAGGTACATTCCCTGTACTTCGCGTAGTTCTTCTCCACGTCCAGCGGTCAGCAGCATCGGAAAAGTGATTTGGTAGACACCTCCGTCCGCTTGATTTAATCCTTGGTACTACTAGATCAGCGTGGGCATGGGGCTGGACACTAGTCGTTCCCCAGACCGCCGCATCCTTCGCCGGAACGAAGGCCCATTCCTCCACCGTGACGATATCCCGGAGGGTTACAGAAAACAATACGCGAGGACCGGGGCCAAGTCGGTATAAAGTACAGAGGTCAACGAGAGGGCTCACGCCTTTCCTTGGTCCTTAACCCGACAGTGGTAAGCGAACTCGGGTCTGTCCGCTCAGGCACAAAACACTTGGCGGTACGTGGTCGAGGACACAAACTCTTCCAAAACCCGGAAACAGATCCCTGTCGGCGCCAGTGGCTAAGTAACCAACGGAGTACACCGTTGTTCACTTTGTTCCCCGTCGGCGCCAGTGGCTATGTATCCACTCGTCATTGTCCTCCCCAAGGTTCGTCCCTTGAGACCTTCGCCACTGTCACCAGTATCGAACCTCCCTCTAGGCAGCAACAAAGCATGGGCAACACACCATCCAGATACCCAAGATCTATCAAGACCGCCGGTGGCCAAAGGGTCCCTCAAAAATTCATCGATGAGGTCCTGAATCACCTCGCAGACGACATGACCGCCCTCCGGTCGTGTTCTCTGGTTGCGAAATCATGGATAAATTTATCGCGTCGCCACCTCTTCAACAGCGTCTTCTTCACTGCAAACGACATCGCAAAATGGAACGAAACCTTCCCCAACCCCGGGGAGGGTCCAGCCAGGCACGTTCGAGACCTATCTTTCTGTTTCATCCAGCCGGATGCGACCATCGTTTTTGCGGACCGGATGTCATATTTCTTCAACGTCCAGAAGCTCACTTTGATTGGCCAAGTTGCCACCCGTCCAGATTTTATCTCCGCTCTCGGACAGTTGCCTCCGTCCACTCGTTCCGTGGACATCACCTTCTCCAAATTCCTGACCGCACATGTAATCTCCGTGATGAAACAATTACCCAACCTCGACAGCTTGTCCTTGATGAGCATGGAATTGGATGGTCCGATCCCAGCAGGAGCTGGAAACCTGATCCGAGGCAGGTTGAGGGGAAAACTACGACTTCGCAGGCGATTCGTCAATCACGACCTTCTGAATACACTAGCGGAGGTCCCAACAAGGCCACAGTTCACCGAAGTGGAAATTCGTGATGCGCGGATGGATTGTTTTCCGGCGACCATCAACCTCGTGGGGGCATGTCAGGACACCTTGACAAAACTTCACTTTTCAGCCCTCGTTCAAGGTAGCTCTCCATTTCCTCTCGTATGCGAAATATAGTCGCTGAACTTTACCAGGGGAGCATAGTGCCGACCAATCATTCGATTTCTCACATTGCACGAGAATACGAGAGGTTGATCTAGGTGCAATATACACTAGCGGAATCCTCTACTGGATTACTCGGGCACTCTCCACACTGAATCCGGGGAACTCCCCGCTGCTATCTACTGTTACGCTTCGACTTTCCACCACGCTTTCGCTTGCTGCGCCTGGTGTCGTTTTGGATGAAGGGGTCGGCGACGAACTCTCTAGGATTGGCCGCGAGGTGCTCCGGATAAAGAATGCGTACGCAACGAAAGTTGTCGTGACTGTGCGTCATGATTTAGCTTTCAGGGCAGTCTTAGACTTACAACCAATATGGCGCGACCTCATTGAGGAGGATCTGTAGATGTGATCTATCCGCCCCCCTGTGACTAACATCAGTAATCAACTCGTTTACCTTAGGGATTGTTGTACGTTTGCTGTACGAACGAGCTTTGACATTGACGCAAATGCGTGGTGGTTCTAACGGAATTGGAGAGCGGCTTGTTGTCAGTTGTGTGCATGAAATGGGGCCGCGTTGACCGCCAACACCTCAAGCTGGGAGGATCGTACGCGTACTGCTGACTGAGTACCGAACGGTCAGAACCGCGGCCCCTCCATATGCCGTGGCGGCAGAGGGAGATGTGCGATTCGGAACCAGATCGCTCTCCCCTACTCCGTTGGCCCGGGCGCTCGGCCCGGCCCCGCTAGGGCTCAAGCGCTCGCCCCACCTTGCCCAGTCTTACCGCGCGACGATCATCCTCCCCCAACCTCTACTCCTTTCCAAATGCTTCGCCACTACCCCCTGATGTCCCCGCTAGAGTACCGTTGTAAAAAACCACGGCCAGCAGAAACCCAATCTCCCCGGTGATCAACGCGTCAAAGTGTCGGTAGATTGTAGAAGGGCGTAACAGTATCATCAACACGAGGGATGCCACAGGAGCTGTGGACTTTGAGCTTGCGGGTTACTGGGACGAACGGGAACCACTCGATATCTACCAAGAGTGGCCTGTGTTCACGGCCCTGAGTCTCGTACGTGCCGAGATTTCCATTGAATGACATGGTCGGTGCTCACTGTGTTGGCAAAGCGACTCCCCCCTTCTCCACACCCACACAAAATGTGAACTCGTCCTCTGCCAGACATCCGGTAATACACCAGAGTGGAACCGACCCCCGACAAGTACCTCAAAGGGCGATTATTGCGAAGGATTAACTGTCCACAGCGACCGTCAACGTGATGACGTGGGAAGCCAGTTTGGTTAACATCTGTTACTTCCACTTTGCTGACCCTACGATCTCAATCAAATGCACTGTCGCCGAGATTGTCAAGCCTGTCCAGTGACCAACGACTCGCTCCGTCTCGCGATTGTCCGACGGGGACTCTGATCTGCAGATTCCGTCAATATGGTTGGAAAGGTCAAATACACCGGCCTCCTTGAGATCTCGGCCTCCGCTTTCCGCAAACAGTGCCATCCGCCACATCACCGCAACCGAGTATGCACCCCCGCCCTTCACCCTGAACATCGAGGACGAGTGTTTTAGACTCTTGTAGGCTGCGAGCGAGTTAGGCGTCAAGATCGTCGTCCACTCTCCCCTCTCCTAACTTCGAGGATGACTAATCCTATGAATGCATCGTGAGATACCAAAGGAGGTCTTCCAGCATTCCAAAGCCTGCAGACGGACCGGGGGCGGTCGGGGAGCATAGGGTCGGTGCATACCTGCCCCGGCCTACTTGACATTTACTCAGGGAGACGGATGAAGCCCCAATCCCTGTACCATTAGACCTTTGGTATGTCTGGTGTCGAGATCACGAACTGAACTATTGCTGAGACGGCGGTATCTTTGTAGAACTTCAAAGAAAGGATAGATGCTGGGAAGATCTGATGATGGTCGAGCCGTTCGGCGGGCTGCAGATAAGGCCAACGCTACCTGGGGTGACTGTTATGGGGGGTTGTCATTTATGAAGTCTCCACTTGCGGCCACTTCTCTCCCCGAGATTTGAATCATGTGCTAGTGGTAGTTGACGAACATACGCGATTCCGCTATGCGCCGGATGATCGAGTAACAGGATATATGCAGAAAAGCAAGTGAAGCTAGGATCGTGGGCGTACGTGTTATATGAATCTCGCATCGCAAATTAGGTCCCTCTCATGTACCAAAACGCCGTCGCGTCGTTTAAGCAGGAAAGGATACCATCTATGCTGGGTCGTCCATTGCGATCTTCCAGCCAGCATAGCTCGATAGTTCTCCACAGCTCGTCATTGAGCCCGAGGCGTGTCGCCCCATACGGTTTCTTCGGTCGATCCCCCTCAGTGATCGCATTGATGACAAGAATATCCGAATCAATTTCAATGTAGGGGCGGTGTCCGCACAGGACCTAGGACATCACCAGTTAACCACGTAATACCATGAACTGGGCCACACGAACACTCACCTCGTAGATGACCATCCCGATAGCGTAGCAATCAGACAGCTTCGTTGGCCGATTGTCTTCTGATTTCGGCATCCCGAACCTTTCCGGATCCAACAGTTCGGGACTCATCCACCGATATGTTCCCCCTTCAGTGAATGACATCAATGTGTCATTCGAGATCAACGATGCTTGGGATGTCGTGACAGAAGCATAAGTTACAATGCCGGTGATGGTTAAAAGTCCAAAGTCAGCAATGCACGCTCGCCCGCTCTCATTGATAAGTACATTTGCCTTTGTAGATCGGTGAGAGGTGCATAAATGTCCGATTTGAGAGAATGCATACTCCCTTCAAATCTCCGTGGACAATACGGAGGTCGTGCATGTATTTCAAGCCATTCGCAACATTGGTCAGCTGGACAGCGGATCAGTTTGGCTATAGTTGGATTCAAGTGCAACACGTACAAGCTCAATGCGATTCACGTGTTGATCTTTCCCAACAAATTCATTGATATTGCCATTTTCCATCCACGCCGAAACCATCACGAACCGCTGGTTGCTGACTGTCACCCCAATCAGCGGCAGGATGTTCGGATGCCGCAGGTACTTCCAGGCCACACCCTCTCGGCAGAATCTCTGTAGCATATTTGTCTATATAGCCACAGTAGTGGAGGCGGAGGACTCACACTGAGGATGAGATCGAGGTCACTCGTGATATACACGCGCACGACCTTGATAGCCACCCGGTGCCATCATATGTACCCTGCGACACATTGGCATAGCCGCCACTTGCAACTTCCATGGAACCTCCTAAACAATCCAGTATGTGCATAGACTTCGGGATTACACGGTGTCGACTGCATGTTTTGCAAAATTTATTGAACAGCCTCAGCCGGTCCCGAGCCGACAAGGCATGGTTCTCCAATTGCTACGGTTCGCGTTAGCCTCAGGGGGGAGTAAGGGAGGTGGAAGAGCCCACCTTATCCATTTCATTAACGATTCTCTCAATTTCCGGTTCTGGAACTTGTAGAAACTGGAATAGGGAGGTGATGCGTGGGAGGAACCTTCCACGTCGTTGCTGTCCTGCTTCAATACTCGAGACCTCTTGGGGGCCCAACGTTGAGAATAGCTCACGCATGGCGGGAAGTTCCCACCGCTTCTCTGGGTCCTTGTTCCAACAGGTTACAATCATGTCCCATACTCTACGCCGTAACCATCTGTTCGCATCTTGATTCCTTGGACGCAGGGGTCGTCCCCCAGATCAAATGCGGGAAGCGACAGCCTTGTATTCGTAGATCCCATCATATGGCAACACCCCCGTGAGGACCTGATGATAATTGGTCAATTGCATCAGGCGTTACTCTGTTCCTGGCGGGAGGAGAAGCATACCGTAAAGGAAGTCATCGCGAGAGAGTAAATGTCACTTGCTTTCGAAGCATAGCGGATGTCTTTGTCGCCGTCAAACCGCTCTGGGGCCGTGTAACGGGCGGTTCTTAGCTTAAATATGCGGAAGTTGAGTTGGGGAAATTCATTTGTGATCCCAAAGTCTGCGAGGCACGAGTTGCCATCTGGGGCAATCAGAATGTTGTCCTGGACGTACAATGTATTAGCGTGCAGGTCAGCACACAGACCGTTCCGTTTCACCTACCGGAGCGATGCAACCATGTAGAATATCTAGCTCATGAAGATATGAGAGGCCGTCGCAGATCCCCGCAAGCTGTTGCCGACGTGGTCAGCGGTGCACCTCTATCAATCCCAACAGGTCCATACCAGCATTAATCGATTAGCGTTCTGATTCTTTTGCGTGTACTGCACGATATTTCCATCGGGCATCCATGGGCTCATGATGCAAAACGGACACAGCGTCTCCGAGATCTCGATGATAGGGAGTATGTTCGGATGGGAAAGGTACTTGGACCCCTCGACTTCACGAAAATGGGCCTGGTATGAAGCGCACTGAGTTTAACTCCGATCAAAAAAGTAGCCACGCACCTTTCTGATTTTCTTCAAGGAGCGCATGTTCCGTGTCCGAATCACCTTGATAGATACCTGGTCTCCACGGTGATTTCCCTTCCAAATCTCCACAAATCCAAGAGGCTCGAATCCCGGCGATTCATCAAACAGTTCTACATCGGGAAAGATTTGTGATCCACGGAGGAGGGCGTGGGCATAAAGTCTGAACCATGTATACAGGTAGCTGTCGATCAGGGAACATCTGTCTATGCCCTAGCCACCGGCGGCTTCAGAGGGTAAGGGAAGGTTTGATGATGGAGAAATACCTTGTGAAACGTTTCCGCCAATACTGCTACATCCTGTGAGGACAGACCCGTTGGAGATCTTCCGGTCCTTGAGGCCACTTCAGAGACCTTGTCTACATACTCCTTGGCCACTTGCCACTGCGGGTGTGTCGGACACGGGACAAGGGATGTGCGCATGAAGTCTTTCGCCAGTATGGTCATCTTCTCGGGACCAAGCGAGGCGAAATCAACTAGATCACCCGTCTATCAGCTGCTACCACTCGTGTTCGTGTAGCTTGGTGGCTCACTCTCATGACATCTTATGACTCCCCCGACTAGCTGATCAGGTGGGAGCATCGCGGCGATGGGAAGAGAGATTTCTGGTCAACCGTTGGCGTTACAGGGAGAGTGTACCCCCGGCCCTCGTGGAAACCACACCGTTCCCTCGCTGTTGCCACGAGAGTTGCCTGAATCGGACACTGACGTCGCCAATCGCACGATCTCCCGTCGATGGCTGGGCGCTTCCCCGAGAACTCCCAATTCGTCCTTGCACGAGCTCAACTCGCCATATTCTCTCTGTATGAGTTTTCCCGCGAGCATCGGAGTCGGGTGTTGCGCGTATTGTGTCCGTGGACCACTACGGATTGGGGTGGCAAGCTCGAAATTTTGTTGGCACGCGGATGCAAGCCCACAGCCAAAGCCGCCAGGCAACAGAGCCAGTTGCGAACAGGCAGTGAAGGGGGTAGGTGAAGGAAGGGCGGAGTTTTCGAACACCACATAACCGCTTTTTTTTCTCTCCCGCACACCACGCATGGAAGCGGCCCGGGTGTTTCTCAAGGGATGATGAAGAACGTCGGAATCCGCCAGAGCCTTTGATGAGCAAAGCCGGTCATCCGCACGATCCCTGCACGAACATCAGCAACGGATACCTCCTGGCAACGATTTATAGTTATACCTTGAGGAGGCCGCGAAGTCAATTCAGAACACACTGACGGTTCCCTTGGAGGTAGAGGGAGGCTTGAGTGATGGCCACGGCGGTCAGAGAAATGCAGAAAGCTAATTTCTATTTCCCTGTTAACATGCTGGGTTATTACACGACACCATGCCAGCTCTTCCACCAAAAACAAGTAGAATCGGGGATCTGCACTTACGCGGTCTAATGGTGAACCCCGTCCTTCTGTGTATTGGCCTCCGGGAACGACAAGAACACGTTGGCCTCGGTCACGTTGGGACTGACGTGACCGGTATCGTGGGTGGGGGTGGGGGTGGGTGGAACCAGGTTCTCTCGTATCGTACTGGGCAAGTTTTGAAGCGAGGTCTGTGGGAGGGAGGGTGCTTGGGGTGGAATGAGAACGGAGAACTCTTTTACGGGATCGACACGGTCATGGATGGCCTAGGGGGGCGGATTGCGAACGAGTTTTGAGGTCGAAGACTGGTGAAGGCACGGAACTCCCTGTTGTCTCTGGAGTTGGCTTTAAGTAAGTTACAAGTCTTGGGTTCCTTTACGTACCAGAGCCGGACAGGATTTACCCGAGACAAGAGGTACATATCGCGTCTGGATGGATCCTAGGGAGGAGGAGACGTTTCGGATGGTAGGATGATGATAGGAACCTGGCAAATACTCTCGTTCTTGTTTCCGATTACCATTCTCCCGGATCTCTTGGACTTCGTCTACCAGCGTGTTCCACCGCCGAGTTGTTTTTTACTGTTCGCTCGTCGATCCTTATATCTATTCCCCGCACTCCCCACAGTTCTTCTCAAAGTCTGATCACCAACAGTATTGAACAAGCGATCGGGTAGAGACACCTCCGTCCCCTCGATCCGACCCTGCTAATCAGCGTGGAAGTGATAAGGCTGCGCGTTCGCTCCCCGGACCACCGTATCCTTGGCCGGAATAACGTCCGACGCTGGCCGTCTCCTTGAACTGCACTTTGACATACCGAGAACGTTCACCCAACCTCCTGAGCTGTTCCTCTGAAGTGGTTGACACTTTAATTCCGCACCTGCAGCAGTCCATCGAACGACACGGTCGCTGTCCACGACATAACAGATGTCAGCAGAGCCACCCCTCCGTCTTTTCTTCTCCCTTCTCCGCACTGACACAGGGCGTGAACTCGTCCTCTGGCAGAGGTAATACACCAAAACGGAACCGATCTCGATCGGCCACCTGTCAGAGGAAGATCGTTGCGGAGGATCATTGTCCGCGACGAACACCGATACGATGACGCGAGGAGTCGGTAGTGGGTTGACACCTGCTCCCGTTGTGCTGAACCTGCTGTCCCAGTTGAATGTACCGTCGCCGGGATGGTCAAGCTCGTCAAGCCAGCGACGACTCACTCCATCTCACGATTCACGAGCTAGGGCCCTGATCTGCCAAATTCGTCAATAGAGCTGGAAAGGTCAAACACACCGATCTTGGCCTCCACTTTCCGGAAACCGTGCCTTCTGCCACATCATCGCAATAGAGATTATGCACTCACCCACCTTGGACGTCGAGGGCGAGTTCTTTGGACTTTGAAGGCCGCGAACGAGCTTGGTATCAAGATCGCCGCCCACTCTCCTATCGGAAGGGGTCTCTCCTGACTTCGAGGATGACCGGTTTCGTGAATGAATCGCGTGGCTCCTAGAGAGGATTTCATCCAAACTCATAGACGGACCGAAAGAGATTGGGAAGTATAACGCGACTGCCTGCCTGCCATCCCGTTTGGCATTGGCACACCAATCCCTGGTCGCTAGACTTCCGGTATGTCTGGTACTGAGATCACGCCACACCCGGAACTAAACCATCACTACGACGACAGTGTCTTTGTAGAGCCCCGAAAAAAAAAGATGGAGATTGCGGATATGGTCGACGCCGCCTGGGGTGACCGCTACAGGGCTCGCCACTCACAAAGCCACCGCCGGCTACTTCCCTTCCCTGAGTTTGACCCAGGTATTAGCGATACGAACATATGTAATCCAATCATATGCAATAAACAAGTAACGGGATACGTATAGGAAAAACAATCGAGGATAGGACTACCACGTGTGCATATACTATTCGGCTCCTACATCGCAAGCTAATGGTCTCTCACGTACCAGAATGCCGTTGCGTCGTTTAAGCAGGAAAGAATATCCTCTATACCGGGCCGCGCGTTGCGATCTTCCAGCCAACATAGTTTGATGATTCTCCACAGCTCGTCGCTGAAGCCGAGGCGCGTCGCCCCATCCGGCTTCTTCGGTCGATCCCCTTCGGTGATCGCATTGATGACGAGAATATCCGACTCGATTTCGACGTAGGGACGGTGTCCACATAGAACCTAGGGCCCGCCCGTTTAACCGCGTAAAACCACGAATCAGTTGACACGAATGCCAACCTCGCAGATGACCATCCCGAGAGCGTAGCAATCGGATTGCTTCGTTGGCCTATTCTCCTCTGGTTGCGGCATCCCGAACCTGTCTGGATCCAACAGTTCGGGACTCATCCACCGATATGTCCCCCCTTCAGTGAATGACATTAATGTGTCGTTCGAGATCAACGACACTCTGGATGTCGACGCAGAGGCATGAGTCACAATCCCGGTGATAGTTGAAAGGCCAAAGTCGGCGATGCACGCTCGCTGGTCCTCGTTGATAAGTATGTTTGCCTTTGTAGATCAGTGAGAGGTGCATAAATATCCGGTTTGAGAGAATGCATACTCCCTTCAAGTCTCCGTGGACAATGCGGAGGTCGTGCATATATTTCAGGCCATTTGCAACATCAGTCAACTGGACAGTGAATCAGCTATGATCTAGTTGGAGTCGAGTGTAACACGTACAAGCTCGATCCGGTTCACATGTTGATCTTTCCCAACAAATTCATTGATATTGCCATTTTCCATCCATGCCGAAACCATCGCGAACCGCTGGTTGCTCACTGTCACACCGATCAGCGGCAGGATGTTTGGATGCCGGAGGTGTTTCCAGGCTACACCCTCTCGGCAGAACCTCTGTAAAATATTTGTCTATATAATCATGGTAGTGGAGGCGGAAGACTCACGCTGAGGATGAGATCGAGGTCGCTCGTGATATACACACGCACAACCTTGATAGCCACCCGACGGCCATCGTATGTACCCTGCGATACGTTAGCGTAGCCACCACTTGCGACTTCCCTGGAGCCATGCGAACAATCTGGGATGAGCATGGACTTCGGGATCACACGGTGTCGGCTGCATGTTTTGCAAAATTTATTGAACAGCCTCAGTCGATCCCGATCTGACAGGGCACGATTCTCCAATTGCTACGGTTCGCATTAGCTTCTGGGTAGAGTAGGGGAGGTGGAAGGGCCTGCCTTGTCCATTTCATTGATAATACTGTCAATTCCGGGTTCCGGATCTCGTAGAAACTGGAATAGAGAAGTGATGCGTGGGAGGAATCGTCCACGTTGTTGCTGCCCTGCTTCAACATTTAGGACCTCCCGGGGGCCCAACGTTGAGAATAGCTCGCGCATGGCGGGAATTTCCCACCGCTTCGCCCGGTCCTTGTTCCAACAGGTCGTAATCATGACCCATACTCTACGCCGCAACCATCGATTCGCATCTTGATTCCTTGGACGCAGGGGTCGTCCCCCAAATTGAATGTGGGAAGAGACAGCATCGTAGTCATCCATTCCGTCATATGGCAACACTCCCGTGAGGATCTGATAATAATGGGCAGATTGTCTCAATTATTACTCTGTTTCCCGGCGAAGGAGGAGCGTACCGTAAAGGAAGTCATCGCAAGAGAATAAACATCACTTTCTTTTGAACCGGGACTAACGGCATCGGTACCGAAGAACCGTTCTGGGGCCATATAACGGGCGGTTCTTAGCTTAAATATGCGATGTCCAAGATGGGCGAGTTCTTTTGTGATCCCAAAGTCTGCGAGGCACGCGTTGCCATCTGGTGTAATCAGAATGTTGTCCTGGACATACAATGTATCAGCGTGCGGTCACCACACAGACTGCTCCGTTTCACCTACCGGAGCGATGCAACCGTGTAAAATATCCAGCCCGTGAAGATATGAGAGGCCGTCGCAGATCCCTGCAAGCTGTTGCCGACGTGGTCAGCGGTGCACCCCTATCAATTCCAACGGATCCGTACCAGCATTAGTCGATTGGCATTCTGATTCTTTTGCGTGTACTGTACGATATTTCCGTCCGGCATCCAGGGGCTCATGATGCAAAGCGGACACAGTGTCTCCGAGATCTCAATGACGGGTAGTACATTCGGATGAGAAAGGTACTTGAGTTCCTCGGCTTCACGACAATGGGTCTGGTGTGAAGCCCACTGAGTTTAACTCCGGTTAAAAAGGGGCCACGCACCCTTCTAATTTTCTCCAAGCTGGGCATGTACCGCGTCCGAATTACCTTGATAGATACCTGGTCCCCACGGTGATTTCCTTTCCAAATCTCCACAAATCCAAGGGGCTCAAATCCCGGCGATTCATCAAACAGTTCTACATCGGGAAAGATTTGCGATCCACGGAGGAGGGCGTGGACATAAAGTCTGAACCATGGGTAACGGTAGTCCTCGGTCTGGGAATAGCTGTCTATGCCCTAACCACCGGCGGCCTCAGAGAGTGAGGGAAGGTTTGGTGTTGAAAAAATACCTTGCGAAACGATTTTGCCAATACTGCCGCATCCCGCGAAGACAGACTCGTTGGAGATCTTCCGGTCCTTGAGGCCACTTCCGAGACCCTGTCTGCATACTCCCTCTCCACTTGCCACTGCGGACGTGTCGGACACGGGACAAGGGACGTGCGCATGAAGTCTTTCGCCAGTCTCGTCATGTTCTCGGGACCAAGCGAGACGAAGTCGACTAAATCATCCATTTATCAGCTGCCGCCACTCGTGTCCATGTAGGTTTGTGACCCACTCTGACGACATCTTACGACACGATTGACTACCTGATCGGGTGGGAGCATCGCGGGGATGGGAAGAGAGGTTCCTGATCAACCGTTGGCGTTACAGGGAAAGTGGATCCCAGCCTCGTGGAGACCACGCCGTTCCCTCGTGGTGTTGCCTGAATCGGACACTGACGCCGTCGGTCGCCCGATCTCCCGATTGCTGGGCGCTTCCCCGAGAACTGCCAATTCGTCCTTGCACGACCTCAATTCGTCATCCTCTGTCTGTCTGAGTTTTCCCGCGAACATCGGAGTCGGGTGTCGCGTATTGTGTCCGAGGACCACTGCGGATTGGGGTGGAGAGCTCGGATTATTTTTGGCGCGCAGATGCAAGCCCACAGTCGAGGCTGCCGGACAACAGAAGGGTCATTTGCGAACAGGCAGCGAAGGGGACAGATGGAAGAAGGGTGGAGTTTTTGGACACAGGGTAACCGCTTTTTCTTCTCTCCCGCACACCACGCATGGAGGTGGCCCGAGTGTTCCTCACGGGAGTGGTGAGGAGGGTGATGAAGAACGTCGGAATCCACCCGAGCCTTTGATGAATCAAGCCGGTCATCCGCAAGATCCCTGCACGAACGTCAGCGGCGGATACCCCATGGCAACGATTCATAGCTATACCCTGAGGAGGCCGTGAAGTCTCTTCAGAACACCCCGACGGTCCCTTTGGACGTTGAGAGAGGTGCAGACCTGACCGATGGCCATGGCGGGCAGAAAATGGAGAAAGCTAGTTTTTATTTCTCTGTCAACATGCTGGGTTATGACACGACACCATGCCGGCTCTCCCATCGAGAATAAGCAGAGTCGGGGATCTGCACTTGTCTTGTGGTGAACCCCGTCCTTCTGTGTATTAATCTTCATAAATAAACGATAAGAACACGTCGGCCTCGGTTATGTTGGGAGCGACTTGACCGGTATCGTGGGTGGGTGGAAACAGGTTCTGTCGTATCATACTGGACGAGTTTCGAGGCGAGGTCCATGTGAGGGAGGGAGCCTAGGGTGGAATGAGAGAGAACTCTTTTACTGAACCGACGCGGTCATCGGCGGCCTAGGGGGACGGATCGCGAATGAGTTTTGAGGTGGAAGACTGGTGAAGACACGAAACTCCGGATCCGCAGCGTCCCCGGAGCTGGCTCGGAAGTAAGTTGAGTAGAGACACCTCCAGAGTCCGCTTGATCCCACCCTACTAATCGGCGTGGACGCGATAAGGCCGTGGCACATTCGTTCCCCAGACCACCGCGTCCTTGTCCAGAATGAAGTCCGACGCTGGCCGTCCCCTTGAACTGCTCTTTGACACACCGAGAACGTTTACCCAACCTCCTGGACTGTTCTCTTGAGGTGGTTAGCATCAGACTTCCGCACCTACGGGGGCCCGTTCTGTTTTACATAGTGTCCCACCACAGCCCACAGTAGTTCCTCAATCGGTTCCGTGAGGTATCCAGATACGTTCAAATACCTTGTTTTTTCCCTCCCCTCTCCACCGCCACACAAGATGTGGACTCGTCTTATCCCGGATACCCGGCGGCACACCATGGCGGAATTGACCTCGGATGGTATCTCCCAGAGGGAGATCACTAGGAAGGTTTCACCGCCAACGATATATGTCAACCTGATGACCTTCGCCGAGTTCGGGAGTCGATTGGGCTGACATCGTACCGATCCCACGGTCCCAATTGAACTCGCTGCCACCTAGACGGTCAAATTCTTTAAGCGAGCGATAACACTGTCTCGCCACTTACAAACCCTGACCCTGACTAGTGGGCTCGATCTACGAAACAGCATAGGCAGATCAGGGATCTCTGAGATCCTGCCTTCTGACTTCCATAGGGCATGCCCTCCACCCCATTGCGATCATACAGGTCGAGTACTCGCCCTGCTTTCTAAGACTTCGGTAGAGGTCGGCGCCAAGATCGCCACACACACTTCCCTCGGAAGTAGTGTCATCGCCGGTCGCTATGTGAGTCAATTATCCACATGAATCTCCTGACGGCCTTGAGGACAGTTACTTCCGTGAGTGCATCGCAAGGTACTTGAAGGGTAAATGGCCTGGCATTCCCAAACTCGCGGAAAAGCGAAGGTGGTCAACAGATGTGACGCCATGATTTAATGTCTACCTCAAACTGCGCTCGAGTGCCGGTAGTCACTGCGGCAGCGATGCGCAGATGGGTAGCTTGCACCCCAAGACAGCTCCACTTAGCGCGGCCACGCGGCGCCGTGTCTCCCTGAAAACTTGGTCAGCACAAATGAGCGTAAGATAAGTGTCCGACTGACTGTACAAAAGAGGTTGATGTGATGGCAGGTGGGCACGGGTACAGTCACGTCCAACGTCAGTTCGATGCTATTACTGTCAGGATCGACTACATGGCCAGGGACGAACCTGCGCGTCGACATCTCAGCCTGTAATATCCGACGTTGAACGTTGAACGATGGTTACAAACTCTCCCACTTCGTGACCAGCCGTGAGAGTATATCTTCCATCACCAGGAACACGTCGTGAATGGTACCTGCCCCAGAAACGGGCGTGGGTGAGCGGTCTGTGGTATTAATCAGTTAACACTCAGCTGTTGTTGAGGTAGAGGCAGGGAAGTAAACGGCGTACTGCAAAATGCCCGTCATGTGCAAAGGCAGGCATCTCCTTTGCAGCCCCGCTAGCCAACCTGGGAGGGCGTTTATCATCACACAACTCGTTGGGATTATAACCGCTGCCTACGACGGACTGCCATCCTAGAAAAGCGAACACGTCAGAAAGCACAATAACCCCAGTGATCCTGTCTTAGCGCACTGAGGAAACCTAGACGATAGATTCCACCGTGTTGCTCGGGTAAGAGGAGTAGCGAAGTCGTCGGCGATGGTCGGTCAATCGAGGTAATCTTTGTGTAAAAACAGTAGATGACACCGCATCGTTCTCACTCCGAGAGTGAGATCCAACCTTCAGGACGGCTCCGGTGGACGCTCGGCCCGGCCCGCGAGAACACGCGCCACCGACACGACGGTCATCCTAACCAATGTCTCCCCCACCCTCCGCTCCATTCCAAGAGCCTCGCCGTTAGAGCAGCGTTGTGAGATACCACAGCCAACCGAAATCCAACGTCCCCGGTGATCAAGGCGTCAGAATGTCGGTGTGCGGGTCTGGCTGTATCTTCAACACGAGAGATGCGACGAAAGCTGCGGGCTTTGGGCTTGCGGATTGTTTGGACGAAGGGGACTCACCCGGTTCCCATTAAGAGCCCTGAATCTCGTATGTACCAAGATTTCCATGGAACGATACGGCCGGTATTCACCACGTAACAGGTGTCAACAGAGCAGCCCCTCCGTCTTTCTTCTCCCTTCTCCATACTCGCACAGGGCGTAAACTCCTTCTCTACCAGACATCTCGTAATACACCAAAATGGAACCAACCTCGGCTGGCTACCTTTTAGAGGGAGGCCGCTGCGGAGGATCGTTGTCCGCGACGAACACCAACGGGATGACGTGGGGGGTCGGTTGGGTTGATATAGATCTGCTGCTTCCGCTGTGCTGACCCCGCGGTCCTGGTTGGATGTACTACCGCCGAGATGGTCGAGGTTGTCAAGCCAGCCACGACTTGCTCCGTCTCGCGATTCACGCGTCACGAGCTAGGGCCCTGGTCTGTGGAATTCGCCAATAAAGTCGGAAAGGTCAAGTGCACCGAGCTCCCTGGGATCTCTGCCTCCACTTTCCGTAAACCGTGCCGTCCGCCACATAATCGCAATCGAGATTATGCACTCACCCACCCCGGACGTCGAGGGTGAGTTCTTTGGACCTCCGAAGGCTGCGAGCGAGCTAGGTATCAAGATCGTCGTCTACTCTCCTCTCGGAAGCGGTCCCTCCTGACTTCGAGGATGACCAGTTTCGTGAATGGATTGCGTAATTCCAGGATAGGATTCCCTCCAAACTCACAGACGGACTGAGGGAGATCGGGAAGTATAACGCGACTGCCTGCCTGCCACCCCGTTTGGCATTGGCACAAGGGGGCCAATGGCACACCAATCCCTGGCGGCTAGACTTCCGGTATGTCTGGTACCGAGATCACGCCACACCCGGAACTGAGCTATCACTGAGATGACGGTGTCTTTGTAGAGCCCCGAAAAAAAAAAGAGATTGCGGATATGGCCGACGCCGCCTGGGGTGACCGCTACGGGGGCTTACCACTCACAAAGCCGCCGGTTGCGGCTACCTCTCTTCCTTGAGTTGGGACCAAATATTAGCGATACTCGAAGGACATGTAATTCCACCATGTGCAATAAATAAGTAACGGAGGATACGTATAGGAAAAACAATTGAAGATCGGATCATCAACATGTCCATATACCATTCAACCCCTGCATCACAGGTTAATGCTCTCTCACGTACCAGAATGCCGTTGCGTCGTTTAAGCAGGAAAGGATATCCTCTATGCCGGGTCGCACGTTGCGATCTTCCAGCCAACATAGTTTGATGATTCTCCACAGCTCGTCGCTGAAGCCGAGGCGCGTCGCCCCATCCGGCTTCTTCGGTCTACCCCCCTCAGTGATCGTATTGATGACCAGAATATCCGACTCGATTTCAACGTAGGGACGGTGTCCACATAGAACCTAGACCACTCCCAGTTAACCACGTAAGACCGCAATTCGGTCCAATGAACACACCTCGTAGATGACCATCCCGAGAGCGTAGCAATCAGACCACTTCGTTGGTCGGTTGTCTTCTGATTTCGGCATCCCAAACCTGTCCGGATCCAACAGTTCAGGGCTCATCCATCGGTATGTACCCCCTTCAGTGAATGACATCAATGTGTCATTCGAGATCAATGACACTTGGGATGTCGCGGCAGAAGCATACGTCACAATCCCGGTGATAGTTGACAGACCAAAGTCAGCGATGCACGCTCCCCGGTTCTCGTTGATCAGGATGTTCGCCTTTGGAGGGTAGTGAGAGGTGTGTAGATATATGATTCGAAAGAATACATACTCCCTTCAAATCTCCGTGGATAATACGGAGGTCATGCATATATTTCAGTCCATTTGCAACATCAGTCAACTGGACACTGAATCAGCTATGCTCCGGTCGGAGTTGAGTGCAACACGTACAAGCTCGATGCGATTCACATATTGATCCTTCCCAACAAACTCGTTGATATTGCCATTTTCCATCCATGCCGAAACCATCGCGAACCGCTGGTTACTCACTGTCACCCCAATCAGCGGTAAGATGTTCGGATGCCGGAGGTGCTTCCAGGCCACACCCTCTCGGCAGAATCTCTGTAACATACTTGTCTATATAGCCATAGTGATGGAAGCAGAACACTCACACTGAGGATGAGATCCAGGTCACTTGTAATATACACACGCACGACCTTGATAGCCACCCGACGCCCTTCGTATATACCCTGCGATACATTAGCATAGCCGCCGCTTGCGACTTCCGTGGACCCCTCTGAACAATCTGGGATGTGCATGGACTTTGGGATCACGCGGTGTCGGCTGCATGTTTTGCAAAATGTATTGAACAGCCTCAGTCGATCCCGATCCGACAGAGCATGATTCTCCAATTCCTATGATTTGCGTTAGCCTCAGGGGAGAGTAAGGGAGGTGGAAGACCCTGCCTTATCCATTTCATTAACAATCCTCTCAATTTCCGGTTCTGGAACCTGTAGAAACTGGAATAGAGAGGTAATGCGTGGAAGGAATCTTCCACGTCGTTGTTGCCCTGCTCCAACATTCAGGACCTCCCGGGGGCCCAGTGTTGAGAATAGCTCGCGCATGGCGGGAAGTTCCCACCGCTTCGCTGGGTCCTTGTTCCAACAGGTTGTAATCATGTCCCATACTCTACGCCGCAACCATCGATTCGCATCTTGATTCCTTGGACGCAGAGGTCGTCCCCCAGATGTAATGCGGGAAGCAACAGGGTTGTATTCATGGATCTCTTCATATGGCAACACCCCCGTGAGGACCTAATAAAAATTGGTCAATTGAATCAAGTATTACTCTGTTTCCCAGCAGGAGGGGAAACATACCGTAAAGGAAGCCATCGCGAGGGAGTAAATATCACTTTCTTTTGAACCTCGGCGAACACAATAGACACTGTCAAACCGTTCTGGGGCCATATGACGGGAGGTTCTTAGCTTAAATGCGCGGCGTCCGTCACTGTTACTGTTAAACCGTTCTGGGGCCATATAACGCGCGGTTCTTAACTTAAACATGCGGCGTCCGAGTCTGTTGAATTCATCTGTGATCCCAAAGTCTTCCAGGCACGCGTTGCCATCTGGGGTAATCAGAATGTTGTCCTGGACGTACCGAGTATCAGCGTGCGGTCACCACACAGACTGTCCCGTTTCACCTACCGGAGCGATGCAACCATGTGGAATATCCAGCCCGTGAAGATATGAGAGGCCGTCACAGGCCCCTGTAAGCTGTTGCCGACGTGGTCAGCGGTGCGCCCCTATCAATTTCAATGGATTCATACCAGCATTAGCCGATTGGCATTCTCATTCTTTTGAATGTACTGCATGATATTTCCATCCGGCATCCATGGGCTCATGATGCCAAGTGGAAACAGTGTTTCCGAGACCTCGATGATGGGGAGTATGTTCGGATGGGAAAGGTACTTGGACCCCTCGACTTCACGGCAATAGACCTGGTGTGAAGCGCATTGAGTTTAACTCTGATGAAAAAAGGTGCCACGTACCCCTCTGATTTTCTTCAAGCAGATCATGTCCCGCGTCCGAATTACCTTGATAGATACCTGGTCCCCACGGTGGTTTCCCTTCCAAATCTCCACAAATCCAAGGGGCTCGAATCCCGGCGATTCATCACACAGTTCTACATCGGGAAAGATTTGTGATCCACGGAGGAGGGCGTGGATATAAAGTCTGAACCATGGGTACAGGTAGTCCGAGGTCCGGGAATAGCTGTTTATGCCCTAACCACCGGCGGCTTCAGAGGGTGAGGGAAGGTTTGATGATGAAAAGATACCTTGCGAAACGTTTCCGCCAATACTGCCGCATCCCGCGAAGACAGACTCGTTGGAGATCTTCCGGTCCTTGAGGCCACTTCGGAGACCCTGTCTGCATACTCCTTCTCCACTTGCCACGAGGAGTCTGTCGGACACGGAACAAGGGATGTGCGCATGAAGTCTTTCGCCAGTATCGTCATGTTCTCGGGGCCAAGCGAGGCGAAGTCAACTAAATCATCCATTTATCAGCCGCCACCACTCGTGTTCGTGTAGGTTGGTGACCCACTCTGGCGACATCTTATAATACCACCGACTACCTGATCGGGTGGGAGCATCGCGGCGATGGGAAGTGAGATTTCTGGTCAACTGTTGGCGTTGCGGGGAGAGCGTACCCCAGCCTCGTGGTAACCACGCCGTTCCCTCGTTGTGTTGCCTGAATCGGACACTGACGCCGTCAGTCGCCCGATCTCCCGAAGACTGGGCGCTTCCCCGAGAGCTCCCAACGCGTCCTTACACGATCTCAACTCGCAACCTTCTCTCTGTCTGAATTTTCCAGCGCACATCGGGGTTGGGTTTTGCGTATTGTGCCCGTGGACCACTGCGGATTGGGGTGGCAAACTCGAAATCATTTTGGCACACGGATGCAAACCCACAGTCAAGGCCGCCAGGCAACAGACTCGGTTGCGATCGGGCAGCGAAGGGGACAGATGAAGGGGAGTTTTCGGAAACAGCGTAACCGCTTGTTCTTCTCTCCCGCGCTCCACGCATGGAAGCGGCCCGAGTGTTTCTCAAGGGATGACGATGAACGCCACCAGAATCCGCACGATTCCTGCACGAACGTCAGCAACGAATACCCCCTGGCAACGATTCACACTTATACCCTGAGGAGGCCGCGAAGTCTCTTCAGAACACACCGACGGTTCTCTTGGACGTTGAGGGAGGTGCAGACATGACTGATGGCCACGGCGGGCAGAAAAATGCAGAAAGGTAATCTCTATTTCCCTGTCAACATGCTGGGTTATTACACGACACCATGCCGGCTCTTCCATCGAAAACAACCAGAGTCGGGGATCTGCACTTACGCGGTCTAATGGTGAACCCCATCCTTCTGCGTATTAGCCTCCAGGAGTGACGAGAACACGTCGGCCTCGGTCACGTTGGGACTGGCGTGACCGGTATCGTGGGCGGCGGTACTGGTGGGTGGGTGGAAACAGGTTCTGTCGTGGTCTGCGGGAGGGAGGGAGCCTGGGCTGGAATGAAAGTGGAGTACCCTTTACGGGACTGATGCGGTCATCGGCGGCCTAGGGGGATGGATCGCGAACCAGTTTTGAGGTCGAAAGCGGTGAGGACACGGAACTCTCTTGTGTCTCTAGAGTTGGAAGTAAGTTGGAAGCCTTGAGTTCCCTTACGTACCCGTGTCGGACGGGATTTACCCGAGACGGGACGACATACATTCCGCGTCTGGGTGGGTTCTATGGAAGAGCAGGGTACCCTTTCGCAGGATGGGATGATGACCGGAACCTAGCAAACAGTCTCGCTCTCGTCCCCGATTGCTATTCTTCCGGCTCTCTTGGACTCCATCTGCTAGCATGTTCCAACCCCGAGTTGTTTTGCACCGTTCTCTCGTCAATCCCTATATCTATTCCCCGTACTCCCTATAGTTCCCCTCAAAGTCTAATCGTCAGCAGTATCGACCAAGCGATCGGGTAGAGACACCTCCGAAGTCCGCTCGATCCGACCCTGCCAATCAGCGTGGACGTGATGATGAGACTGCACGTTCGTTCCCTGACCACCGGGTCCTTGGCCGGAATGAAGCTCGACGCTGGCTGTGCTCTTTGAACCGCTCTCTGGCACACCGGGGCCGTTCATTCGACCTCTGGGCTGTTCCTCTGAGGTGGCTGGCACTTGGATTCCGCACCTACCGCGCCCGTTGCGTTTTAGAGTACAACCACAACCTACAGTAGCCCCCGCCCCAACGCCGGTGGCGCGGGATCACGTAGGGTGACTAACCACCTCCGCAGCACAACCCGGGACTTTCGGCTCACAATATTCGTCCTCACCCTACCTGAATCCCGGTTTCCGGACCAGATCGTTAACCCTGGGACCTCATGCCCGTCAAAACCACCCTACGCTGGTGCCTCAATAGATTCCGTGAGGAGAGATCACCGGGAAGGATTCACTGCCCGCGATAAATGACAATGTTATGACCTTCGCCGCGGCCGGGAGCCGATTGGGCAGACACCGTACCGATTCCACGGTCCCGATCGAACACACCGCTGCCTAAATTGACAAGCTCTTCAGGTAAGCAATAACTCCGTCCTGTGTTTCACGAACCCCGACCTGACTAGGCCCGATCTACGAAGCGGCATGGGGAGATCGGGCTCTCTGAGATAGAGCTCGGCGTCAAGATCGTCGCACACTCTTCCCTCGGAAGTGGTCTCATCGCCGGCCGCTACGTAAGTCAATTATCCCGGAGATTGGTAGGCTGACCCACTAAATTATCCGCATAAGTTTCCAGACGGATTCGTAAACAGCTACTTCCGTGAAACCATCACGAGGTACTCGAAGGGAAACTGCCCTGGCATTCCCAAGCTTGCGGACAAAGGAGATCAACAGACGCGACGCTACCATCTCCCCAGCCAAATCACTCTTGGTAATACCTGATGAATATACGTGATCCCGCTATGTGCTAGGGAAAAAAACAATAGTAGGTGTATATGGAAAAACAAATGCTCGAAACGATCGTGGAAGATTTGGTATGGCATTCCTAAGCCGAGAAAAATCGGTCGCCGACCAGACCGAACGGACAAGTTCAATCCCAGTCGTCGAAGCCATTGAACATCCCCGATCCTCCTGCATCTCCTTCACCTGACGGTAGGAGCCACAACCACCACACTTGCCGACGAGTTCGTCCACCAGCCTTGGAATATGTCGATAGGTCTAGACCTGGTCATTGTTTCCGCGACCAAAAACTGCTTATCGGACGTTCGACAAAGGTTCGCCTAACCTCGGACCAATACTCTGGGAACGAAGAGCAACGCAGCAGACGTTTGAAAGATGCGGCGGTGATTGCAGCCGGGCCGTTTAAGGGAACCTTCTCGGCAGCTGAGTCCAGGGTCCCGATCGATGGCCGGAAACCACGAAGGGCCGAACGGGAACATCAGAGACCACCCTCTGGGCGAAGCCTTCCGAAGCACCAGATACGACGGCTGGCTACCAGGATTGGCTCCCGATGCGACAAAGCTTGGTTTTTGTCTCACAATTCCTTGAGGAAATAAAGTCTCGTCTTTTGTTCCCCAGGCATGCGCGAATACGGAATCCGGGAGGTATGGTGATCATCGATCACGGTCTATTTCGACCTCAGCGTCGTCTACGACAAGGTCGAACCATTGGAATATGGTCGTGATGGCCAATTGGACTTCATTGATCGCGAACGCCCTCCCCTACGGAACATGGGTCAGGAAACAGGGTGACCGTGGTGCGCGGCGATACCAACGGCTTGGGCCCCAGTGTATCTGTGGTTGAAGAGCCGTGAGCGATGTGGGCTCCGCCCGGGGCACCCCACCCTCCCAAACCTCAAATCGTAATGCGTAATCACCCCCACACGATGAACCGCCACCAGAAAGCGAAAGAACCAAAGAAACAAAGCCCAGGGCGATGGTCCGCGTTTTGACTACATCGGACGTGCGTCAGGCCGTATTGGTCGAGCACAGAAGAACTGGCCCGCAATCGAATAGCCGCGCCGAGGAGGTTCGATCGCAGAACACAAAGCAGCATAGAACTTGTGAACGTTGGGGGGTCCCGAGTACAATGTCAGTAACCATCGATAAAACCTCACTGACGGTCACCCGGTAATCTATCAATTTTGGGACATGCGCGCGCTGCATAACAAGAAAAGCAGTCGCGAAGACATCAAACTCAAAGACCAAAAATTGTACAGGGAAGTGAAAATTCTATCGTCGACGGGGTCTCTCAACAATATATGAGGACGGAGCTGATTGATGCTACTACGGCAAATATGACGCAGGCTGAGACGGTAGTAACGACGGCAACGAGGGCGACTGCAGTAATCGCAAGGTTGATCTTCCAGAGGTTATGGTAATGGCACAGGCAATGAGGAAGAGTGCGCGCTGTAGTATTATAGTTAGCGATAGAATAAAAATATGCAGCGTCGTGGTGAACCATTTGGGTTCATGCCGCAGGTCCAGGACTCTTTCGATAACGAATTCCCGAGTGCTATCTGAGAGGTATAGGTTCAACAACTGTTTGGCGAGGATTATGTGCAATACGGAAGCGAATTTAGCGCTGAGGCTGAGGTATAGGAGAATTTGGGCCACCACCGTCGTGTGTGGAGGACCCGCCCACTGCGGAACCTCGGGAACATCGCCTCCGAAAGTGGTATTGTCCGTCTTGTAGAGTAGGACGTGGAGGAGAGCAGCCGCCTCTTCGTTCGGGTCTCGCTGAAGTTGCGGTTGGATGTAGATGATGAACGTGGAAGCCACCGCGGAGAGCAGACCGGCCTGTCACCGGGGTCAGCGCATATGGACTTACGCAGCTCGCAGAACCCACGAATATGAGAGTAACATTCAGGTCCTCATAGCACTTCTTCACAAATTACAGCTTCGTCTGTACCCGACTGTGGGAGTAGACACGGGTCACAAAGGGGTGATCGTAGAAGATCGGGGGACTCACTCTTCAGCGGTGGTGTCAGGCCTGGGGTCCACCATGGTGGGAAATGTCGCCGAAGCTCACCTCGGTACGGGTAAGTGGGTGGTGGTGGGTGGAAGCAAAGGCGAGAGAGAGAGACGTGGGACACAGGATGGATAGATGATATGTGATAGTTGGCCACGAGACAGGACCAGATAAGGTATCCCCGCGCCGGAGGTCGGGCGGGTAGCATGAACCCGCTAAAGAATGAATATGCGATACATTCAGAAAACGCTTTGGGTAAGGGCCCGAAGGTTGTCGATGGTCAATATAGTTTCCCGGAAATTTCATCCATTTACACGATCGTGGGTTCAGGTACCGTTTGGTGGGAAGTTAGGGCTTAGGCCTTGGGGCCGAGGCTCTCCCTCCCATATTCATCGTCGTCGGAGATCATCCCCCGAACGCTGAGCGCGTTGGTGCGGGGATGGGAAGGAAGGAAGCGAGACCGAGCGGAGAGGCCAGATGTCCGGTATGTTTGTTCCGTGCAGTCTGCCAAGGTCGGAGCGACATTGTAGAATGGACCCGGATGCCGCCGGGAGTTGATGGTTCTTTTTCCCGTTGGAACCCACCGACGTTCCTGAACACCCTGTTAATCGCTGGTACGAGTGGAAAGATGGAATGGTCAACCTGTAACGTGAACGTGCATCTTGTGAAGGGTTGGGGGTCGGCGAAGATTCGTAGATAAGCCTCAGCTCGCGTCAATGTGCAGGCTTGCTGCGCTCATTTTCCGGAGACATTGGTCACGGGTCGTTTCGAGGTAATAGTCAACAAGATTCGATGGTGAGGCATTCGACGCTGGGCGGGCGAGTACGAGGAGGACGTCCATACGAGATAGGATCGCGGTTTTGAAGGAGAGAGTTGCCAAGGAATCCGACCGTGGTAGACGTTCTCCTGCGACCGTCTCCTTCCGATTGCTGTCTTTTGGCCTTGGCCTGATTTCCTGGTGTTCTCGATGAAAGGGATCCTCCGTGGCCGAGGCCTGAGGAATAGGATGTGTCATGAACGTATGATTTCGTTGAAATGAGCTTTGATTTGGGGCTTGTTCCCTTGGTTTCTGACCTCCTTAGTGAATTGTAAGCGCCTGTCGCTGGTTATGTGAACATTAGCGTCAACGGAATGGTGAGGACGTACTGTAGACTGCTGTGGTGACAGAGGGAGATGCGCGATCCAGAATCAGATCTCTCCGAGTCGAGTCCGTTGGGCGCTCGGTGCGGCTTCGGCCCGGCTCCGCTAAGACCCGCCCCACCTTGCTCAGTCTTATTCCACGACGATCATCCTAACCAATCCCTCCCCCACCCTCCACTCCGTCCCAAGAGCCTCACCATTATCTCCTGACGTCGTCGCTGGAGCACCGTTATGAGAAACAACGGCCAACCGAAACCCAATATCCCCGGTGCTCACAGCGTCGGAATGTCGGTAGATGGGTCTGGCAGTAGCCTCAACACGAGGGATGTAACGAAAGCTGCTGACTGAGTTCGCGGGTTACTGGGACGAACGAGAGCCACTCGATACTGTCAAGAGTGGCCTGTGTGCACGGCCCGAAACCTTGTATGTGCCAATATTTCCATCGAATGACGCGGCCGGTGCTCACCATGTAACAGGTATCGCCAAAGCAGCCCCCCGCCTTTTCTTCTCCCTCCTCCACTCTCAGAAGATGTGAATTCGTCCTCTGTCAGACATCCGGTAATACGCCAAAGTAGAGCTGGTCTCGGATGGGTGCCTCTCAGAGAGGGACCATTGTGGAGGATTCACTGTCTGCAATAAGCTTCAACGTGATGACGTGGGGAGCCGGTTGTGTTGGCACCTATTACACCTACTGTGCTGGCCCTGCGGTCCCGGTTAAATGCGCTGTCGCCGAGATTGTCAAGTCTGTCAAGTGAGCGACGACCCGCTCCGTCTCGCGATTCTCCAACTGGGATTCTGATCTGCGGATTCCGTCAATAGGGTTGGAAAGGCCAAACACGCCGGCCTCCTTGAAATCTCAGTCTCCGCTTTCCGCAAACCATGCCGTCCGCCACATCGGCGCAATCGAGTATGCGCGCCCGCTCTTCACCCTGGACATCGAGGACGAGTGTGTTGGGATCTTGAAGGCTGCGAGCGAGCTAGGCGTCAACATCGTCGTCCATCTCCTCTCTCCTGACTCCGAGGATGACTAGTCCAACGAATGCATTGTGAGATACCAGAGGTCTTCTTCCATCAAATCCAAAGCCTGCAGACGGACCGAGGGCGGTCGGGGAGGATAGCGTGAGTGCCTACCAGCCCCGACCCGCTTGACATTTGCTCAGGGGGACGGATGAAGCCCCAATCCCCGTACCATTAGACCTTCGGTATGTCTGGTGTCGGGGTCACGAACTGAACTATTACTGAGGCGGCGGTATCTTTGTAGAATCTCAAAGAAAAATGGGTGCTGGGAAGGTCTGGTGATGGTCAAGCCGTTCAGGGGGCTACAGATAAGGCCAACGCTGCCGGGGTGACTGTTATGGGGGGTTGTCGTTCATGAGGTCTCCGCTTGCGGCTACCCCCCTCCCCCGAGATTTGAACCGTGTGCTAGTGATAGTCGACAAACATATGCGATTCCGCTATGTGCCGGATGATCGAGTAACAGGAGATATACAGGAAAAGCAAGTGAAGCTAGGATCGTCGGTGTACATATTATATAACTCTCGCGTCGCAAACTAAAATTCTCTCATGTACCAAAACGTCGTCGCGTCGTTTAAGCAGGAAAGGATGTCCTCTACGCTGGGTCGCGCGTTGCGATCTTCCAGCCAGCATAGCTCGATGATTCTCCACAGTCCGTCGCTGAACCCGAGGCGCATCGCCCCATCCGGTTTCTTCGGCCGATCCCCCTCAGTGATCGCATTGATGACCAGAATATCCGACTCGATTTCGACATAGGGGCGGTGTCCACATAGAACCTAGGGTACTGCTGGTTAACTGTGTGAAACCATGAATCAGTTCACACGAACACCCACCTCGTAGATGACCATCCCGATAGCATAACAATCGGACTGCCTCGTTGGCCGATTATCTTCTGATTTTGGCATCCCGAACCTGTCCGGGTCCAACAATTCAGGACTCATCCACCGGTATGTCCCCCCTTCAGTGAATGACATCAGCGTGTCATTTGAGATCAATGACACTTGAGATGTCCCGGCAGTCGCATAAGTCACAACCCCGGTGATAGTCGTAAGGCCGAAATCGGCGATGCATGCTCGCCGGTCCTCATTGATAAGGATGTTTGCCTTCGTAGATCAGCGAGAGGTGTGCAGATATACGATTCAAAAGAATACATACTCCCTTCAAATCTCCGTGGACAATATGGAGGTCGTGCATATACTTCAGGCCATTTGCAACATCAGTCAACTGGACAGTGAATCAGCTATGCCCCAGTTAGAGTCGAGTGCAACACGTACAAGCTCAATGCGATTCACGTGTTGATCTTTCCCAACAAACTCATTGATATTGCCATTTTCCATCCATGCTGAAACCATTGCGAACCGCTGGTTGCTCACTGTCACCCCAATCAGCGGTAAGATGTTCGGATGCCGGAGGTGCTTCCAGGCCACACCCTCTCGGCAGAATCTCTGTAACATGTTCATTTATACAGTCACAGTAATGTAAACAGAAGACTCACGCTGAGGATTAGATCAAGGTCACTCGTGATATACACGCGCACAACCTTGATAGCCACCCGACGCCCTTCGTATGTACCCTGCGACACGTTGGCATAGCCACCGCTTGCAACTTCCGTGGACCCCTCCGAACAATCTGGGATGTGCATGGACTTGGGGATCACACGGTGTCGACTGCATGTTTTGCAAAATTTATTGAATAGCCTCAGTCGGTCCCGATCTGACAGGCCATGATTCTCCAATCGCTATGGTTCGCATTAGCCTTGGGGGAGAGTAAGGGAGGTAGAAGAGCCTGCCTCATCCATCTCATTAACAATCCTCTCAACTTCCGGTTCCGGAGCCTGTAGAAACTGGAATAGAGAGGTGATGCGTGGGAGGAATCCTCTACGTCGTTGCTGCCCTGCTTCAACATTCAGGACCTCCCGGGGACCCAACATTGAGAATAGCTCGCGCATGGCGGGGACTTCCCACCGCTTCACTGGGTCCTTGTTCCAACAGGTCGTAATCATGACCCATACTCTACGCCGCAACCATCGATTCGCATCTTGATTCCTTGGACGCAGGGGTCGTCCCCCAGATTGTATGCGGGAAGCGACAGCGTCGTAGTCGTCCATCTCGTCATATGGCAACACTCCCGTGAGGACCTGATAATAATGGGGCAACTGCATCAAGTTTCACTTTGTTTCCTAGCGGAAGAGGAGCATACCGTAAAGGAAGTCATCGCGAGGGAATAAACATCACTTTCT
>Ga0307517_10002025_pt1 | contig 32985 bp, 23 predicted proteins | sample 23_EM_MG_FD_194515 | JGI IMG/M metagenome (GOLD analysis project Ga0307517, IMG submission 194515) | Populus trichocarpa ectomycorrhiza microbial communities from riparian zone in the Pacific Northwest, United States - 23_EM | ecosystem: Host-associated > Plants > Roots > Unclassified | place... | reverse complement strand
GTGTGGCCACAGTTATCGTCTTTCATTAATACCCTAAGATTTGCTTTGGGCCGGGTTAAATTCTTTGCCGCATGAAAAAAAATAAAGCTAAAATATTGTTATTATTTTTTAAAAAAATAAAAAAAATTAATGACACATAATAGAAAATAAACTAAAAAAATAATATATTCAAACCCCCAAAAATCAATGAAAAAATGACACATAATAGAAAATAAACTAAAAAATAATATATTCAAACCCCCAAAAATCAATGAAAAAAAATTATTTAAAAACAAAATACCAACACGAGATTACTCTCGAGTAATATAATGAGAGGACAAGATTATCCAAAAAAAATATATAAAAAAATAGTTTAATTCTTTAAAAAAATTCAAAATTTAAAGGTCAAAATAAAAAGAAATAACTTCTAGAAAAATCCAAGTCACAGTATAAACATCTCCTTTCACATAAATTTTATTAGGGATAATCTAATTAAAAAGAAAACTAAAGAAAATAAACAACTTCAAAAGATATAAAATGTTATGAATTTTTCAAACTCATGATCTTTGGTAGTCAAAAAATCATAAAATTTTGACTTATTTTTAAAACAAAAAGATTTGATTGGCTTGGGTTGACTGAAGCCAACTCACTCGATCTATAACTCGATAATTGTCCTGAATTGACTATTGGATAAGGATTAGAAACAATGGGAAAAATCAAAAAGATCAAATTTCAATAAATAAAATGTTAAATGATGAAATAAAAAAATAAAAAATAAAAAATATCAATTAAGAGAATAAAAACCTCATTTGAAAAAAAAATTAATGAAATTGAAGTGAATGCGGAGACTTTTAAGTTTTAAACACCTATGCTTGTTGTTGAGAAATGATAAATAAATAATAAAAAAAAACAATAAGAAGAATCAAGTTTAAGAAGATTGATATTTAATAAAAAAAATATATATAAAAATTTTAATGTGGGCTCATTTTCAAGAATTGAAAATTATTGAATTTGAAGCAAAGTTTGAAGAATGCAAGAGGCTGTGATTGCTTTTAGTCCAGCAGTATTTATCTTTAATTATAATTCAATCGAGGACGTTTGAGAGTGTGATAACAATTATTTTTTAAAGTATTTTTATCTTGAAAATACATTAAAATAATATTTTTTATTTTAAAAAAATTATTTTTAATATCATTATTTTAAAACAATTCAAAAATAAAAAAAAAATAATTTTAAAAATTAAAATTAAAATTTTAAAAAATACCATTTAAAATGCAATTTCAAAATGCCACTTTGTGAACAGAAAAAAAAAAAGAATTTATATAAATTAAAAATAAAATAAAAATGCAAGTGATGGCGATGTGATGGCGATGGGCTTATAAGGGGATGAACATGAAGAATAAGCCAAAAGTAAGTAAACACATACTTTCATGCGGGCTTGACAGACAAATAATTCAACGTTCGTTTCATACGATGTGTAACTTGCAAGATTTGAAAATTGTGGCCATAGAAGAACAACCATCGTTCATATTGCTTTCCAGCTAGTTGGTTTATTGGGTTGGTGAAGGTGCATCCATAATCTTCACTGTCCATGTTGACAGTCTTGCCAAGTTTAACCTAAAAGAAGTATTATCTTATTGATTTTCTGTACGAACCAGTTGATGGTGGATGCAGAAAGTAGAACAATTCCCGCACTTTGAATTTGAAGATCCAGAGGCAGTGAAAGTAAAACGACTCTGTATTTTGATTAAATATTTATTAATTATAACTGTGGGCTATGTATGTATGATTCACCGTTTCACAAATACATACTTTACAAGGATAATTATGCTGCACATAATGTATGAAGAACACAATGCTAGAGACTAACAGCTTAGAAGCTTTTTGTACAGGGCTTTTGTTTTTAATGATTATAACATCCCTCATTCTGATCAAATGATGAAACTTTTGGATTTAGGAAGCCTGTTGCAATTTCCAGGGGCCCATCCAATCCGTTCTTTCTCGTTGTCATAGATCACCACTCTGTCTTGCATTGATATGTCTAATAAAACCACATGAAAGAAAGTTTAAAAGAATTTTAAGTTCAATCCTAGGTTTATAATCTCAATTCTTCAAGCTATGTTCCGAATTATACAGAAACTCTCACCTCCAATGACATTTAGATCATTCAGCCCTACTTCTGTGCCATTTAGAATTCCCAAGCAAGCATTTCCCTTGGACTGGAAAAAAATATTGTCAGCATTCATTGACATGCGAAGGCTCCTTCTAATTGAGCTATAAATTAAACTTGAAAAATCAAAGGTGGGGAAACTATTGAAGGGTGGACTTACTGATATTATGAGGTAAGCTTCTGGTGGGAATTCAAGCTCAGTTTTAGATTTCCTTTCATTCGTGAAGCTCAATGCAAAGGTCTTGAAGTATTTCTTGACATCACGTATGCTTTTGAAAGGTTTCCGGCCTTTCCAACAAAGTGGGAGTGTTTGATCATCCAATGCCTCTCTTAAAGGTTTCCCGGATAATTCTTTCTTCAGCTGAAAAAACATATGGCATGAATATAGGACGTTGAGATTTAAACGATGGTTTAATACTGGAAGTAATCTGAGCTTCAAGCCAAATTGGGAGAAAACATTGTTTTTTAACTTCCAAGCATCAGAAGCATATGGCAACTTATAACTGTCTAGCAGATAGACAATTAAGATAATGACCAAGGGGAACTGCAAGTTTAAGGCAAAAAGAATCTTTTCTCATAGTATATAACATACGATTCATTTGAAAATAATATCAGGTATTCACAATAAATACTGCAGCCGACTAAAGTACATGATAATAGACCAACCCTGCTCTTGCTGTACTAATGCAAATGCCAGGCTCTTTATCTAACATTTATGTTTGTCTTGTTTTACTAGATTTTCTGCCGCTCACCAGAGAAATTAGACCTTGATATGCCTGAGAATTAAGGTATGTATAAGATGCCCCACTGTCAAAAGTTGTGAGCAGGTTTTTGAACCCGGTAGTTTTCCCATCAAAAGTTAATTCAGCGAGTCCAGGAGAGTAATGTTTCCTGCCATGCACGATGAGCATTTACCATAAGAACATAAAGATATGAATATAAAAGCTAAACTTTAAAAACATGAAAGGAAATCCTCGAGGCCTAATTACGCATCAGGTGACATTGGTGTCCAAGCTACACGAGACGAATCATAAAGATCATCCCCGAAGAAGAGGAATCCTCCACCATGCCCACTTAAGCAGTGGCCGATCACATTTCTCACCAAACCCAGACTACTAAGCTGTGAGACAATGCTAGACTTTCCCTTGCCAAGGCCAAGCACTCCGTCTATGGGATGATGAGATCCGCCTGGAAACTGATCATATCCACATCTGTTTGAGGGGAAAAAGAACGAAGAGAGAACAAATGATTTACATTATGCATACTAGCCAACCAACTGAAAATTGCATTGCGTCTCATAAAGTTTTAATAAAGAGAGAAAGCAAAGAAAACAACCCAAGGGCCAGAAGAGGACTATGACGCTTTTCACTTGTAAAATTGAGATTAAAGGTATCCCTCACAAGTACGCCAAAGGATGAGCCACCATCAGCATACTCAACCTCATAGTCACACTGCCCTGGGTTTTCACATCTGTGGTCACCGTTAGAGTGCAAGGATTGACAAATGGGGTCCATGCAAGGTACTAGATTGTTACGGGGTCGGTAATATGGATGAGGAGCCTGTAAATGAAAAATAATTAAGGTATCTGCTATACTAAGAACATAACTTCATTTGTTTAACACACAGCATAGAATATTGAAAACTAATTAGAATCACATGCAAGTTTGACAGACAGTGATAATTCAAGATTAACTGAGCTGGAAGGAGCATAATTGCGTTTAACAAAGCAGCAGAGGTTTACAGATTTACCATAAAACAAGTGACAAAATTATGCTGAAACTAACCACATCCGAGAAAGCTCAAGAATCAAGGAGTTCAAGTTATCGCATGCTACCATCCATTTATATGTTAATGAAAATTGGAAAAACAATTAGGGAGTCATATCCGAGTGGCAGCATCATACAATAATTCCGTTCTTCAGGTTTAACTTAAGCCTCAAGGACAAGATACATACAATCTTCTAGACATCGTAGTACTGACCATGCAGGTTGGACCATTTGATTATATGACCAACAACAAGAAATGAATGCTAAATGGTTTTTTTTTTCATAAATTGGTTGAACGAAACAGAGAAAACCTGTTATAATGATTTTTACCTCTGTGCATTGGACACAGGGAGCATCACACTGGAGCCATGTAAGGTCACTTCCAGTATCTACATCAAGAAAGTAGGGTTTTGAGGGTTGGCCAATGTTGAGAGTCACATTATAGTACCTACAAAATGGAACTCTGTGATTTCAGTAACAAACGATTGAGTTCAAGAAGCTCCAAACAAAGCCTTATGTAGTTACAGTCCAGAATCCAGAGGAACACAACTGAAGGACTCCATGAATTACTGCATAGCTATCAAGCAAGGTTTTCAAATTTCAGTCGATAAATTACGAAGAATCAGAGACAAAAGTCCTAATATCATTACATGATAACACACAGAACATGCGATTATCACTTACTTGGCAAAGAAACAAGGAAAACAACAAGAAGTCAAAACCCAGTTCAGTTATGCCCTTACCCATTAGGATAGACATTCCCATGAAGCGGTAACACAATGGATGATGGAACTCTATTGATCAACATTGATGAAGCCATTGTTTCACCTGATATCATAGCCTTTCTCCACCTTTTCGGCCTATCATCACTAGTAACTGATGACCCCAAAAACAAAAATAGCACTAAAACCCCCACCACACAAAAACCATCCTTTTCTTTTCCCATTTCTCTCTTTTTGACAGTCAGTGAGTTAATTAATGCACCACAAATGTTTGGTAGAATATCTGAATGAAAACTAAGACCTGGTCAATCCACTTGTTTTTGTTTATTTTTAAAAGCCCATATGAGTCCAAATTTGGTTTGTATTGACATGGGGTCTTTTGCTAGGAGATTAAGGATTCATGGGCATTGCTCGTTCTTGAAATTTCGCTTAATTACCTATAAAAATCGATATTTCTTCAAATGTGGTGTTCTTTTATTCTCTCTCCAAGGAGACAGGAGGATTATGTTAATGGATTTTGAACTAATTGTTTTTTGGGAATAAATGCAACTAAAAGAATTTGCAGGAAGTTAAGGTATATAATTTGCCTTTTCATCTAAGCACAAAACACTATAATAGATGGCAAGGCATATTCAGATACTCTGTTTTAGCTTGAATTATTATTGACAATTTCTCGGAACCTTCCATGAGAGGGACATTTGCATCAAAAGCCAAATCCTTAAAATGGAACGCTATACCTCGAAGACTGCGGCAATTTCCCTTTTGTTCTTTTGCCATGTACAATTTCTTTCCCCTTATAGCTTCACTTTTCCATTTTCCATGACAATCTTTATTCTTTATCTACAGTGAGGAGGGTGACAACCCCAACTACACCCTAATGTAACAAAGAATACAAACTCTCAACAACTTGATTAAAAATAGTTTGGAATTAAATATACATTTACAAGTATAGCTAAAAGTGTCATGCAGATTTTTTTTTTAGATTTTTTTATTTAAAAATTCATCAAAATATTTTTTTTTTATTTTTAAAAAATTATTTTTAATATCAATACATTAAAAAACTTATATAAAAAACATTAATTTTAAGTAAAATAAATTTAAATTTTTAAAATATATGTTCGCATTTCCAAATTGCTCCTAAGTGCTAGATAGGGGCATACACCTTGACCCATCCAAATTTTTTTCAAAGTAAAAAAAAATGCTAAGACGATGTAAACATTTTAATAAAAATAAAAAAAATATATGAGACTCGGGTTATTAACTTAATTGGATTTAATAAGCTCAACTAATTTAAATAATACAAGTAAAAAATGCAACAACAATAAAAAAAAATTGACAATTGTAAAAAAGGTAAAAAAAAAAAAACTCGAGCCTGTCCAAGTTAGCATTCAAAATCTACAACTCTATTGTTATACTAGGATAACCTTGTCTAAAACAAACTAAAAAAATCATGAAATTCAATTATAAAATAACCCCAATGTTAAGGGTGAAACCAAAACAAATATTTTTTAAAAAATAAAATATTCGTGTCAATTCAGGTTGACTCACTAATTTCGTAACCATAAACATAAAATTGGGATAACTTCATAGAAAGAAAAACAAAAATAAAAGCACGAAGATTAATTATTAATAAATTAAATGTTAAATGATGAAATTGAAAAACAAATAATTAAAAAATAGCCTAAAAAACCTAAAGTCGACACATGTTAACTTTCAAAACCCGTGATCTTGGTCACGGGCTTGAGACCAACACCATATAAGAAAAATCCTAAAAAAATAATGAAGCAAAATTATAAATCAATAAAATATTAAGGGATGAAATTAAAAAATAAATGAAAAAAAAAGATGAAAAAAAACAATAAAAAGAATAAGAAGTATATTTGATAAAAAAAAATTGAAATCAAATGTTGAAGGATGAAATTGAAAACAAAATTCGATTAGAAAAAAAACAAAAAAAACAAACAACAATAAAAAAGATGAGGACCAAATTTGATATAAAAATTAAATGAAACCAAATGAAAGACAATTTCAAAAAAAAGGATAAAAACAAAACAAATAGAAATTAAAAAAATGAGGATTGAATTGAGTACAAGAAATAAATGAAAGGAAACCTCTAAATTTTTACAAGGAGAAGAGTGAAAAAAAAGAGATGGAGAAAAAACTCCATCGAAGCTCAACCACTCCTTTGTTGTCCACACACACAGCACCGGTGGAAAGAACATGTCAAGCCACTTCAGATGCTGCCCTGAAAGGCAGCATTTAGACATTGGATGATGCAATATGAGCCGCTTGAAGGGCATGGATGTTGCCCTCGTGCACGTGCCAACAATTTTTTTTTAACTATTATTTTAATTGATGAAAAAATCAAATCGCCTTGTCCAACCTATTAGTTACAAAAATATCTTAATGAAAATACGTAAATACCCCTTGTTGTAAGTTTTAGTTTTTTTTTAAGAGTATAAAGGTTTTTACACTATGCTTCCAAAATGTAAAAAGACAGGATTAACTCTAATCAACCTTTTGATAAATTTTACTTTTAATGAATTTTACTTTTAAAAATAATATAATATGATTTTGAATTGTCGAAAGATCAAATTATTCTCAATCCATAGCATTATGCCCAATAATCGTGTTAAAAATAATCGTGTTAAAAAGATCAAATTAATTACCCCTAATAGCAAGTTAAATCTTTTTTTTCTTGTTAAAAGGGCAAAACAATACTTATACTAGCACGGTGAACAATAATTTGTGTTTATATGCATAATGTTTTCTTCATAGCCTTTTTTTTCAAAAAAAATTAATATATTTTATTATCTGTGAATTAAAAGGTAACAAGCTAGCAAGTAAAAAACTTGTTACATGCGAGAATAATGCTTTTAGCCCCTTTGTTTATTGCTTAGGGAAAAGAAAGTTCAGGATAATTCATTTGATTAGTGATGAAACAAGATTTTATTAGCATATTTTTTATATATCCTTACCAATAAATACCGGAAAGAAAAAATATACAGGTATAATAAATCTTCATGAATTCTTGAGTGTATCGAGTTGACACATGACAACACCAAACTATCTTATTATACTTAAAAATAGTGATATTGAATAAATATCGTATTTCTGAAGTATATCATGGTCAAACTATGTTATTTTATCAATCTTTTCTGTGCCTATATCTATTAACTATTTAAAAAAAAAAATTTACTGTGCTAATAGCTCAATTTATCCTAAATAGTGAAGTGCCATATGGGATCACTTGTTCTGCACACCATATTACTAGAGACTTCGATGAGTTAAGTCCTATGACTTTGTTTTACTCTATATAACAAATTAATGGTGCAATTGAAACTTCTGGTAGATTGGGACCGGATTTAAGACTTGTATGATAATTATATATATATAAAAAAGCGAACCAGATCAACAAATCACATAGTCAAGCTGATCATGAATTGATAGAAATGCACTATCATGCTAATGTTAGCACTGAACATATTGTTCATCATTGAGCAACACAAAAAAAAAATACAAGTAGAGACTAATCCACTTATTCTCCATCAAACAAGTAACTCATCACCCTTTGCTGGCTAATCTCAAGACCAAGAGAATGAAGACCGAAAGCTTTAAATTTATCAAACTATTATAGAACCAAAGCAGCAAGTATAATACAGTTATGCAACCAATGGAAATGATGAGACAGCCATCAGAAAATTCCAGACAAACCACTAAATTTGCGGTTAATTATCCTGCCAGGTATGTCTTGTTATAGTTTGTCTTTAATCCATTTATCATTATTAAGAAGAAAGACAGCGATGATAAAATCACGACCAATCTACAGATGATGTTAAGGTTTCCAAATATATGAGAGCGAGATAAAAGAGAGAATAGAAGATCAGGTAAAAAAAAAAACTGATTAGAGATGAGATCTATATTCTTCAGAGTTCATATTACTAAAGAAAAGACATTTGATCTCACCTAGTGACTAAATTGTGGTAAAGTTTAACTAAAGACCTGGTCATGCAATTAGATAAGCATTTCAAGAACCACAAAACTTTACAAGCAATGATTTTGTAAACAGAAGGAGAAAAAAGAATTCGAACTATCATGGCTAGAATAAATAGAAGATAGAGCAAAAGGAAAGTGGTATAACATTTCCTATCCATGTTCAAAAAACCGAAACTGATGGACTGAAAAAGCTAATAAAAACACCATCAAGTTAAATGCCCCTGAAAAGTTTGAAAAAAAGAGAGAAAAGAATAGCATTACCCTGTCCTTTAATTCCCTCGGTCAAGTTTTGGATGTCTTCCCTTTGGTTGTTACCATCACTTTTGCGTTTCTGAGGCTTTTTCTTCTTGAAATGTGGCCTGCATTGCTGCCAGTCCTGTGGAGGTCATGATGAAATGGTTTCTGCAACTGATGGTGATTTGGATCTTGTAAACCTCCCTTGACCAGCACCAATTGGCCATTTTTGCTTTTTCTGAAGATCATGTTGCTGCCTTTTCTGCTTAAGCTGAATCTGTGGAGACAATGGTACGTTGACAGTTTGAGATGCAGCTGATAATGATTTAGGTGGCCTTCCTGGGCCACGTTTCTTGGGCTGTTGCTCATTGTGACTCTGATGGCTTGAGGATATTTCTCTTACTATGAGTTTTGTACTGGTCATGGCTTTAGGCCTTTGCCCTTGAATATGCAATGGCAGCTCCTTGTGATGATCTTCACCATCTACAGGTAAAAATTTCCCCTTAGCTGTATCCATAACAGGCTTTAGCTTAGGACGCCTCCCTCGAAGTTGATATGCCAGTTGACTTCCCTGTTTATTTTGGTCTGGTAAGGGTTGTGATTCTTCCATTGTTTTATCCATAATCTCTTCAGCTTGGGAAGAGCATTGCACTCGAAACTGTAGTTGCTGTTTCTGCTGAGTTTGAATAGAATCCCCTGCTGATGTTAGTTTGTGCTGTTTTGGATTTTCTAGCATTTTGACTTCATCAGATGTTACTGGTGCAAGCTGAGATCTGAGAAGCCCTTTCCTACCCTGATCTTTGAGTTCCTGCTCCACTGATTGAGATGATTTCTCCACTTTCTTTGGTTTTCTCTTTTGAGGTCTTTCAGGGATTGGATGATCTAGTTTCCGCTGTCTGTCGGAATCAACATCATTTGCATCTGTTGGATGTGCTGGATTGGATTCACATGCCTTTGTGCCACGATACCATAGTTCCCTCCGGGGCAGCTCCATTTCTACTTTCTTTCTCTTGCCACGACCCTTCTTTTGCTGATTCGTTAATCGGGATGATTCATGTACCACCAAAATTTGCTTTGGATCTTGAAGCATTTCAATGTTATGGAGTTGCTGATCAGAAGTAGCTCCAGCTGCACCTGATTCAGATTTGTTCTCGGATGCCCTTTGCTCCAGAGGGCGTAATTCTTTCTCTTGTATTTGCTGTTTTATCTGGCATTGTTGCTCTGAAGTGATCGTTTCAACCTCTATATGCCTTTCCTTGACTGATAGTTCAAGATTCTGCCCTTTCACGAGCTGCATTGACTCCATAGCCACACAATTCATTTTGTCATATCTATAGAATGGTATGTTCTATGGTACTATATTTAATATCATTGATAATTTGAAGTCAGTTCTATATTATCTTCAGTCTGTTTCATATCATCTCCGATAATAATAAATGATAGAAAAGGAATGGAAGGCCTAAGAAAACACATGAGCAATTAAAGATAAAAACGAACATGTCATGATGCCTACCACAGGCTCGAGTTTCTTTGCATCGCCACAAGGAACAGCACACTGCAGCCGTTCTTGGGAAAATCGCTCCACCGTAACCTCAAATCCTGGAGGCCTCTCAGGCTCAACCTCGTCTCTATCTATAGTGATGTCCTCAGCAGGTGTCAATTCTCCATCAGCAGACAAGTTTTTTCCCAAAGCCTTTTTTAGCTCAGGGACATCTACTCGCTGCTCCAGCTCAACACGCAGTTCAACATGCTCCAAATTGACGGGAGTCTGAAGGTCCTCTACAGTTGTGCCATGATGCTCTGATCTCTGCTCCAGATTCAGCTCCTGGGGTTCCAAAGAACCTGCAAATGAACAAGACTTGGACCCCTTTTCTGGGTCATGAAGTTGTAGATAGCCTTTAAAACTAGGAAAATCTTGATGTTTCTCCACCTCCAGTTGCTGTGAGTGCATGATTTGCTGAGTAGGAGAAACACTAATGTTTTCTGGCCAGTATTTCGATGGGAAATCATGATTTCCAGGTAAAGCCTGCCTTTTCTGGTTATGAAAAGATTCCTGCAATGCTGTTATTTGAACTTCTGCAGTTCTTTTGAGTTTAGGAAGCTCAAATTGTTGATTCTGCTGAAGTTGCATTGGATCTTTGGGTACATAATCAGAATGTGGCAATGCTTTTGGCTCTGATTCATGAATATTGGCTATTGCTTCCATTGAATTCAAACAGCTAAGAACATCCATCAGCTCATGCTCAGCTTCTGTTAACTTCTTCCACACATTTATACACTTTTCCTAGTGATCAAAGTAAATTAAACAAACAATTAAAACGTGTTTCATGGGACAGAATAAGACGAGTTTTACATATTAGTAACCAATTTTCCAAGTTTAACCTGTGAATAACTAATACTCCAGTTTTAAACTTTCACCTTCAGAGTATGAAATAACAATGAAGATCCGACATGGTCTAATTGTTGACTTGTCTGAGAAGAACTTGGCATCGCTATCATGTCTTTATCTCGAACAGGTTGTCCAGAAACCTCCGATGTATGGCTGTTAATTAATCAGAAACGGAGAAGGGATAAGAATAAAGTAACAAGAAAGACTGTAAGATACAATGTTGCAAAGTAAGAAAAGAGCAAACCTAATGTCAGTAGAATTGTTCCCCACTTTATTATCTTGTTCTTGCAATCCCTTTTCCTCTCCAATCACTCCAACTTCTTTTCCTCGTGTTTCAATCTGCATAGGAATGGTTCTAATATGTGTTTTCTCTGATTGATAATGTTCGTCAACATACATATCTTGTGGAACCTGAGGTCGAATTTCGCCTATAATTTCTTCATTTTCAGGACGTTCAACATGATGCAGGTCTACAGTTACTTTATTTTGACGTTCAGTTTCCACTTGATCTTCAGTCACTTGGAGTTCTTGTTGTTGTAATTGACTTCGCTCTTCAGTTGCCTCAGTTTCCCTCATTTGGATATGAACTTCTTTTTCATGTCTTCCCTCATCTACTCCAGCAGGTTGCTGGTATCTATCTTCTACAATCACTTTTGACTGTCCTTCAACAACTTGAGAAAAATTCTCAGTAGTCATCTCAAACCTCTCTTCCTCATATACCCTAAGCTGATCTTCTTGTAAATGGTTCCGGTATTCAACGCCTTCACTTTGAGCTGCTTGTGATTCTTTTGCTTTATCACTTTCAGGTTGATCTTCTATTTCTATAATTGCATTCTGATCTTCTTGAACTTGAACTCCTTCATTGACCTTTTGCAACTTATTACTTCTCCGATCCAGTTCATATTGCACCGACTGCTTCTTTCCCTGCTTTAACTTAGCAGGGGAACCAGAGTCCTCAGCTGGAAGCATGTAACGATTCTCAGATGTAAAAACTATTTCTTCCTTCTCCACAAGTTTCTCTAATTGTTCAATTAGTTTAGCCACATGAACAACCTGAAAAACATCATACTTTCTCATGATAAACTGTGATATTGCATCCTTGGTCGATCCCCCTTCTTCATTTAAATCCATAATTGCCTCATGCACCATCTGAATGGAAAAATCAAACCAATTGAAAACTAGTCAATGAAAACTTCATTCTTCCTTTGTTTCTCTTTAAAAAGGGCAGGACTCGAACTAGAGACCAACATGGCTACACTCATAGGTATCATGAAAACAATTTCTAGAGAAGCAGACACAAAGGAAAAGGGAACATACGACAGGGTATACTGGGTGATCTGGAGTGTGGTCTATGGTGGCCAGCTGCTGTTTGATGTGCAGCATTTTGGTTTGGTCTTGGCTTGCCATTTTCACAATCATGTCATCCACATCAAATTTTAGTCCCTGTGCATGGAATTACAAATCAAAACAAATCAGCAATACGTTAAGCACCCACCAACACCATAAGCCCACAAAAAGAAATAGCATGTTCAAAAATTTCCATAAGCCCACAAATATAACAATTATAACCTGTATTTTCATTTTCCTCACAGCTTAAGAGTCAAGTCTGGGCTCACATTAACTAGATTAGTGCATCTAAATTGTCATGATTACCACTAGCAGCACAATGGGTCTTGCATGGTAATAATCTCTTCCTTCGGACTAGTGCTCCCTCATTCACACAAAATTGGCATCATGATTTATAGCTATCACGAAGGGATCCCACTTTCATACGAGTGAAAAAGAATGTTATAGAAATACCCAAATTGCTTGCATAGCAGGAAAAAATCGGTATTTGTCAAAAGCACAATTCAAAACCAATTTCTTATAAAACAAAAAAATACCAAACAGTTGTTTTGCTTTTCTTGTAATGTTGATGGCGGAACAGTGTAAGCAACAGGTTCAATGGGGGCTACCACAAAGCAAAAGAAAAGCAAAAGCGGTGAAATATAAATTATAGTAATTAGAAAAGAGACAAACATGAGCAGAAGCATTCTCTGTTACCCCCATCCGTTTTTTTCACCTCCTGCAACAATTAATCAGTAAAATTGGACTCAATCAACGCTTGTCCAATAAAAACTAGAACGTTGACAATCTGACCGAAACAGCAATGGTATAAAAAAAAACTGAAAGAAACCCAATTTAGAAACAGAGCTGTTACAATCACTGATGATTATTATTATGTTAGCCCAGTAACTGAAATTCATGCCAGGTTATTCCAATAGGAAGAAAATAGGGTTTCGCTGATTTTCTCGTTACAAACACGTTTGATGGCTAGCTTGGAATTTATTGCAAAATATACTGACAAGGGTTTTTATTAAGTTTGCTTAGATTTGTGGGCCCACGACTTTTTCTTTTTAATCTGATAAAAAAAGAAGGTACGCGTGTCTCAAAAAGTTAAAAAGGAAAACAAACCTTAGACAACAAAATAGAATTATTATAATTTAATTAGATCAAAAAATAATTCTTTAAAAAATCCCTTCAAACTCCACTTGATACTGGCAATGATCGCTACAGCACATGAGAGGCTGTCCTTCCCATTTTAGCTTGTTCACAGACATTATTACACTTCTTCACCAGTTGTTTTACCATCTTCTTCATTAAAGGCCGCTAAAACACAATCTTAAATCTCCCGTAAGAGTTGTGTCTCCTAGCATGGCTTTCTATACAAGAATTATGAATTGTTTTAACTGCCTTTTCTCTCAGGTCATCTTCTTTGCCGATCACAATTCTCCTTTTATACATGAGTATATCAGCTGTAAAACTATATTCAGGCCAATTGTCAGCTCCTGCCAATTTCCCATCAATTATTTCTGCAACTGAGAATCTTGCTTGTAGGTGTCCATAATCTCCTTGTACCATGTTGGAACCACTATTACAATAGGATCGGATTAATCCTTCTTCTTGAAAGATAATCTCATCTTTATTAAACCGAATAGGATCGGCGAGTAAAGTCTTAGCATCCAATCCACTCCCAAAACCATGTTACACCTCCCTAACTTCAAGATCCTCAAGTCTGCTTGGAATTGATGTCCTTGCATTAACCATTAAAATTTTCTACAGAATACACTACACCTCATGACATTTTCATTGGCCACAGTTACTGCTAATACAGTTTCATTGGCCATAATTACTGCTAATACAGTCGTTTTTTCAATGGTAGTCTTGATCTCACAGTTACTGCTAATACAGTTTCATTGGCCATAATTACTGCTAATACAGTCGTTTTTTCAATGGTAGTACTCTTGATCTCTTTAACCACATGTTCATCAATAAAACTAAGAGTATTACCACTGTCGGTAAGAATAAAACTAAGAGTATTACCTTACCTGAGGGGTGTCGTAGCTCAATTATGTTAGGTTATAGGTTTGTTTTTTTAGAGTTTACTAGTTTGATTCTATAAATTTTAGGGTTATTGGATATTTATTTAGTTATTAATTTTAGAATTTCAAGAAATTAATTGAAATACATGTAAATTAACCTGAAAACTCACAAGATACAATTACCAAAAAAAAAAAATCTTGCTTTTTATAATTCTTTTTAATCCTTATTGTGTTGTTATTGTGTTATGAGCATAACTTTCGTCCAATACATTAAGGGATAAACCATACTCATGTACTTGATATTCAATAGCCACAATCTCATTATTACCCCCTTTTTTACTTCTAAAAGTTCTTCATCTTCCTCATCCACTCCCTTTATCATATTCAAGTGCCATTCATTCGTTTACCCCCTACTGTTACATCAGTTCTTGCATTGTAAAGAGTGCTACAAGAAGGTTTACCTGATAACCTACCATGATGTCAAGAAGAGATATTTTGGGTACCATCTTGTTTCTTCTTGTCACGACTTGGTTAGATTCCTTTTACCACCTTGCTTAATCAAGTTCTTGTACCAATGTTCCGGATTTCAAGATCTTCAATGTTGGTTTAATGTCCTGCTTGAGGCCTCTAATAAAGCTGGATATATAGTACGATACTGGTGCTGAAGAATTCAATGTGCTTATTAGGGATTTAAGCTCCTCAAACCTTTCAATATACTCTTCTACTCCCGCTTATCGTGTACCAATTTGTTAAACTCCTCTACCACATGCTCTCTGCTGCCAAATCTGTTACAAAGGCATCGAACAAACTCCTCCTAATTTGTAAGGTCATGGTCACCTACCAAAAATCCTTCGAACCATACCTCTGCCTTGCCTTCCAAGTAAAGTGAAGCAATTTCTACCCATTGATGAACCGGAGTAAAATGCAACTTGAAAAACTTCCTATATTTTCTAATCCATCTTCGCGGATTATCTCCATGAATCGTGGACAACTCCACTTTAGGTAAAGCTACATTGTACCCACCCGATGGCCTTTATTAATTCCCACATTTTCCTCTGAATTATGATTCTGCTGTAGATGCACCATTTCCCTGGCGTTAACTTGATTCCTGTCATCCCTTTCTACCTCCCTTCCAGTCATAAATGTCTGCATGATAGTCATCTTGGTTTCCATTTGTGCCTTTAGTTGTTCATTCAACTTGGCTTGTTCTTACCAATGTCTCTTGTTGTCTGCTATGAAATCTTGCAATTCTTGATGAAAAACTTGCATTCTCTCATCCAACTATCTCCCATTCTCTTCCAAAGTTCTAGCCTTATTGTTTTCTACCATTTTTAAGTCTTTGTTAATGTTGTAATTGCCTTGGATTCAAGGCTCTGATACCAATTTGTTAAGACTCAATCTTAACAAACAGGTTTTTAGTGAGAAAAGAGGTTGAGAAGTAGAAGAAAAGAGAAGAGAAATAACTTTTGCAATTTATAGAAAAATATACCTCATTAGACTTATTTATACATTGTTCACCAACTCACCAACTGGATTATCCAATTGTCTAACTACTTTATTCTTCACGTGTTTAATGCTGCTCACTGCTGCTAATTGTTATTTCTTTCTCTCCATGTCACTGCCTTCCAAGCTTGCAACACTATCTGAATGGACTGAGTTGCCAGAGCTTGGGACGACAGGGGACCTGCTAGATTCTGAAGATATCTCTTGTCCAGTTTCAGTGTGGTGGTTCAACAGCAGATAACTAAAGAGATTCGCAAGACTGCTTGGAAATTATGGTAAGCAAGGCAAGATGCGTACTTGCACCAAAAGGGTAATAGAAAACTGTATAAACATTTTTTGTCTGGTAATTTTTAATTTCCATTGCAGAAGTCAGAAATTCTCATTTCCTTTCCAAGCATTTCACAAATAACAAATAATCTTATTCAACAAGACACTGACACTCTCCCTTGAATGGATGCTCTCTAACAATCTTAAAGTAATCGTTTAGACGGCAAGTTATCATACACTTATTATCTCACAACTGTTGAACAGTTGAGACTTGAAAAAATAAAAACGCATTCAAGAGAGGGGTAACCAACAAAAAAAAACATCTTCAATTCACGTATTCAATCTCTAGACCATCCCATCAAAGCAAGAATTATATCAAATATGCCACCATTCATCACAGCCCTCATCAACTTCTTATTTTCTGGTGTATATGGTGGGTATCTGACAGGTGAATCTCCACTAAAACTTCTGTATAGAACTGCCTTCTTGTGACTGAAAGCATCAAAAGAAAATTTACCATGGTATGATCCCATTCCACTCTCCCCAACTCCTCCAAAGGGTAAACTGGAAACTGTAACCTGCATAATTTGAAAACCAAGCTTGAAATAGACAATTTGTTTACCTCTACTACCTTAGGTAAAAACATTAAAAAGTGCTCATTTCGGAGCAGATCCAGTTTAGCTACGCCGCGTACAATTATCCATATTGACACATTTACTCCTTAAGCGTAACTCGCGATACACATTTTTGGCATTGCTTCTAACCATCAAGAAATTGAGTCCTATTCTCTCCCTTTTTCTTTGCAGGAGGGAGTAACATGGCACCGGAAGCACAGTGGTACTGACTGGCTGCAGTCATGACACTGCAGATTTTTAATAGTTTGGGGACCTTACAATCTATTTGAGGAGAGATGTGGCAAACGGCCTGCATCTCAGTGAACACATTATACAAAATTTTGCCGTCCGCATATGTGAGTTTTAAGGAAGAGATGAATACATACATGCAGCACGGTGTCATTGATAACCATTCCTCCACAGGAGACATTTTGCACGAAGTCATTCCTTAGCTTCTGGTTATTGGTGAAGAGATATGCGACAAGAGGCTCTGGTTTCGAATTTATCAGATCAATACTGTCTTTCACATTTTCAACCTATCAAATCACAGATAAAATGATCTTTGAATCATAGTGTCGATTAGAACAACATGCATTGCATATTTTCACTCTGTACTCACAGTGATAATAGGAAGCAATGGCCCAAATATCTCTTCCTGCATCAGTTGAGAGTCTTCAGGAACATCCAAGAATATGGTTGGAGCGATCTTTCTGCAATAGAAGGATAGGTCATGCAGTCATGTTTTGTACTGTGTATCATTGTTGAATTGTAAACTAGAAGCACAAATCTGCCAGAAAATGTAAGGAACCCACAGTTTCTTCTGATTCCTTTGGCCTCCAACCACAATTTTGTTGAAAACCTTGTACTCATCTAAGAGTCTTTCCAAACGTGAAAAATGGTTTGAACTCACAATACGGGATATGTATTTCGATTCCATTGGATCTGCTCCAAAAAATTCTTCTATTCCGTTCCGTAGTGCATCTATCTGTTCAAGGGGCATGCATCAAGAATAAATCCAGTTGGAACAGACCTTTTAAAGAATTAAAAAAAGGTAAAATGATCTTACCAACTTTGGGGCAAAATCTTTTGTTGCTATGATATAATCAACACTAATACAAGCTTGTCCATTGTTCAGTTGCCACTTCCCAGCTATAATCCTCCTTGCAGTAACCTTCGCATGAAGCCAATTAATACTACAGGGAAAAGAATCCGTGATTGATGCACTCTTAAGCTATGAACTTGATGTTCTTACTTGTAAGTCAACATCAGAATCAACAACAACTGGACACTTTCCTCCAAGTTCTAGGACAACAGGAGTAAGGTGCTTTGCTGCAGCAGTCATCACAATGCGCCCTACTCTTGGACTGCCTAAAAAGAAAAAACAGCATGGCCTCTTTAGCTAAAGTCTTGAATTTAGAGAACTTTTCCATTGATACTAGCAGCGTCAGTTCATACACCCTATACTTCAGCAGTTACACTTAGTATGAAAAATCAAATGGACAACAGGTGTTTTCAAAGTTTCAAAGTTTCAAATCTGTTTATGAAATGCCTTTGGAATAACTGTAAAACATATATTGACTTAAATTCTCATGTGACTTTTATGGAAGGTTATGATCAGTAATATCTGAGGTGTTCTGTTGTGAACAACAAGTTCAAGGAAACACAAGTGAAACAACAAAATTTCAATAAAAGAATCTGAATGGAGACACAATGTGAAAATTGTGTTGCTGGGAGTTGTATGGGTTTGGGGTATGGGTTTGGGCTTGAACTTGGTTTTTTCTCAAGTTACCTAGATTTTTACACTGATTTGTAGAGTCCAACTGTTGTATCCTTGTCTGAATATTCTTATCCAAAAGAGGTGCCTTAGCCTAAAATAAATGTTTGAAGTAGTAAGTGTTTGATGAAGTATCTAATATCAGCACATCTCCTGGACCTGTAGCAAGTATTTTCTGGTAGGATTAAGGAGTAAAATTATGTTTTCCATTTTTTCATTTGATAAAAGGAGTTCATTTCTAGCACCAACAATAGATTGCAGTGTGTCACCGGAGACATGTTCACTGCCTTTCAATCCATGAACCTGTATGGTCAGAGCATTTCAAAATATAAAATATTATTGTGTCAAACCTGTGTAGAATATCTTGTCCCACTTCTGCTCAAGTAATGCAGCCGTTTCAGGAACGGCTCCCTCGACAACTCTAACAGCAGAGCTGTCTAGATATTCCTCAAATAATTCTGAAAGCAGTGAAGATGTGACTGGAGCAATTTCTGATGGTTTCAATACCACAGCATTTCCAGCTGCAATAGCTCCTATTACTGGATCAATTGACAGCACTGCAGATAGAAGAAGGAAAAAAAAAAAGGCCCATAGAAATCAACACTAGAAAATGCGGTAGGGGTGTTTTTTTTGTAGCCAGGGACATTTCATGTGATTACATTATCTTGAAACTAAATGGTATTCTCTAGCTTCCCAATTGCAACACATTTGTGGATTGAATTTATCGATTATGGAAAACAGAGAATCATGTTTTTTTGTGCAGAGTATGAATGCATGAGTAGAACATGATTTTATTAACACAGATTCTTATTTTTCAACTTACAAAACGGGTAGTTCCAAGTTGAGATTACCAACACAGCTCCCAGAGGTTCTGACACAATTTCTGCTGAAGAAGGATAGGCTGTCATTGAAGTTTTGGCCTGAAATGTTAGGAGAGAACGGCATTAAACTAGCTTAAACTTGTTATTAAATAGATATATTCACAGTTAGCAGTTCTTTCTTTTGCCAAAAGGTGAGTGGTTCTCTAGTTACCTTTTCTGGCTTCATCCATTGTTTCAATTCTTTAAGTGCCTCCTCGCAAGACGATTTTACCGCAGCAATCTGTATTAAACATCATAAGGACAAATATGCAATACATGAACGTGCAGATCTCGGTACCATAAATATATGCAGATATTCCATATGTGCAAATTACTGGACTGAATTTGAAACTGCTTTTTACCATCAAGATATCTACAGAGTTTTTTAAAACACAACAAAAAAGCTATATATGAAGAATGCAAGCATTGACCATACCGAACATTATGGAGAAATCAACATATAAGAAATTAGATTTAAACCTCAGAAACAAAGGCTTCAAACTCAGGCTTTGAGAGGTCCTTATAAAGGGCTTCCGAAATATCCTTCTCCCTTTCCTCGACCATCTTTTCAATACCCTTCAATTGTGACACTCGCCATTCATAACTCCTTGTCCTTCCAGTTCTGAAGCTTTCTTTAAGTTCCTTAACTAGCGAAGGAGCTTCATTGGCATCAAAAGGTTGCTTCTTTCCCTCTGTCATTACCGGTGGAATCGCAGAAGGGCTTTCAAAAATTAAAAATAATAAAAACATAGCATAAAAACTCCCAAAAAGAAAAATTAAATGAGGCAACTGTGAAAGTAAGCACGCATACGAGAGGCAAACACAGAGAGATTTACGAATGGGGCCTGAGCGAGGGAAGGAAAGGGTAGCTTCCTGCTTCTGATTAGTCTTCTTTGGATAACTGCTGGAGAAACTTCTCCTCACACCAGCATCAACCACACTGTTCCGCAGGACGGTAACAAAAGGTAAAGAGTCAAGAAACATGGCAACTGCCGGCCAGCTTAAGATATTGAGGTGGCCAAGAAGATTTATTCTCTATTTTTATAGAGAACTTGAAGAACCTTTAATTAAAAATCAATTTCTTTGTTTCTTAACAAAACATAAATAAGACAAGATAACCGCATAAAAGATTCTCTAATACCAGGAGACAATTAATGTCTGATCATCTAAAACGCCAGCATACAGATAGATACCAACTTTGGCATCAAAGTGACTATAATTCATCGGAATCTTGTTCAGATTCTCAAGCCCAAGTATCAGATAAAATAAAATAAAACAAAACAGAAAAATTGTATTGCCTAACGTGTGACTCGATTTCCAATCCAAGCTTAACTAAACTAGCCCAGGAATAGTGATTACGAGTTAATTAATTAATTTTAATAATCTTTTTTTTTTTTTTTTGTCAAGGTGATTGATAATTTATAGCATACCCATGTGAGTTCTCTTTAGTGGGAATAGTGCAAGCAGGGAGGATTAGTAAAACCTAAAAAATCAAATAGATCCTCCATTGGCAGACCAATTCATGTACAGTAAATTACAAAAAATTATACCTCATTATATTAATTTTGCCGCCTATCAAATAATCCCAGCTCCGTACTATATATCAAAATAACTTTCATCTGATGCAAGCACAGCACCCCGGTAGCCCACCCTAGAAAGAGCAAATTGTTTAAAATAGGAAAAGGCGAATTATGGCAGAAAATCACTGTAGAAACAATCTGAGAAGCTCTTTTAATTTGTTCAAAAGATAGATAGTATGCTTGTCTTGTGTCTTTCATACAACAATGAGGTGGGTGGTTCAACTCCTTGTTAAAATGCCTCCATATCCATATGCTCTTCACTCAATTTGATGCTATAATGCTGGGATTAAACCAGTAATCTTGTGCAGTATGCAGTTATACTCTTTTTTTTAGCAGATATTAGAATAAAATTTTATTCATTGGGCATGCATCACCCAAGTGAATAGCCCAACAGCAAGACCATGGGAGGGGTGAAATGGAAGTTTAAAAATACGAGAAATCAATTCCCTGCACGTTGCTTAGGCCACTGGGCTCCAACTCCATGTTTGATAAGTTGATAACTAGGAATTGACAACAGATCTTCACATGTGAGAGCTTTTATTATATTTACTATTTATTGGATAACAAATAGATATTTATATGTATTTATTTGTACTATGATTCCAGTTAAATTTTCATATTGATAACTTAACCTGGAAAGGATGATGCTTCAATAACATTGCAAAGACCACCTTACCATATATTGCTTTGGCTGGGGAAAATAGTTATTTATATATCTTTCTCAATGATTTCCTCTGGAGAAGAACCAATTCCAAGTCAAAAAAATCACTCGGATGGATGAACGGAATTTGGATGGTTTAACTTGTAGTCAAAATGACGATGGGCCCATTGTGTACTCTTTTTGGACAGAAGACCGAGAAGACACACCACCCTTCACTGTGAGAAGATGCTTTAACACAAGTGGTCAGTTAAGGTAAGGCAAGGTAAGAGAAGAATGAAAGCAAAGCAAAGCAAAGCAAAGATGCTCCCACTAAAGCTGGTACGCTCTCTGGTCTTAGGAGAAACCATCAACAACCCTCCTCCTCTCCTTTCCCACCATCACCATCACAAAGATATCAACACCAGCTACACCCACACCAGCAGCGACAATAATACAGACACAACAAAAACGAGAGCCAAGACGAAGACGAAGACGAAGACGAAGACAAAGACCCCACTACTTCTGTTCTTGCCAAATAAAGAACTTGTTACAGATACATACAGACTAACCAAGATTGCAAGAGACATGGGCATGGACTTATATCCAACACCATCTCTTTCTCACATTATTTTCTCATACCCATCATCATGTACATCACCATCGACATCGACATCAACTCCATGTACATCATCAGTATCGTTATCATGGACATCAACATCATCTTTGTTGCATTTACCAAACAATGCCATTCCTTTACCATTCCCTTCACTTTACTCTTCTTCTTTAACCCATCTTCGCTCATTTGTTTCACTCTCAAAAGGGTTGTTCAAGCTTGCGTTTATCAACTCAAAACACACCAATAAAGTTATGGGTGGATATGAAAGCGACAGTCTTTATGATAGTAACTGGGATTGTTGTTCATTTTCTTTGTTTTGGAGGTTAACTGGTGATAGAATTGATTCCATGGATAAATTTTCAAGGGCTTTAGCTGGTGTTGGATGGACTCTTTTCAAGACCAAGGAAAATAACACACCAAGTGATGGAATTGGAGGCAGCAAGATGGTGTATTTGTTTAGGAAAGTGGACTCAAAGCCTGTTTATGTGGTGTCACGAGGAAATGGCGGGGAGTGTAGGATAAGGGAATTGAGGTTGCCTGCTTTGGATTTTAGAAATACTCCTTTGAGGATCTTGCATTACATACTTCTCATGACTGATGATATCTTCTACCTTTCATAACCGGGTATGTTCTTACCTTATTATTTGGACTCGTTTTCTTTTTAATTTACTCTTTTTAAATTGGACTCGTTTTCTTTTTAATTTTCTCTTTTCTTTGTGTATATTGTCTGCTGCGTGCTAATTGTTAAGGGGGTTTTATGTTATGTTATGGGTTGGTGGAGATTTTTGGGTAAATCTATTTTATATTGATTTTCTTGAAATTTAAATGTGTGTCGAATGGAAAATGATGATCTTGATTTTAGGATTGTTAATCTAACAGGTTTTACAAATTTGACTACTTTTAATGAAATTTGCTTTGGACTAGATTGTGTTTTAGGCCAGGGAGAATGTGACATTATACCTAGGCATGGAATAGCAGGAATGCTGAATCAATTGTGTTGGAGTAGTATCTTCCAAAATGAGTGCTTAGAAAGACATTTTATTCATGTATACTTCGCTCATTGAAGCCATTGAATGAGCTCTAGACATGTCATTGGATTAGTACTCACAGCCTAAATGGGTGTCTCAAATTCAAAGTTCAAACCGAGACATGGGAAATTTATCAATTTAGTTGGGCGGGGGAAAACGGAAAACGTAAACTAAATCTTGATCCCAAATTGTTGGCGTCGGCTATATGAATCTATTTACAGTATCTTGTCCAATATAGGTTCAGATTCTCCTCGAATTTTGTTGGTGCTGCATCATTTTAGATGATGGCAGCTATCCTGTCGTGTCTGACCGAACTGAAATGGAATTTTTTTATTTTTTCTTAACACGAGTAAAAGTGGGATTGGAATAGGCGACGAGAAGGGACTGAGTTTTTACTTATTCGGAGGTTTGGTATACAGAGGACAAGGTTGGCTTGTTATTATTAGATGTGTGAATTTAATTCTGCAGGAATTTTGAAGCATCCACTCACTCTTGTGATTGATGCTAGTACCCTTTTGGGACAGATGGATGTACATGATAGAAACATTATAAGCATGAACGTGGCTGTACTTGAATGCTTGAAGCCAAAAGGAAACTTGATGAGTTCTGAAGTTATCATTCATAATATTTAGAAAGTAATAATCAGTTTCTTAGACCATGGTTGATGCCAGTAGGAAACAATAAATCAAAGATGCTAGGCTTTATGGAATGTTATTCTGAAATTCTCATTACTAGTTCTTTTTATAGCTCTGAAAATGAGGAAATTTTAGCAGTTACCAGGAAAAGAAAAGGGATTCTGATGCCATTTGTTCCGTGACATATATTAGAATCCAGAGAGAAGCATCTTTCTTCAGGGCTTATCATAAATTTATTTGGGGAAGTTAGTATGAAGCAGGTTCAGTATCTGGTATATTTTAACTTTGTTAAGCAATTGCAAGTAAACTGTAAACACTTGATTATCCCCAAAACAAGTGCTCACAGCTATGGTCTTCCTAGTTACAACTGTGAGAGTTAGACAACCCCTGGCTCGTTTGCTAGTGTGCTTGATGTTATAAGAAAACTAAAGAGTGTCCATAATGGAGTGGATGAAATTGTTCCCTGGAGAAAAACATCTGTTGATATGTCATTTATTTGCAGACAAGGAGGGTGTGTCATCAGGAGAAGTGTTCCTCGGAATAATGGAAGAGAAGAATGGTGTGGTTCTTGTTGGTAACAATCAAACAACACAAGGGTAGGGTGTGGGTTGGCAAATTGTTGATTCAAGATAAAATCATAATATGGAAGGGTTGCCTGATCCTTTTACGCTACTACTTCCCTGTGTTTCTCATATTAATACTATTTCTAGTTTTTATAGACAATAATAAAGAATCAATCGACGCGAAGATTGAAAATGACGAGCTTTTTCATCGATACCTTGTATGCGGAGCCATGAACTTTGGTGTGGGTTTTATGTCTACTTGCAGTCTGACTGATTCAGTGATTTGCATAAAGAGCTTTTCATTGAAGCCACAATGTTATAGTACTGCTAATAATCAGGTAGTCATCACGTAAAGAGCTTCTAGCTTGATGTCTCCATTCTTGGCTATGCATGTCATGTATATGTAAATCAATCTGTCATGGAACTGGAATCTCAGGTGGCCCTTTCATGCAAACATATTGCTTGAGTTTGTGTTTATCTCTTGTGGTAAATTGTATGCTGACATTGAAGATTGATGACTGAATGACTACGCATGTTACAGGTGGTGGACAGGGTGGAGAGAGAGGGAGCCTGTAATGGAGTCATAAATTGCATGAAGGGATGGAGGCTATTTGTTCATAGGACTTTGAAGTACAATAACTAACAAAATCTCCTACTTTTTTTTATTTTTGTGCCACAGTTTATTATGATGGAAAAAACTACTGCACTTGACAGGAAAAAAGAAAAAAAATATTGCCTTATTATTATTATTATTACTACTAATTTCACCATGTCATGATGTTGTCATGATGTTTGTCGATCATGGAGATATGTGCTGGATCATTTGTTAAATATTGTTTTTTTAAGTATTTATTATTTAAAAATGTATTAAAATAATATTTTTAATTTTTTTAACATTAGCCTATCAAAAGAATTTAAGAACATTAAAAAAATAATTTAAAACAAATTAAAAAAGAGCTATTCAATCCATCACTTAACACTTTCTTTTAAAGCGTGATTTGCCCTTAAATTGTTAGGGCTATGGCAAAACAAGATCTTAACTACTAATTTAATAAGCAAATTAAGCTATGTAATAAAGAATAATGGACAAATTTTGATAATTATAATTTTTTATTGTGGTAATAATTATTTTTTAAAATATTTTTTTTTTTTGAAAATACAATAAAATAATATATTTTTATTTTTTTAAATTTATTTTACACAGAATGCTATAAACAACATTGTTTTGAAATAATTTAAAATATTTTATTGATAAAATAATTAGAGTTTTTGTTTTATATATATAAAAATAAAAGGCAATTCAGCCTTGTCTGTCTGTCTCTAAAAAATGATGTTGAAATGATGTTGTCTGTCTCTAAAAAATTAAAACGATATGTTGATAAGTATTATTTTTTTCTTAATTATTTTGGTTTGTAAAAAAAAAAGGAGTAAAATATGTCATTAAACCGACAATTTTCGTTCCAAATAATTCCATCACTTTTATTTCATTAGGAATCAAATAAAAGTCTTGGAGGTCGAGGTCTCCTCAATACTTCCACAGGTAGTTTACAAGGACACCAGAAGGCCACAAGGGAAATAAGGGCATTGGCAGAAAAGCTCTTGCCTCCTGTCATGGCTTACCATCACTAATAACCAGTGCTGTGAGATAAAATTACCAGTTACATTTTTGTAAATGGAATTTACTCATCTGATAGCAATCAAACTAAAACATGCTTTTGCTTTGGATAGATATCATGGCACTAGCTATTGTTTTTGTGTTTAATTAAAGTTAAATATCCATCTCAACAAAAGAACAAAACACTCAATTGTGACAATCAAGTGGGGATTACTAGAGGTCTACTGCACATAAATTCTGGACACAAACCGCCTGAGTACCAAACACAGTTTGCAAATCCATTTGAGAGATTAAAACATCATCCATGAAAGGCTGAAGTTGAGGAAGCTGAATCTCGGGTCAAATAAATCTTTGTCCTCAAATCCCATGATGTAAAGATTTCTCAGAACAAGTTTTAACAACCAATAAACAAATGAAAACAATCAGATAAAAATCATTTTACTCTAAAATGGCAGTTCCTGCTAAAAGCATTCTATCCCGAGCAATGGTCTTGTCTATTCACATGAATTACAGAACAAATGCATCATAATGAAGTTCTTCAAAGCCGCTGATCAAATTTTACCATTTGGTGAAACCAAATATAAAAGAGTGGAAAAAAAAAAGAAACGAAAGGGGGGAAGAAAGAAGTTTACATGCATTTATGATCTCCGAGAAACTATGTAGTATGAGCATCATGTGTCCGTGACGCCCATATACCAAACACAAGAAACCAGAAGACAAATAAGATAGCCCAGTAGCGAGCAGGTCCATATTTGATTCTGGTGAGCACAATCTGCAAGTTGTAAAAGCATAAACATCAGCCCAGTTTCATTTATGTATCAGAATTCAGAACCAACATGCACCAAATTTCCTTCAATGTTTTGCTTTACACAATTCTAAATTTTGCAAAATTTGTTTCTGTAAGAGATTCAAAAAAATCAAAGAAATGGAAAATGAGCACAGATTTTAATAAGAGAATTAGAGCACAAGCAAATTAAGTCAGCTCTCCTGCTATGCAAATCACGTGTTGGCACTACGATCAGTAATATTCCCAACATTGCCATACACCAAGCATTTACGCAGCCTTGACATTCAATCACTGCCGAAAACATGCTACAAAACCTAATTTCTTAAAATGGTTTCCTATTGTTCAAAAAAGAAAAACCTCATTACTTGCAGGCAGAGAATTCCAGAGAATTTAAATTTCAAGCTAATGTTTTGTTCTAAACCATCACAAAGAAGGAAGAAGGGAATTATAGCCTCACAACGGGCATAAAGCTGCTGGAATTCTCTATATTTATAATTGGACAGAAACTAACAATTTGTATATCTTTCTGTTAGACTTCTTCTAAATACACCCTTCAGTACTTTGACTCTAAAATACACAACAAAGGCCACAAGTTATGACCATTAAAGAACATACCATAAACGAGAAACCAGGACCAGCTTTTACTTTTCAGAATGTACAGAAATTTCCCCAAAATTATAAAAACACAGAAGCAGCAACCGATTGATCTAAATAAAGATATATTAGGACAAAAAAGACTACAATGTTCCAATGGTGCAACTTCGAAAATCAGAAATCTACATTTACTTTTCCTCGAATCATTTGCCAGCACCACTTCATCAACCAAATTAAGATTTCACTCAGCCAGGTGTATCAACACTATCTATCGAAATAGTTATATTGAACAGAAGAGCACCATTCTATAATCACAGGTTTCTGTGGAAACCTGAGGATCATGATACCTACCGTCTACCAAGGTACTTAGGTCATAACACAAATATGCATATGCATCCATAGATCAAAAGCAGTTATGCTGAAATACAGAGTCAGAAAGACTAAGAGAAAGAAGTTACTTACAAAGCGAAAGAAGATCACAACTGTTAGAGCACAAATGCCTCCAAGGAGAATATGAAGACCACTTTTGGCAGTTTTCTGGAGACAAGAGCTGAATAAGTTGCATAATAAAACACAGAATTCAGGTAGCTAAAGTCATTAGCATTCTTTTGCAACCAACTAGCATGGAATAACATGCAGAGGCATACATAAAAGAATCCGGAGCAACAAACAAATTAGACAATAAAATATCTCCAAAATGCTAAGTGAATCATCTGTGCACCTAACTACCAATTCCTCTCAAATGAATAATAGTAAGAATAGAAGATTTGCACCATCACTTTGTTTTTTTCTTTATATATATAATTTAACAGTTTTAGGGAGGACGAGTTTGGACTGACTACCTCCCTTTCAAAGAAGAGTTATGCTACCAATTTGGATATGCCTTAACCATTGGAATTTCATATGGTGTATGTGAATGATGACAATGTTTCACAGCATACATCCTTCGCAAAACTTCCTATAGCAAAGCTCAAGTTATTGTGATTCATTTAATAGCTAGACAAGAAAGAGAAATAAGCAATAAGGACTAAAGATGGGAGAGAATTGGCAGCAGGTCAATGCTCAAACAAGGATCTCCAAAGCTCTTCTATTAATTAGTATCAAAGTTACTTCTGTTAGTGATTTCATCTCTTTGATAGAGTTCACTTTCGCCCAAAGTGCTACATCAGAATTTCATCAGTCTTAACACCAGCAAAAATAAATAAATATTGTATAAAAGGCTCCAGCATGATTTTCTGGATTTCATTTTCATAGCATCAAAGAGAAAGCTTGGAGCTATATTCTACTTTACTATACAGTGTAGCGTGCAAAACTAACTAAAAATTCCTAGCCTGCAAAATCCAAGCAATAATCTTTCAAAAATGAACGTGTGTGTGTGTGTAAGTGAGCAGGGGGTTGGCACTAATAGAATGAGCAGGCATAGTAAATAGCAAACCATGAAAATGTTTAAAAGTACAGCTCCAGATGAACCAAGAATCATTACACCAAACAGGTTCAGAGTGCATCAAGAAATAATCCATCCTCTTGTAATGTCCGAGAGTGCCATTTTGCTCACAAGCACCAAATATGACACAAAGTGTCAGTTGGCTAAAGAAGCCAATTATTCCAACTACCAGCATCCATGCCAGCCAGACAACAGCACAACTGATTTGAAAAGATCCAACACACCTTGAATAGGAAACACAAAGCACCAAATCCAAAGTAGCTAGACAATAAATGCATTCAAAAATTCACCAACACTCCACCCCATTTACTGATAGCAAGAATGGTTTTCCTATTCATTCATCCATAAGAAGCCAAATCCTCTAACCAGTTGCAGTCCTAAAGAAAGAAGCTATACTTAGGAAGCCCAAGGGCACCAGATATCCTTCAAAGGATAATCTGTCCCCAAAAGCACTCAAAAACTCAGCGTTAGTAGCATGCCCCTAAAGCCTAAAGTGCATCTTCTCTATGCCCTTCCATCTGACCCTAGCCCATTAAAACAGTTCGGAAGGTTCACTATTAATCCAGATCCCTTGTTTTCATGGTGTCATCCCCCCCACCATCCAGCAACCACCTATGATTAACTTTGATAAATCTCAAATTCTAGGGAATACCACCATCAACACTTGTTGTGTGTCATTGATCAGTTCACAAACATTATGCCAAATAGGCAATGCAGTTGAGAACATTCCCAACCTTCCAACTAAAGAATTTATATAAGCATAGAAGACTGACCAGCATAAAAATATTCACCTTGTGAAGCATCAGAACTCAGAAGCATGGCACAACTGACATCACAAATAGAATTATAAACCAAATAGAAACAAGACAAAAAGTTAACTCCACACAGTTACGAGTACACATATCAAAACCTTCTAAGGGATTCTGACCAAGCAAAAGTTATATAAAAAAATTACAAAAAGTCTCCATGATGACAGAATTATAACTGATTAAAGCTCAGGTCTCAAAGACTCAGGTTTCCCCAAAAAAAAAACATAACTTCTGAGAACAACAAGATCAAAGGGTTGGCTAGACAGACAAACTAATGTTCAAGCCTCATACAGCATAACCAAGTGAATTGAGGAGATACATGTGTGTGAACATGTATGTAGATAAATTGCAAAGACACACATGCACAAATGCATGTACAAGAATGGAAACTAAAAACTCATATGTAATAATTTATCCTCGGACATTCTTGGTTTTATACTTTTTGATGTGAAGTCAAAATCACAGTAGCCAAAGCAGTCAAAGACTCCAAGTTCAGAAAAACATTAGAAGATGTATCTGCCATTGTCAGTCATCACACAACAGGAGGTGGCTAAAAGAACTCTTAACACGTTCTAGTTATGACACTCAGGATGTCAGACATTGAAAGGGTGGTCTTTATATGGATTATGGGCTAATCCACCCAGTACCTCAAACTTTGGGTTGTAGAACTCCAAATGTGGTCTAAAGGTCTGGTTCAAGGTGCGACCAGACTCCATGTGTCTAATTTGTTTTGTTTGGGCCACCTAGAAGGCCATTAGACTTGTTTCTATTGGAAACAGAGTTTTATATATGCACAGCCAAACAACATGCAACAATACAAGAAAACATGTTAATTTGGTTTATTCAATAATTAATGTGTTTCACTGTGATGTGCTTGCTACTTTATCACTTGCCATGTTGGTATAGTATTGGCATAGACACTCATGAAATTTTCTTGTTTGTAGAAACAGTGGCACATAAGATGACCCAGTAACAATATATGTTCAACTGGAATTGCAACTTGGGAAAATAGCAAAACAATTCCATGCATACGTATCTTAGTTTACTCCAATTAGGTTGAACTCACCATACCTTTCCAACACGGGGAGCAATAAGCCATGCTAGAGTAACAGTGAGTAGCCCTGTTGCAAGCAAAATCCCTGTACCTTCCACAGCCCATTTAGTTGCACGATTATCAGCAGGGACAATATCTTCTGTGACAGTATTCAGGGGTTGTTCAGAAACAACCTGTGAAACTGCAGCAGAATTATTATTATAATTATTGGTGTTATTATTGTGGGGACAAAACCACAACGAAATTTCACTTAGCCGTTGCCTTCTAACAGCAGCAACAGCATCAGGATCAACACCTGCACTGGCATGCACCTGAGCAGGATTAGGGTCTCCAGTGGCAGTCCTTTCCCTCAATGCTTCATAATCCTTCAAAGCAACCATAACCTTTTTAAAGTCTGAAGTCCTGATATTTATTGCAACATGTCCACAGATTTCACAGACAGTGGATCCATGATTGACAAACCACTTGAGAGCACATGCATAGTGTACCAGGGCAAGATCACTTTTGCAAGAGCAGCCAAGTTCAATTAACAAGTCTTGTTGGTGGCATGAACCCAATTCTAAATCTGTATCTGTATTACAAATGAAAACCTCCCCTTCAGGGCTAAAGAACTCAACCAGCCCCGATTCTCTTCCAGTATTTTTGCTATGGAACCGATCAGCTTCAGCATTCAAGGGGACTTCTTTGCTTTCAGGTTTTACTGCACCACTACTTTTGCGTGCTTCTTGCAATGGAGGGACAATGCCCAAAAACCCCAAAGCAACATCTCCCCTTTTGTCAGATTCAGCACATTGGCACACACGACAAGTTGCTATACCTGCATCTAGACTGCAACGTGAGCCAGTCCCTAAATCTTCACTCTCACTAGGTGAGTGACCATCATTCCTGACTCCACTGCTGATTGGTTGTGATACATTTTCCTTACTCATCATGTTAACTTGAGGCTTGCATTTAAAACAACTTCATAGTTTGGACTGTTGTATTAATTTACATTTACTCATGTCCATAGCCAACTTCTCCATTGCAAATTTAAATTGAAGACAACACAGTCTTTTAGCATAATCTTAAGGCAATGGACTGTGTTGTGAGATGCAACCCTTTCCACATGTATAGGCATAGAGAATGCCTTCCTATCTCTTTACCACCATGCTCCCAATTCAGCCATAGTGTATTACTGGAAACTGCAAAATAATTCTGATCAGAATAGAGACATGATAAAATCTTCATGACACAATCATTATGCATCAATGAGGGAAAACAACAGTGAAGAGCAAATGAATAAGACAAGGCATTTGGCAGATCGAGTAGTAGAACAGAACAAAGAATTACAAGAATACAAATAACATGACAGGAGTTTACGCATAACACAAGCTAAAAGCGGTTCTTTCACGGACAAAACAAAAAGAAAAAAGACCTTCACAGCTCCCTGATGCATGTGAATGGGCGATGAAGTACAGTGAGACAAGAAGAATTTTACCACGTGCTGGTTTTGGGATATCCAAGATCTGAATACTATAAACACAAGCAAACAAGAAATAATCTTTCTCCTCTTGATTGTCACTAAAAAATCTAGCTTCCTACCTAGACCAATTCTTACACTTCCACGAGAATTAACACCAATAACAACGTAAAATTTCAGGCAATTCACGCATTCAACAATCCAAGTAAGCAGATCAATGATGGATTCATGAAAAATGAAGAACTGAACTGGCCAGGATAAAAGAAATACTAGATTTCCAAATGGGAAAAATTGAGATAGACACGTTCAGTTCAGAAATGGAAAAACAACCCAATAACCGTTAATAAACTCAAGCATTCGATATCAACCCATAATTCTACATAGCCAAACCACAAAATCCAAGCGTGAACCGGATAAGCTAAGTTGATGAATTCATAACTTAACACATGAAAAAGTGGCCAAGAAGCAAAGAACTTAAAAGAACAAAAGTACCTTTTTCTTGATTTTGGCTTAAAGGGAAGTGAG
>Ga0307517_10002024_pt1 | contig 32990 bp, 14 predicted proteins | sample 23_EM_MG_FD_194515 | JGI IMG/M metagenome (GOLD analysis project Ga0307517, IMG submission 194515) | Populus trichocarpa ectomycorrhiza microbial communities from riparian zone in the Pacific Northwest, United States - 23_EM | ecosystem: Host-associated > Plants > Roots > Unclassified | place... | reverse complement strand
CAGTTATCTTGACTATCAACAAGCATGGTTAAATACTCTTTACCTATAAAATTATAATCATTCTTGGTTTATTTATTTGGATAAAAGTTGTACAAAGAATTTTTCAGCATGGTTTTCAAACAAATGGTGGCCATACTTTTCTTCAACATTTGAAATTCTACCTCAAAAGATTTAGGAAGCTTTGGATCTATTTGCACAAAAGAAACTTTCAAAACATGTTCTTGCATTCTTACACCACCTTTAGGGTCTCATGGATTTTATGTTGGGACTTCATAATAACACATGATATAGATATGAAAATTGTTATTGCTCAAATCTTATGAGAGATATCAAAGGTAAAATGCTGGTCATAATTCAATGTAGACCATGTTCTCAAGCAGTTCAATCATGGATACACACGTTGTTTGAAACAACAATCCACTCCCGCTGTCAACCGCGTGGAATGGTGACCGTGGATTGCACAGTGATTCTTCTACAGGAACGAGCATGCATGCAGGGCATTTGGACAAGAGCTTTGGAATCCATCCTGATTATGACAAAGGTCTAAATCAATCGGCTAAGCAGTTGTATATCCCACCATAGACATGGATTCCACTAACCAATCACCTCGAGAGTTTCACACGAGACCACCACTCTCTCATCAGAGTTGATAGCGGCACAACAAAATCAAGTAATTGTCGTAATTTCATGAAACCCAATCCTAGTCAAGCCATCGAAGTAAATCACTCTTTTTTTATTTCCCGGATGAATCAAGGCATGCAATAATTGCTTGGACAACTGATCCGGGCAAACTACCCGGGCCACCATTTTAACAAACAGGAGACTTCCTATATAAACAGCAGCAGAGCTTTTCACAACAACGTAAATGTAAATAAAACGACCTACCTCCTCAAACACTGGTTCTGAGATAGTAGTTCGTATCCACCATAAAGGAAGGGTATGGTGCCAATCCAAAATAAGACATATATTACTTTGGCATTAAATTACTTTTCTGTAATAGAAACAGAGCTACCAGGCTTTCAAAATCCTATAATGACATGAACTTTTATTGGTGATAACTCAATGATTTTCCTGTGATTTTCTTTTTGAGCTGATATTTTTACAGATTTGTCTTTGGTTTGCCACTTGCAGTAACACGCCTTGCCACTGAACGCATGGTCACAAATTCCTCAGCAGCAGATGGGTGTATTCCCACCTGTGGCACAAAAAAGAAAAGGAAAAGGAAAAAAACTCATCAGTAATACACAATCCAAAATGAGTACAGCCCAGACATCTAAAGAGCGATAATCCTTTTACACATCACCAGCTGTCTGAACACATGCTACCATAAACAGCAAGGAATATATATATATTGATGCACAGAGATGTCATCGCTTCTACATGTGTGTGTGTGTGTGTGAACCAGTCAAAAAGCAAAAGGGTAATTAAGGGGGAGAGCTAACAATACAAGGACATGGCCACCCATAAGCAAAGAGTCTGGGTATATCATGATGTGACTGCAAGCATTTACAATTTGACACCCACATCACCTATATATTATTGATTAGACCACAACATAATCAATTCTATGTTCCTTACAAGAACGTGTCAAGGGATGCTAGGAAAGGAAAGAATCACTAAAATCCTTATCTTTAGCCTCTCTAAGGGAAAGTTAATTAATACTTACAGTACTGTCAAATTGTTGCTTGGTTGCTCCACACTTCAATGCAACAGCAATACCCTGTGAAATCACCAAAGAACAATGATCAGGGCGTGCATGAATAACCAAAACCAAAAAAATGTAGGGACAAAAAAACTGGAATAGGGAAGGGGGTGGTTTCGGCAATGAAATTATGTTAAGCAAATGCAAAGTACTCTCTACACAGGTTATTCATGAAATGAATCGGAAAACACACCTGCATAATTTCAGGTGCATCTGGCCCACACATGGAAGCTCCAAGAACTTTATCCGTCTCAGCATCAACAACAAGCTTCATTACTGTCTTCTCTTGTCGACTAGAAACAAAGATGAGATCGTACATGTTAATTAAAAAGCATAGGAAACACAGAGAACACCTCACAATTAAAGTAAAAGGGGGCAGGCTTGAATACTACCCTGAATTATGAAAAACATCCCAAACCATCTATGCTTATGGCTTTCATGGTTTTATCACATCCTTTATCTTAACTCATAAACATGTATTGATCCTTCATTATTTAAGCATTTCCTTTTAAAGGAGGAAACTCTTTTTTCAGACCAGGGAAATTTAGTTAAAAAAGAACAAGGAAAACTGGTTTCACGAAAATGAACAATATGAGGATGCCTTGAGCACTGAAGAAATGTCAGGTGTTGGTTAACATGTAATGTAAAGACGGTTCAATCAATCAACAGAAAGACTTCTATCAGAAAGTAAAGATGTTTGAAGTCTATCTGCTTTGGAGATTTAAGGTAGTACAGATACAACAAACTTCCAGGACCTCTTAAGAGATATTCTCTACTTATTGGCCAGTTTAAGTTTACAAATAATTTCTCACTTTTAAGTTTCCAAAGGAAATGTTTTGACCCCTACTTCTTTCATGTCATTTTGCAAGTGATGTTCTAAAGTTTTCCATAATGCTAACTGTTTGTTTGTAACACTACAGACCAATTTAGCAACGTAAGATCTCAAATTCAGTACATACCCAGAGATAGTGTTCTTCATAGGATTAAAGGTAGAAGTGAAAACCAACACATCACCATTTGCTTGGTCTAATGCCTGCTCCTCGCTGAGGCCCACTACAGAGAGAGGAGGAATGCTGCAGAATACCAAATAGCACATTTTATTCACCCATGAAGAGACATGAACACAAACACTAAATTTTCTCACTTAGACTTCTATGTTCAATGTGTATGACTTGGTCACGGTGAAGCAACAATCTAGTGTTACCGTATGTATCAAATGAAGTACCATACAACATTAACCAAATGTTATGTACAAAATATAGGCATTAGATTCCAACAGAGCATTGTATCAGTAAAATACGGAGAGCAGAGATAATATGATCATGGAAACTACATGAATAGACTTGAGGTAATCCCAGTGAAGCAACAAACTGATATGACTACGCATCAAATGGAGTACCAAATAGCATGTAACAAATATAGGTATCGAATCCCAAAACAGAACATGGTATCAGCAAGGTAGGGAGTGAAAAGAGACATATGGTCATGGAAACAACATGCATAGAATAGAGGTATCTCACATAACTAAAATGACAAGCAAATCTCCTTCAATAACCTGTTTACTAAATAACCTCCAACTGTGTCACAGATTCACTCTTGGAGACATGAAAAACTGTTGATTGATTGACTAACAAAATATCATCAATCAAAATTCAACAGCACTTTAATCCCAAACTAGTTTGGATAATCTATGTCGAACCTTTTCGTCCAGTCTCTTCTTTTCTTGGACAAACTTTCTATGAGCTCATTTTGCCCCCCAAATTCAACCCCCACAATTGTTATTCCAAGCTAAACATTATTTATCACAGCCAATAAAAAAATGCAAGGAAATGCAGTTAAATCATAAAGGTATTCTTATGGCCCTCTTCCAATTTTTGTTTGAGAGATTTGTACTTCTTTAGTACCATGTCATATTATCCAAGATTTCAGTTACAAAATCAATTTTCACATTACAAATTTCTGTTAAGAGCTTCCAAATCTCTGTTCTAAAGCACAGGATAATACATCCAAGAGTTCCATGAAATGCTAAAGTACTTTAAAGATACCTGAGTGATTGTATGAGCTGAAACCTTTTCTTTCACTATCATTATGGAATTGACTGAAAGTTTGTTAATATTATCAAAGGTTCCTAGTTGTAGTCACCATGGTGGCATGGTCTACTTTTGGAGATTGTGATGCTCATTCATTATCATGACAACATGATGACTTGTTAGGTTTCAGAGATGCACAAACAATAATGACATCCAACGAAATGTCAAGTTCTAAATACTAGCTCTGGATATAAACAAACTCCATGGGCAGGACAGTTCTTGCTGATATTTGAAGTTCTAAAGCACATATATTTATCACGACTACATCCAGTTTAAGTGCACTTTCATTAAAATCAAACAGCTATTACCATCATATAAAAAAGATGTTGACGAAGAAAAAGAACCATACAAGCAAAATCCAAAAAGAGATACCTAAACACAGCATATGGTATGTGATTGTAGTCTGGTTTGGTAGGTTGCCCTGCGAAAACAGTTTTCTGCAGCCAATACACCAGGAAACAGATTCAATGAATTATCAAATCAATTAAAAAATTTCCAAAAATGGAGGGGGAGGAGCAAAAAAGAAAACTGTTGTGAAAACAAAGAAACAAAACAGAAGGCATATCATAAGAAACACGTACAGCAAAGCATGATCCCTCCATCAAGGCCACGGGAGTAAGATTCATTCGGTTTGTGACATCACCAGCAGCCCATATGCTAGGTATGTTGGTGCGAGAGAACTCGTCAACCTGATCAAGAAAGTAATATCCCTATATCAGCCCAATACAGATGAAGTGGGTATAGACAAAAAGATTACAATAGTAATGAAATGATAATTATACCCACATCAGGGATTTAAGAAAATAAAACACCAAACCACAACCAGTATGTATGGTATATACCCCTCTACAAGGAAAGGAACTTACAAAAAAAACTGCTATAATAATGCTGAAATTGGCATCTGTTTTTTGCGCACTAAAGTAATAACATGAAGCTCAATGCTTAAAACCAATTGAATAACTGAAAAGCTACTGACCTTCACAGCTCCTGTTTTATCAAGCTCAACGCCTGCAGCTTCCAAATTTAATCTCTTCGTATTGGGAGCTCGACCTGTAACAAAGGAATAACAAAGGAATGATGAATATCGATATGGAAGTAATATCAAAACAAAAGGACAAAACATAGAAAATACAAGAAATTAACAAAATTGCAGGAATCTTTTCCATTGTGATGATGAATAGTGGACAAAGTTCCTTGATGAAGCAAATGCTGTTGATTATGTAAAAACAATAATAACAACTATAAGAAAAGGCATCTTATAATTTTGATTGGGGCTCCAAAAACCAATGCCTGCATGTGTCAGGTTTAGATTTGGAATATAAATTATCAAGTCAAAAAGCACTCATGTTCTACACAACTCTATTGCATTCTGCTTGGCAATCCAAAGTCTTGTAACACCTCATAATATAAACCTTCAGTCTCCATACATTTGCATCACAATTTCACAAAAATTCCAACATTGATCTGGCAACACTGCCTTGGAAACGTGGATAACATTATCTAAGCAGATAGTACAGTGAAAAATACTGAGCAAGGATAAAAAATAAGCTAGAACGAACATATCCAGTAGAACCCCACATGTAAATTCCAAGTTTACCCTGACTTGTAAGGTTGAATTAAAACAGCAATGCGTGCGTTCTATTTACAGTACAAGCTTACTGCAGCAGCCTATTAAAAAACAGAACAACTTCACAATGCAAATAATTTAACTATGATTATAATTACCGGTGGCAAAAAGTACAACATCTGCCAACAGCTCCTCTCCATGATCTGTGTGAACTTTAATTCCATCCTCTGTTTTAGTCAACTGTATTTACAGCTAATATAATTACAATGAGGTTCACTATAAATAACATGGAAAAATCAAAACATAAACTGGAGAGAGGCAGATGAAAAATAACATGAAAAAGCAACACATGTTACATTGACACCAAATCCTAATAAAGGTGAAACTACCTCTGTCAAATTTGTTCTGGGGTGCAAATTAATTCCCCTGCCTTCAAGATTTCTTGCAACCACAGCCCTCATTTCATCATCAAAACCCCTGAAGCAGATAGCTATCAGATATATTGGCATGAGAAACACAACTGCAGTCCAAACCTTCAAAATGATTGAACAAAAAATGCCAGAAATCCTTGGTGAAAATAAGTAACAGATGGTGAATTAAAATCACCATTATTACAGCATAAAAAAATTCATGCAACATACTTGAATGAAAATTGCTACTTCAAATATGAAACACCAAAATTTGCTATCTTCCAGGTTCCAATTCCTGTAGACAACCTAAAGTATTTTGGCCGTGGAATATGCAAACCAGGAAGTAATTATCAAAAAAGGTAACCATGTTGATAACATATTCTTTACACAGTTTACTTGCAAACATAAAATGTGTGGACTACTATATAAGACAAGAACTTGGTTATCCAAAACAGAAAAAACAACATCAAGGCCTTAACCACAACCTTAACGGAAGTTCCCTTCTGAGAAATAGATCCACAGTAGCACCCATGCCACGCCATATCGAAGCAAACTCAACAGCAATGTACCTAAACAAGAAAAAGAATAATTATCCAAAATCATATGCATGCTAGGACATAGGCAAATAAAATAAATAGATAGCAAAGCTTCGCGCAGAGTTTACCCTCCACCAAGCACTACTGCACGCTTTGGTAAATCTTCCAAACTCAATGCCTCATCAGAAGTTATGCCCAACTCCTAAACAATCAGAAAGCAGCAGATAAGGCAGGTATGCAAGATAAAGAAAACAAAAGAAAAACAGCTTCAACAAGAACATATCTGCACCACAGATAATTTGAATCCTGCAATAGGTTTCAGTAAAATCAAACAAATTAAGTTCGACTAGGTAATTACAGCAGTAATTGTGATCAAGAATTAATGCGCAATTGAAAGATGAGCACCATGCATCTGAATGGAGAAACTTTTATAAATGTGGTTGAAAACAAAATTCAAAAGAAACTACAGATAGGAATGTCCATCCAATTGTAAAAGATAAAGATGGCTTAGGTAGTGCCATGATAGGTACACATGAATTCATTAAAAAAAGGTTGATGTTGGAACAGAATATAAAAAATGGACAAGTGAATGAAATATGAAAACCGGATTGTAAAATCCACAATCAACTATTATATGGGGGACGTATTACAATGGACAAGGTGCATTCAAATCAAATGCTATAATAATGCATGGCTCACAATTTCTAGTTGAAATAAAATAAGACATGATAGAATTTCAATAACAAGAACGCTGACAGCCCCATTACATACATAATTACATGGCATATTAAATTATGAATTTCCAGATAACAAAGCAATTTCATGTTGAAGTAGCATCTAAACTCAACTGCAACACATCTCACATGGCATATTGAAATTATGAATTTCCAATTAACAAATCCATGTCATGTTAAAGTAGCATCTGAACTCAACTGCAACACATACTACGAAAGAAAATAAAGAGCACAAATTTGTAATTTACAGGCATGCATCCGCAAGTGGGAACAATACAGAGATGTAAGGCTAAGCAAGGGTGTTTCTGAAGCATTCACTCATCCAATTTCTCCAAACTTCCAACAAATTTCTTTTAAAAATGCCTAAAAATGTCAAGAAGTTTATCTCTATGTTCTATAGAGCAATCCTTCAATTTAATACTCAGAAAAAACTATTAATCACTAACTTTTACTAGTTGACAAGTCAAGATCAAAAGAAAAGGCACACGTAGAGTACATATCTTATTCTATGTCTGGTGAAATTTTATTTTTTGACAGATCTGCCTGGTATGCTATTTTAGCCAAAACTACAAGAAGTAATGGCCATTAGAGCTTCCGTAATCAAAAGGCAATTCAAATTATCTAAAACATTTTACCCAAGAAAAACAGCAGCTCTTCAATAACACACAACAGATGAAAAGGATATTAACTTTTAAATGACTTAATTGTTGGATTGACAAGGAGACAAAATACCCCATCAGAGACCAATTCCTAAGCATTCAATGAGAAAAAAACAGGAAACTAACCTGCCCAGGAATATTGGGACGCTGAGCCTTACTGCCAGTTGCAATCAGGATGTGCTTTGCTGAGTATTTCAATTTAGTGCCATCTAGTTGTGTCAGTTCAACTTCATTAGGACCGGCAACCTTTCCCTCTCCTTCATACAGTTTAACCCCAGCATTAGATAGTAACCTCTTGTAAATTCCATTTAGCCTGACTATTTCATCTGACTGCAATTTTGACCAGAAAAATAGATGAAACAGTATATTCACAAACAGGTGCTTTTGTATTTCAGGGTATGACAAAACTTTAGCAAAAAAAACAAGGAAAGTAGCGAGAATTTCTGAAAGAAAAAAAAAATCTTGAATGCAGGAGAAAAGGAATCTAAATGCTCTAAAAAGTAGATTTCTCCTTAACAGTTACCCCACTGTTTGAACAAAAGATAAGGAAGTAAAATGCAGAGTGATCAATCACTTCAGTCGCTTGGTCAGGCATACAAGGATGGAAGTTAAAAGTGAAAAATCCCCAGCCTGACCACCTGTCACACCCTCCAGAAAAAAAAGTGGAGTGAAAAATGAAATAAAGGATGTGCTTTCCTTCAGAAAAACTCAATTGTCCTCTGAAGTTGCTCAATAAATGACAGACAGCACCAGACTGGGTGCCACATGCATGTTAATAACAAATATCATAAATATAGAAACAAAACTGAAAAGACCACCAACCTTTTTCTGCAACAGTTTTTTCCAGTTGAAGTCCACCTTTTCATTGATTTCCCAACCATAATTCCTGGCGTCCTACAAAAACAAAGCACTCCATTCATGAAACCAACTGCCATTCAATACAGCTTACTTCACCCAAAAAGACATTAAAAGCAACCTGATAAAGGTTCTGCATATGAAAGACAAATTTATTGCATACGAGGCAGCAGTGTCAGACAAATCAAACATATTCACTGCTCAATATTTACACTTTGTATTCTTTTTCACGATGCACATGTATTCTTGCTTTACAGACCAAAAAATTAAAAAAAAAATAGAAGTATGAGCATTTCAAATGCAAGATCTCAAATTTCAGTTTAAGGAGAACTTAGTGATTCTGAAATTGATCAATTTCAGAACTGAATAGAATGGAAGCATATTAAAATACAGTCCAACATCCACGTGCTGTCAGATAATCACATAGAACGCTTTCAATTTGTCATTAACTTTCTCCTCACTCCCAACTTTGCAACTTGAAAAAAGGATAGGCTGTCATTTGATCAAGGTTTCTGCTAGCACACTCAGTAAATTAATCATTTCAACCTGGCACATATCTTGTTCTCACCTCAATCTCACCTCCAAAATTTGCTCCATAAACTAAAATCTTCTTGGGAACACAACCGCGAAGAACACACCTACAAAACCAAATGAAGGCATGCCATTGATTATGAGTTAGGTTTCAACATTTCAGTTAATTCAAATTCAGTAGCAATCATCTCAAACCTAAACTAAAAACAAACTTGAAAGTCAACATTCTTTAAGTTTTCAATAATAACAATAAACTTCCTTTACCATGGCACTATAGATTATCAAAAACATGTTTCTCCATTTGAAACTCATCAGAAGTACTTCAATGGGCCATGAAAGTATGAATTCAATAATTCTATTTAATGTCATCAAACACTCATGCGCGATCACTTGAGATTTTTAACTAGTAACTGCCATGCCAAACAAATCTCTTATTCAGTCAGACAAATGACCCTACAGGAAACATTCCTTTAAAGGTCATTTAATGTCAAAAGCAACTTTTCTTTGCTAAATTTCAGCATTATTCCACGACCAGATAAATCTCCCCGCAATAGGAGATACAACAGAAGCATATAGCACCAAATGTTGTTTAACCTCCACTTGTATAAAAACATGGTAAAACTTAATGAACTTAAACACAAAATTCCAACAACCAGTTGAAGTTCATGAAACTGGACATGACTGCAAACAAATCATCCACCATTGCTACAAAATTCAAACACATCAAGTCTCGGGGTCCAGATTTCTTCTATCAGCTCATCCATTGACATTGTAGCCAAAATGCTGAAAAACTAAATCATATATCTAATGGATAGTGGAATATATCTGGAAAAAGTAATGCCAATAAAATAACCATGCAACAAAACAACCAAGCCTCCATCTCAAACTAATTGGGGCTGGCTATATGGATTGTTTTGTGCCATTCTGCATGACCATTATGGCAGCAGTAAGACAACTATGCTGCAACAACTGCAGCAAATGAAACTGAGATGTCTATTTTAGGATTTTAGATGAACTTACGTTCCACCAACCCCTCCATTTACTTCTGAGCTGATAGGATGAAATGGAAGCTCACAAATTCCAACCTTGAAACACAATGTTGGATACCATTAGTGAACAGTTAAACATCATGCTTTCACCAAAAGAATTATATATATTAATATCACCGAAAGCCAAAGTTTCTCACTTCAAAAGAAAAAAGAACTTGCAAATCAGTTTGCACAAAGTCCCCCATCAGAATCAAAATGAGACAAGATTATGTTAATTCCACTATGCAACAGCCTTTATTATTTGCTCTCACAAAATCAAAACCAACTCCCTTTTCTTTATCAATAAAAAAATCATAACCTGATTAAGAAAAAGCCCTCCAAGGTATTTTCTTTTATTCCCCACAAGTGTGATTATAAACCAATTAATACAATATTATATCCATGTAATTGAACTTCATTACATTACAAGTCTTCAACAAAAGTTTAAAAAAAAAATTGATAAAAAACTTCCTCAAACCACATCAAGAACTCATGATGAATGGTTTTGTTTGTTTATTTATTTTTTAAACTTCCTCAAGATCGGGAACAAATATTATACCTTAGCTCCATAATTAGCAGAAAACCTAGCAGCACGAACACCGCCACTCCCAGCTCCAATAACAAACAGATCAAAATCAAAGTGGGCATCTTCTTCTACTTGGCTAGCTTGGTTCACTTCCCCATCGATAGGCATCTTTCTTGGCATGATTGTAAAATTGAATTTTAACTGCATCCACACATTCACGCAAAAAAATGAAAACCAGATCAACAGTAAATTTATTTAAGTTATAAAAAATCGTTAAAAAAACTATCTCAGGTCCTAAACTAAACCACACTGGTCCCTCCAATTTTAAGAGCTATACCATTTAAAATACAGCCAACACAACCATAAAAAAAAATCAAAATAAAGAACCTTAAACGATAAGTAAAATACGCAAGGATGAAAAAGCTAGTAAGCATCTAACAAAACATCAACGCCAGACGAAGGCCAATAGGCAAAAAAACACCGGCTGCAGTAGGCTCGGTTAAGCAAATCTAAAAAAAATTCTTTCTGTAATTAAGAAGAAGAAGAAGATCGACAATTTCGATTTATTTATTTATTATTTTTTTACATTTTGCTTCAATTTTCTAGAGGAGAGGAAAATGAAAAGGATAAATACCTTTATAGAGATTGATTAGCGAAGGAGGAGAAATAACTGGTAGGGAAGTATGGAGGTAGGGGAGAGTTTTCTTTTTATAAGTGATTAAAGGGAACGTCGTCCTTTCCACCCATTTAAAGCTTCATGCCGCGATAGAGAGGGAGTAGGAGGAGGAGGTTTTTGATTTGATTTTGGGCACCTGGACACAGTCTTCCTGCCTATATAAAAGAACGGTCAATTTTTATTAAAATATTTATTTAAGTGGAGTATTATTTTTTTTCCCTTTTCTTCTTCTCTTTTCCGTTCATAAAAGAGATATTTTTTTATATGACAGAAATTCCATTTTTGTTTCTCAAAAAAAAAAAAAAACATTTGTTGCTTAAACCTAAAAATCATCTGATTCGTTTATGAATATATGCTGGGAATAAGTAAGGAGAAAGGAAACGTACTGGAGTCGCATTCCTGTCTATGTCCGACTAATAATGAGTTATAACAAAAGCTAAAAGATGAATTTATCATCTTTTTTGAAAAGGCAAGATGATAAATTCATTGTCTCTGTCACATTAAATTATATCTAAATGAGCAGTTAATTCACCACTCTTTTAGTTTTTTTTTAATTTATTGTTTTTAAATAGAAAATACAAAGATAACTGAGATAAAAATTACATATTTTTCCTGTATTTTTTATTTAAAAAATACAAAATTCCACTCTAAATTATTGAATAGAAATATTCTTCCCGAAACAAGGTTTATTAAACTGATCAAAATGGTCGGAGAGGAGGAGAAATAAAAATAACTGTAGGGTTATTAGAGCTTGTTAGATAAGACCTGGCGTATCCTTTAATAATGTTATCTCACGATCCAGGCTCCTGGAAAGAGTGGTCCTATTCAGTATTCACATGGTCAAACCTTCTTTCTTTCTTTTTTTTTGTCGGGGCCGCCATCATTTTTGGACGATTTTGACAGGGTTGAGATCTTTAACTTTTCTCACCATCATTGCTGCATTGAAGCAGTCTAACCTAAAGTTGAGGGCTTGAGTCTGTTTTTTTTTTTTTTTTTTGGTCGCCAGCCCCAGTATACGGGTTGCCCCGACTAATCTGGTGGTCGCCCCGGGTCGCATGCCTGGCAGTGGCAGGTGAGGCTACCAATGGGTATTGCTGCATACACGGGGATTCGAAACCGAGACCTCGCTTAAGCGGAACAAGCTGCTTACCACTTGAACCAACCCCCATTGGTTAGGATCTGTTAAATTAACCTGGATAAATCTAAACTTTAACTGTTTTTAATTTTTATTGATATTATCTAAGTCAAAGCTTATCTTGATGGGATCGAGCTAAGCCATCCGGATTTTATACATGAGCGTGTCGTCTTCCTCCTCTGTTTCTTTTTGTATGTTTAATATGCTTGTTTCTAACAATCCTGCTTTGATTTTTTCTCTATAATAAAAAATTATAAATTAATTTCCTGTTGTATTTCTCGGAGTAAAAAACGAAATTGCTAGTTTATCAGGTTTACCTTTCTTTTAGAAGCCTCGTTGATCACCAATTCTTCGATTTTCCAGTGTTTTAAATAAATAAAAATAAAAATAAATCTCCAGTGCCCGCTGTTTTCTCTCACGTTCACCAATGAAATTGACAGGAGAATGAATTGCTTTCCCTTAAAAAAAAATTAAATAAAGAACTAGAATGTTATGGAACAAAACATGCCCCGTAGACAATGGCTTTAGGGAGATGCTTTGATTTAAGACAAGACAGTGAACTAGCTGGCTTTAGAAAAAAAAAAACCTTTCCAACAGCACCAGCTCATTATCGACTACGACCAGCGTTTTACTAGCACGTCACAATCAAATGATCAGATGGCATCACCTTTTTTACAAATTGCTGAAAGTGAAAAGGCAAAGGAGAAAAGCAAGAATGAGACCACACGAAGTCTCACTTTCCTGGTTGTGAGAAAGTGGGAAAAATCGGCCGAGAACTAGTGGGAATCAGCCTTATTTCTGGACAAATGAAGAATTTTCCGGCGGTTAATAAACTAGCATAATTGTGAAACCCAGCCTAAAGCGCTGGCTCAAAATACTTGCTCGAAATTTTATCCGAGTTGAATAAAAAAAACATTTTATCCGAGTTAGATTAATAGTCAAACTAGATCCAAAACTGACCAGATGAATACCAAGAAACTTCATAAAATAAACAGTAAGAGTTGATTTGATGACACAACAATCCAAGCCATTTTCTAGACCCGACAACTATAATGCGCAGGATACACCCACACCAAACTGCGAGAGGAGAACAGGTGAGGTTCAAGTCCATGTAGTGGCTGTTCACAAACCACGTTTATGAAAACTTCCATTCCACTTGATGAATGAACAAAATTTAACAAGGCAGAGAATTAAAAATCGACAAAGAAAAGAGTGAGTCGAGTGCTTCTTGTAAGTCCGGAACTTCTATAGAATCATTGAATGATTTTCCTTACAATTCTTTCAGCATCATTCAAGTGAATTACGCCCCCAGCTAAATGTTTCCGGTTTACACACTCAAATTAAACTTCATTTGGGAATTCGGTTAAACACATCTTTTTAAATTTTGAATTTTTTTTAAATAAAATATATTTTCAGATTTTTTTTATATGCTAATTTCAAAAATAATTTTTTAAAAAAAAAAAACATCATTTAAATGCATCTCTAAAAAAAAACACCTTAAACTGCAACCGCTACCATTCCACAATCTCAAACTGAATATAAATCTAGTTAGCTTGTTGGCCTAGCATATCCTATTCATACCTGGAAAGTTGCATTGCTTTCCTATGTTTCTGAAAGCAAAACTTTAGAAGAGATTCTGCATATCAAGATTTCAGAGAGTTCTGCACAACAACACATGCCGAGCAGCCTGAAAGAACCGATTTCAATGTCAAGTGGCCTTCCAATGAAACTAGAGCATTCCACATCTTGGCAAGTAACTTGTACTTGATTACATGATATTACATTCTCATACAGATAGAAAAATGAATAAATAAATAAACAAGCCATGAGGACCAAACTCGTTGAAATACAAGAAAGTCTATTTAAAGACGGAAAGACTCATCTTTATCATGCAACTAAAATTGGTTACTAAGGTAACAGCCTAGCTTTTTTATTGCCTGTCTAGGAAGGAAAGATTTTCCCAAACTTCTCCCCCTACTTTCCTATGGAAGAGAGTTCAAGAAGGGAAAAGGAAGAAAAAAATATATTGAACATTTTTCTTTACAAAGATTACGAGACTTGTATGTAAGATCAGCATGAACAATGGAAAACTGAATTGCCCAAACAATTAGCTTTAGTTGCAATCTTCTTAACTCCTGTTTCACCTATAAGGGAGAATCTTGTACTAGGAGATAGAAGGCTCCTTTCCATTATGTTGATCTTTGGGGCATCAAGAATTGCTTTCGGGAGTGATAGTGCCCATTGCATGCCCCAGATTGCAAGGGGTCTCATATAAATAAGGGACCGAAAGTGCCCATCAATCGTCCATGCCTCTGGAGTCTGGAACCAGTATCTGTACTCCGCAGAAAGGAAGATTAACCCACAGTTATTATACATTAAAAAAAAACACATCACAGACAGTACAACAAGGAGAAAGCAAGGACAGGCTCTTCCCAATGGCTAAAATGATGGATTTATCAGAAAGCCCAAACTCAAGTTTCTTTTAGCTGGGAAGCCAACTACATCCATGCATGGATTTGCTTGAACGATGAACAGATCATACTTCTCAAGGTAAAAGTTACACATTGTAGGTTCAATATTGACCAAAAACAGCCGACAGTAAGTCTTCAAGAATAACACTTTTGATTTAATCCTAAAAAGAGTTCAAGTTATTTATTTGCTTTTATTTTTATTTAGGGGGGGGTGCATTGTCCTTATTTTTTGTTCAAGAAATAAATGAAACGGCAGTGGGCATGGATGGAAAAGGATATGTATTATTTCCTGCTTAACTGTCAGTAACTTCTATATCTGACTCTTGTTCTGCAAACACACAAAAATAAGAAAACAATATAATATGCACAGAACTTACCCGTAGCCCTCCTCAGACCAGCCTGCAGTGAAAATGCCTTCAGCAGTAGTGAATGCCTTGTCTTCCATTCCAGAGAGAATCATGGTAGCAGCCACAGCATAGGTGACACCGGACCATATTTCACGGGACTGCATACAAGTTTCATCCACCTTTCCATTCGGATGCATTCCATTTACAGCACCCATTTTACCTCCTCGAACTTTCATTACATTGAAATCATATATTTTATTAAGAGCACTTCTGATTTTAACATCATCAAAAAGTGACGGCAAACCTGAAGATGCCATATACCATTCCCCTGCCAGTTGATCTGCCTGTATAGATTTACTGTTATTACTCGAGCCACTGTCATAGTTGAAATATGAACCATTCCATAGTTTTGATTCAAATGCTGATTTTGCCTTTGCAAATTTGCTTTTGCATAATTCAGCAAAATACTTGTCGCCTAGTTGCATGGCCATTGCAGCAGCAGCTTGAAGGGAGGCAAGCCATAAGCAGCCACAGTAAGCACTTACACCATGAACTGTCCACGCATCATATGTTTGATCTGGGAATCCATCATTTTCAACCAGACCATCATCATCCCTGTCAAATTGTTCCATGTATTCCATGGCAGTGCGTACTGCAGGCCACACATCAACTCCAAACGACATATCCCCTGTTGCAGCAAAATCTCTATACACCTGAAGCACAAACTTAGGATTCAGATCCTTCCACTTGCTGGTGTCATGTATATTATATGCATTCATTTCATTCCACGGATCATGTGTCCCAAGATCATGAGGGACAGCTCCTCTAGCCTTGCGAATTCCGACACTACCATCAGCCAGAAACCTTACTTTTCTTCCATCCTCCGATAACACAGCTTTGGCAAAGTCACGTTGAATATTGAGTTCAATTTTGGGAAACAATGCAAGAAGGGCAAAGGATGCATAGAAGTGCACATCATATGTGCACCACATGATATATTCAACTCCTTCCAAGTACAAAAACCTACCAACATCATCGCTCAGAGGATCAAGAAATGTGAAAGGATCTAAAGTGTGGTCAAGGTTCCCCCTTTCCCGAGAGACTGCTGATTCATCTTTGCATATGCACTTTGTATGGAATGCCTTGTTGTTTTCTTTTTGTTCAGAACTAGTGGTGTTATGATGATTAGTTGTAGTATGATCTGGACCTCCATTGCAATTTACTTGGGGTTCAGTTACTTTGATCCCTGTGGTTTCTACTTCTCTTGACCGATGATGACCATTTCTTGTATCTGCACTTGAAAGGGAAGAGTCTGTACAGATTATGCTAATGTTAGTTTCCTTTATGAACCATATCTAGCACCAACAACAACAACAACATATATATATATATATATATATATAAAGCAAATAATAACTGACGCCTGAGTGATGAAAACAAAATATGCACTTATGATAAGAGCATCATCAGAAGTAGCTGTAAATATCATGGTAGGAAAGACTTGGCAGTTAGTATAGATGAGTACCAATCCAAACTGTCCCACCAGCAACCAAAAAGTAGAGCTCATTAAACAATGTGAACTTGTACCTGCGATTTTAATTATGGTGTTAAAACAATATAACCCAGAAAACAGGAATATGTATGTGCCCGCAGAAAGTAACAGCATTTAAGCATTTGAAAAGAACATAACCACAAAAGTTAATCTGAGTGGCATTGGTGTCTCTCAAGGCTGACATCAGATATGATGGCACAGTTGGTGCTATTCGGGTGCAGAACATGATTAATAAAAACTTTGTAAGAACTAAAAAGGTGTGACTGGGGCAACAACATGCACAAGTGCATTCACACATCTAAGGCCTCAAAAGATACAAAACAACGCCTATATGCCGGCTTCTTCCCTGCATTAAGATGGTCTTTCTTGCACGGTTTTTTTGACTGATTGAGATCACAAATCCATGTGTACATGCACTCATCTACTGTTTTATTCTTTTGTTTGCACGTATTTTAGCCTCTTGAAGGCAGCTTTAATTAATGTATTGCTCCAAGAAATATGCACCCAACATTAAGTGTAATGGCTCGTCCTCCACATCAAGATGGTTTTTTAAGGTGTTTTTTGCTGTTCAGATTCCGAGATAAGTAATTGGTAGCCATTCTTGTGGTCAAAGGAGTTACCATTCTGGTAGCTTTTCATCCTTGAGGATAGGATCTTGCCATTTCTCAATCTCTTCCTCCCACTGCTTGTAATCTGATCAATATTCAAAAAGTTTAGATTGTCACAAAAACTCTAGAAGCTAAAACTAAACTAAAAATTGCAACCTTAAAGCAAGGGGTTTGTTGGCAGACTGCTTAGCAAACAAGATGGTTATATTAGAAGAATCTAAACAAGTGAAAACCAAACATGCATACTTGTCAGCGCATCATGCACCAAATTCTGAGCCGCTCTTTCAGAAGTGCCATAAAATTTTGTATATCTCCTGCAAAAAAAGAAACATGCCCAGAAATCAATTTTCTCTTCACAGAATAGTGTTCCTGTCATATCTGTGTAAGCAATACAATCAAAAACATGATTCAACCGCACAAAGAGCTAGAGACATGCACTATCCATAATACACCATGAAATACCATGCAAAAGATACAGCCAAATGAAATAACAATCAAACATTACCAGAAAATCAACATCTCAATGGTATATAACCCAGCAGAGAATGTACAGGCAAAAACCAAACCAATATGCTAGATAATTAATTATCAAGGAGGTTAAAATGGGTTTGTTACATCATCATATGACAGTTTTATTTCCTGGCTCGAGGACATAAAGCTCTAATTCTGATCAGCAAGTCTGACAGAATGAAGGTTGAAGTCGTCCAGCCAACAAATGGAAAATAATATTCCATAACTCACATTGATGAGTTATCATTGCACTACAATGCACTTGTAACAATTGGGAGCCTGAAGATGTTTAGGACTTATAATGCTAAGATTTTAGTCAAAGAAAATACAAAGTAGAATTTAAAATCTCAAAAAGAAGATACCAATCACCTAGAAAGAATATAAGACTGCCATAAAAACACTGAACACACGGATACAAGATTTTAGTCGACTTTCAAGCAATACAAATTAAAAACATAGGCAGCAATAAAGAACATGAAAAGGGGAAAGGGTAATCATAGATGTACCTATGGTAGGAGCTTCCCTTCAAAAACTTTATTTTTGGAGATGACCAAGCAAGAGCAAATGCAACAGTGCACTTTCCATGAGGTTCCACCCAGGCAGAAGCTGAAACCGCGGCACACAGTGTCTCTCCAGGTGATGAAGGCATGCTTGGTCCGCAATTAAAGTTCCCCCGATCAAAATGTCCATCCTTGAAATGCAGGAGAACAAGTTCAAATTCAATTCTTTTCCACAAAGCATATAATGTCAGCTGTGGACATCAGATTCGAGAAACAGTACAAGGAATTTGGAAAAAAAGCATTCTTCATATGAAAGCTCAAAAGTAAGATTCCAGGTAAACTATAAGGACAGCAAGGTTCCAGGTATGAATATCAATTAATCAATCATATCTGAGACAAATGCCTTCAAAAGTAGCAAGAAATTGCTGCGATGAAAAGACATGAAACCAGTACCTGCACCATTGTGCCCCACATTGCCTTTGCCGTGGTACAACTTCCTTCAGACAGCCCAAAGCTTGGCAGAACAGTGACACTTACATTCTGAGTTTCACATGCAGCAATTGCAAATGTAACAGGAGGGTTGCCCTTTGCAGTCCTGCAGCATTGTGATAATCATTAGAAATGCTTCAAAAATAGATACTACTAACAATTCAGAATGGAGAACTATAATTTCCATGATACGGAAGATTAAACTAAACTTAAAAAATTCCAAATGTACCAAAAGTTTCAGAAAAGAAGCACCTGTCCAAGGAAAGCAGTGACTTTAATAAGCATGGAAGGGAAGATTAACAATAGATAGATAAAAAGGGGAACCCTGATTTTCCATGACAGGCCTATGCGGGGTGAGATGAAATGAATGACACATCAAAATTTTTGGCACCAGAGATGTTATTAGAAACTCCATAACATCCACCAAATAAATAAATAAATAAAATATTTAAGACAATTAGAAGATTTGAAGCAAGATTTTTCGTTGACAATCATATGCAGCATTCAAATAATAGTGGCACAGAATGGATGTTGAAACTTCAAGGCTGGAACTAAACGTGAAAAAAAGTCCAAAAGTGAAGAAGGGCAGAAAACGCTTAGAAGAATAAGAAGAATGAAACAAGCAGGGATGCTCATAGGAAAAGAGTGGTCAAGTGATCCAATTGCAGCATTTTGCATGCTACCTAGGTTTATATGACCTAAATTAATTGCATCATCAGCTTCTACTACTTGTTTGTGTGAAGGAAGAATGACAGAAAATTCACTCTTCATGACTGAATTTCAAGTCCTTGACAATTTGACACCTAGGAGAATCATGCTTAAGATCGTTCAACATGGTAATAAAAAACACATCAAAAGGAGGGTGGTGGAAGCTGACTTAATGCAAAAGGTCTCAGAAAAGTCACAGGGTTTACATGGATTGATCCATAAACAACTCCATCAGCTTGTAGTTTAATGGTGATTATCAACAAATGAAAGACTTGACTGCTCTCTCTCTCTCCACACACACACACACACACACACAGATGTATATGCCACCATGCACCCTATTCAAGCAAATTCCAAAAATAAGGTAATCTTTTTTTTATATAGATGCATTAAGGCATATTATAACTGACATTAGTACTGTTCCATTTTCATATTGGCAACGTGTCCCAGGCACTGTCATCCAATATTCATTACCAGGTAAAGTGACCATAACAGCCAAAGAAAAGAAAAAAAAGCCAACATCCTGCATGATGCATTGCAGAAAAGCCTTGAAATTCTCGATAAATTATTATATTGGCGTAAGGTTCTGAGGGCTGCAGCCGCTGCACCATACAAATATCCTTAGAGATGTTGATTCTGTCTTTCCACCAGGTGATTTCCATTTTATATTTCTTTGCCTGGGCTAATTACTGCACACCCTTTTTTTCTGTGTGATGGTATGGCCAAATATTTTGTGAGTAATATGCTAGTTCAGCTCATTTGTTTACTCAAAGGGTTAAGGTGCTTTTGTTCTGCCTTGCCTCCACATCATCTTCACTGAAATGTTCATTTTCCTATTTTAAGGAACGGGTGGGGCAAACAGTTTCCTCTGCTTTCACCCCCTGTGACGCATAAAACAGCAAGAGAAATATGCAAACCAACCGTCATAAGCATTTAAGGTTTGATGACTTGCTTGTGATGTAGAAGTACGCCGGAGACTCCATCTTCCCCTCTGTCAAAGTAAAAGAAAAAATTCAAAATATGTTTTGAAACATGAATGAACATAAGGAACATGGAATGAAATGTGCATATACTAACATGAATGGTTCATTCACGTGATCTCCTGACAAGTGTGAAATTCCTCCAATTGAATTCTGCACCAAATCATGCATCAATAGCTTGTCTTATGACTTGCGATATCTTTCAATTGCCCAGAATAGTGAAAAAGAAACATGGTGAAATGAAGCTTACCGCCCATGTAAATAGAAGGCTGACTTTGGCTCTTTCCTTTCCGGTGTTCACCAACTACAGCAGAAACAGATGGAAGCTTCAATAAAAAATATAAACAAGCTTGGTATGCTTTAAAGGATTCAATTATCTCAGTTATGTGATCCATCAAGATCATACAATTCAAAAAAGACCATATGCATCCATATTTCCAAGACAAACGAACCAATACAAATCTACAGTCTCTTGGTTCAAGTCAGTCTCGCAAAACCCATGATGTAATTCTAGATTGAGATAACCTCGTCAAGCTTCATGATAAACTGATCATGCTTTAGCATACCCTGAGTATAATATGGAGACATTGAAGTCCAATAGCTTACCAGGACATAAGAGTAAGTAAAGCCCAAAAGTTTATGGGTCAGCTAAAAATCTGTAATTGTTTTCTTTTCCCCTTGCAGAAGGTTCTTTCTCCAGTTAATACGTAGAATTAAATTCACAATATGTGCACCCAGGTACACATTACCATATGTTGACAGAATGGTGGGTAGCAATAAGATCTGGCCACGTACATAATTAATAATTTCATTTTAACCACATCTGAATTCTGAAATAAAAAGTGAAATGAACATACAGTGTAGACGAAAACAGCAGTAGGAAGACTGCTATCTCTGTAATTATGTGGTATGAATGGTGATATCTGTCTACAGGAGATTTTCAGCTCAGGATCTGGTTCACCTGGAAAACAAGAGTCCCGTCATTAAAATAAGAATTGAAGAGGAAAGCACGACTCTTATAAAAACAGAAAAGGATAGAGTAGAATAATACCATCATATACTGTCCATGCCCTTGGAAATAGAGCGTGGTATGTGGAATGCTGGCCACTCAAGTTCCAACCCCACGATGAAATGCCCTGATCACCAGCTTTCCTGTGACAATATTACAGCAAAATTAGCATATGAATCTCCACTTTAAATACTATAATTTCATTTCCTTCAACACGTTAATGAAAACAGCATAAAAGCTGCCGTTGAAGAAAGTAATATGCCCCAGTCATACAATTTCTTCCTAAGAGAAGCAGCATAAAAGCTGCCATCAAATTTCATCTTACCCTATCCCTTCATGCTGGCCAGGAGCCAAAACTGATGCATAATTTTTGTTCCCTCCATCCCTAGATATAAAAATCTGCAGTACCACCCCAACATGGACACTCATGTCACATAACATCAAAGGAAAAATAGCAACAAACAACTCAAAAGGTCAGAAAGCATGAAGCAAACAGATAATAGGTTGTGAAAGGTAGAGATTTACAGAGAACTGATTTGCCATGACAGGTGAAGATTCACATATACCAGGTACAATTTGCCACTGCCTGAACTCGCCTCTAAAACCTCTGGATATGCTTCCGCTTCTGTAAGAGAAAGCAAGGTTGACCCTATCAGACAGATAAATTAGAAGAGACGTTAGGATGAAATGGAGGATCATATACGGCTCACATACCCCATTCCTCCAAGTGGAACACCCTGAGATGCTGATGGCTTGCAACTTTCTCTGGTGAAGGGATCTATAGGTGCTTTCTACACAAATCAAGGCAGGCCCAACTTTAGTCAAGTAGCTAAAATTTTATTATATACTGTATTTAAAGGATAAATAAAGAGCTTCTGAAATAAGGAAAATGATAGAATTACCCTTCCATGAGATGCTTCCTCCCTGACATAAGACCATAGCCGAATACCCAATCTAACCTAATATTTCAAATTCCAACACCATACAAAAAGTGAGAACCAGCACAGAAATTGAAAACGGAAATCATATATGAAGACTTCTCTGTCCCTTGAACCAGCAAATACGTATTAAAATTTACAAAGATCATATCACACACCATCTGTATCGCTTCCTTAAATGTAACGCTGAATTCCTTAAGAATATTGGCATGGCTGTTTAATCTCCTTCTCCAAGCTTGTTCCGGTGGGGCAGCACTATCAAAATCAAACTACAGTTTGAAGAGGAAAAAAAAAGTATGTTGAGAAGTGTATTTGAAACTGTAGAAAAAATGATCTTGTCTAAACAAAATCTAGTAAAGATACGATTATCACCAAGACCCGGTGTACCATTTTTTGAGGCATGATATTTCGAGTGGGTCTTTAAATCATATATCTGATTTCAAACATCTATATGTAACATGTGGCCTTTTAGAAAGAGCAGCCTGTTGGGAGCCCCAGTCAATCTATACAAACCCCTTACTCGATTGATTGAAAAAATATATCAAGCCACTAAACTTGCATCACTTCTTAACAGAGCAGCCCAGGAATCAATCAAACAGAATAACCACTCATCTAGAAAACCTCATTTCCAAGAAGTCTTCACAACACAATAGCCATAACTAGCAGAGTTAATGCTGCTGTGCATAATTAAGCTACTAGATTTCAAAAACTACACATACAAGAAGCAACTCCAAAGGCCAACAAAGTTTCTGCTGATTCACTAAAGCAATATGTAGCTTAAGGCATGATCCTTTTGTACATCTTAAATAGCAACCTCCAATTTTTATTTTTATTTTATTTTTTACTTGTCATGAATTTTCTCAGAAACCAAACAAACGACCCAAATCAATAACAAAAAAGAAAAAGATTTATAATACCATAGCAAGAGAGGGAGAGGTTACCAATTGTAAGGTGTTTCTGCTGATATACTCCTCGGGAGGCCATGAATGCTTTCTACAGTGAAACAAATTGCTACTCACCATTTCGACTAATTTTAGATTCTAATCTCTCTCTCTCTCACTAAATCTCTCCTTTCTTCTCTGACTGCGAATCCAAAGCTCCAAAATATCTATATAAAGGAGGAACACCAACAAAAAACTTCCTTCAGCTCTAAACAACTATAACATCCAAAATCCAAGCAAACACCAAAACTTCACATCAAACAAAACTTGCCTTTCCTTCCAAGATCCTATCAGTATCAACCTCTCTCTAGAATTGAACTCCGGATGAAAGAAATCAGCGGAGAGCGGACCGAATCAGTTAAAATAGAATTGGATTTCTCGAAATTCGTGATAATGACTTTGATTGGCGAATCACTGTGTGTAATTGTGGCGTGGCGAGCAGAGGATCAGCCACCTTCAACTCTTAGCTCGTACGATCGCCAGGTGGTCCAGGAATAATGCTAACTTGGACTGCCCTTCTTCTTCTTCTTTTTTCCTCTCTCTAAAACAGTAAAATTTGGTGCTTTGCTTTTGATCGTGATTAAGCAAAAACAAGCACGCAGAGAGAAAAGATGAGAGAGGGAGTTTTTTATTGAAAAAATGGTGGTGTGTGGGGATTAATTAGGATGCTTTCCTGTGGACTCTACCGTTCTGGATTTTTTTTATTTTTTATTTTTTTGCGTTTCCTTAATTAATTTATTTATTTATTTTGGAAATAGTCAATCAAATGAATCAATCACTATTTTTAATTATTTTTTTTTTTTAAAATGAAAATAGTGAGCAGTGAAATTCTAGATTCGGTGAGATAGGTGTTTCGTCCATTTATTGGTGGTGGTGCTGAGGGAGCGTCGTAAGCACCCGTGGTTATGTTAGTTAGAGAGCCGGTGTTAGTGTCATTTGGCTCCGCCTGGGTTTTATTCAACAGAGACGGCTATGGAGATTTTTAAATTCCATAAAGACATAGATAGATGGGGCTAAAAAAAAAAAATTCTTTTTGTTTTTTTAAAATTAATATAGATATCAAAATCAGTTTGTATATACTTTGATTAATTTTACAGATTCTGAAATTAACAATTATTTAAATCAATTATTCAGAAATTTATGAAACTCAAACCGATAATTTTAAAAAAGCAAATTTGATCTTACCGGTTAATCTTTCTTGTTTTGATATAGCTTCATAAGTTATTATTAACTTCCTTTTCTTAATTTGCAGTTTATTTATTTGAAAGATAATATTATAAATCATTCGGATATTGATCTTTTATTTATATTATATTTGTTATGTTTGTAAATAGTATATTTTAGATTTAGAAATTCAAAAATATTTTTTTATTTGTCTTTAGTTAGAAATTAAAAATATATTATATTATGAGTTAAAAAAAAAAAAACTAACTTCGCCTGACTTTACTAGAAATTGAAGCCATCGTGGTGGCGGGGATAGAGCCTTGCAATTTACCTTCGACGGCTATCGAGTGGGGTAGAGGTAAAACTGAATTCGTGGCGGCGATTCTTCACCTTCATGGGGTCTATTATCAATGGAGAATATTTAGTCATATAACAACACGAGACAAAAAATCTCTTATTTACAATAAAATATAAATTTATTTATGATAATTAAAAAAAGAAAAATATCAATTTTAAATTATTTCTTTAATCACTAAGAATTGTTTCTTCGCAAGTAAAGAAAGTGGACTGGACTTTACAGCTCAGTTATACCGCCGAGATCAACATATATATATATATATATATATAATTTGTTTTTGAGTTCTCATCGCTCTCGTGATAACTAGATTTGTTATTCTGAATTAAAAAATAAAAAGGAAACTGAATAAAAGCAATTCATGCAAATTGAATATAATTTTTGTTTGTAATTGGAAAAGACAAGAAATAATGTTTGTACTTGGAGATTTTTTTTCTTTTTTTTACTTTCACATTGGTTTACATGGATTATGAGGGGCATTTTGATATTTTCATGTTGTTTTTTGAATTTTTTAATAAAAAAATTGTTGACGTATGTTGCGTACCAACGAGGGGGTAATGTTCGCACCATGTAGACTGCGTGTGTGTTGTCATCCATGTTTCTTTTTTTTCCTTTCTTTTCTCTCTCCTGACAAGTAAAGTGCACAATTGTTCTATTTTTGTTTTCAATTTCAGTCCTCATACATTTAATTTCTTATTTCGTTCTTATTCCTTCTATAAAAGTTTTGTTCCTTTTCTATTTAGTCATTCGATTACAATTTTTTTGTGTGTTTTATTTTTTATTTTGGTCGTTGTTCTTTTTTTCTTGACTTTTCTATTAAAGTTTTTTTAGCTTTTAATTTCATTATTCGATCAAAGTTTTTTTTTTTCAATTTGACCCTTATTCTTCTGGTTTATTTTTTCTTTTTATTAAAAATATTTTTCAATTCAATTTAACCCTCCAATTAAAAAATTGTGTTTGCCTTCTAATTAATTTTATTTTTATTTTCACCCTTGTTTTTTTAGATCCTTTTGCGCAATTGTTTTTTCATAGTTTCATCTTTCAATATTTTATTTGTTAGAGATTTGGCTTTGTGTGCTTTTATCATTCTGTATTAGTTTTTTTTTAATATTATCTTTGTGATTTTCTTCAATTTATTTTCTACAGATTTATTACAGTCTTATAACCAAGATCACAAGTTTTACATGCCTTTTTTATAATGTAAGTTTTTTAAAAAACAATTGTCTTGTTTATATTTGATTTTTCAAAATATTATTTTAATTCATTTATATATTTTTTTGTTTTATAAAAATGAACTTTATTTTTCAAAATAAAAAATATATTTTTTAAAATAATATTTCTTATGTGTTCAGCCTTGATTAATATTTTTTTAGGGTGTGAGTTTATTAAGTCAATTTTTTCATTCTTTAATCAAATTCTTTATTGTTTTATTTTTTTCAGCTTGACCCTTATTTTTTTACATTTTTTTTCTTTTATTAAAACTGTTTTTTCAATTCAATTCAACCCTCCAGTTAAAAATTCTTATCCCTCTAATTAATGTTTTTTCTCACCCTCATTTTTTTCGATTCCTTAATGTAATTTTTTTTCTGGTTTCATTTTTTGATATTTAATTTGTGAAGAATTGATTTTATATGATCTTATTGTTCTGCATTAGATTTTTTTTTAATATTGGTTTTGTGATCATCTTTAAGTTTTTTCTATAAACTTATCCCGGTCTCATGGTTTAGATCATGATTTCTGCACGCCTCTTTTTAATATAAATTTTTTTAGTTGTTCTGATTCTATATATTTCATTTCTCAGGGTGTTATTTTAATTCATCAATAATTTTTTTATACAGGTGCCATTTATTTTTTAAAATAAAAAATATTTATTTTTAAATTATATTGCTGATGTGTGCAATCTTGTGTAATATTTTTTAAGACGTGAGTTTATTCAGTCAGTCTCATTTGTATTTATCTTTTAAATCATGAGTTTTTTAAGGTGTGAATTTATATTTTATTTATTTAAATAAATAAGTTTATTAAACACAATAAGATGTAAGTCTCATTTTATATTATAGAATATTTTAATCTTTCTTGTATATGCTTTTCAATTTATATTTTGAATTTTTTTATATAAAAAGCATATGAAAGTACCTTGCATTTCTAGTATTTTTTTTTAAAAAAAATTATAATTTGCATCAAAACACGGGTTAAATTGCTAGTAAATAAACAAAGTGACGTGAATCGAAATGGTATTGAAAGACATTTTTTATATCTTATATTCATACGGAATTAATTTTTACGTGCAAAGGTTTCCATATATACAAGCATGAGAGAAGGTGAACTGTATTTAATAAGATTTGTCTGAATCATGCATGATGGCGTGTTTATTACAGAATAAATTAATCTTATATTTGCCATGTACGGCCTATTTTATCAATTGAAAACAATTACAAGAATTGAAAACCACTAAAATGCCATCCTTGGAAGCAGAGACTGAGGTTCTCTTTAATTTTTTTAAAAAAGAATTATAATGAAAGCGTTTTCTTTCAAGAAACTCCGAACCACTAAAATGTTTGCTTAGTGTTGTTAATTTTGAACAACATCAAGGGAAACTGTTTATCTAAGTTGATTAGCATTGATACTGACTCGCAATGTATTTGACAACGACGTCAATCGAGAAATAAGCCACGATTGTGGGATGATTCCCACTAAAATACGTAGAAGCATAATATCAGAATGCATAATCAGATATTTTCATGTATATCCGGTGAGTCTATTTGAAAGTGTGGTTGCGGTTGTTTTTTAAAGTGTTTTTTTTTATAAATGTATTAAAATATTTTTTTTTATTTTTTTAAAATTATTTTTGATATCATCGCATCAAAATGATCTACAAACGGTCAAACACCAAAACAATATTAAAAAAATAAAAAATTTTAATTTTAATACATTAGAAATTTAATATTTTAGATTTTAAAACACTAAAATTTAGTTTTTTCCTCATAAATCTATTAAAACATTAAGTGTTGTTAATTTTGACAACGACATTAATGGAGATAAGCCACGATTGTGGGATGATTAGAAATATACTAAAACTGCTCAGCATTTTACTGTAGCAATCCACAGTGAAATGCTGAGTTGTTTTTTTTTTTTTTTAAGCTGATTTTTTTTAAGCAAATTTTTTTCTCTTTTTTTTTCATTTTTTCATTTTTGATGCCTTTAGGTTTTTTTTTTTTTTTTTGCTTCTTTCTATGTTTTTTTCTTTTATTTAATTTAGTTTGTTAAAGTTAATATTTTTTTAATTTAGTTATCATACTTTTATGACACTGATCCCGGGTTTAACAGGTTAACTTGATTTCACGAGTTAACCCGAATTTTTATTTTCTTTTTAATTATTTTTTTCATTTACTTTAATTTGTTAATGTTAAATTTCTTTATATTTAGTTATCAGACTTCCATGACACATATCCCAGATTTCACGGGTTAACCCAGTTAATTCTGGATTAACCCATCCATTTTTTTTATTTTTTTATTTTGTTAATGTTAAATATTTTTTTATTTAGTTATCAGACTTTCATGACAAGGATCCCAGGTTTAACGGGTTAATCTGGTTTGACGAGTTAACCGAATTTTTTTATTTTTGCTTTTTTTTTCTTTTTAATTAATTTTTTTCATTTACTTTAATTTGTTAATGTTAAATTTTTTTCTATTTAGTTATCAGACTTTCATGACACATATCCCAGGTTTGACGGGTTAACCCAGTTAATTCTGGGTTAACCCATCCATTTTATTTTATTTTTTCTTTTGATAATATTAATTTATTTTTTTTAGTTATCAAACTTTTATGACATAGATCTCGGGTTTAACGGGTTAGCCTGGTTTGACAAGGTAACTTGAAGTTTTTTTTTCTTTTTAATTAATTTTTTTCGTTTAGTTTAGTTTGTTAATGTTAAATTTCTTTCTATTTAATTATCAGACTTTCATGACACATATCCCAAGTCTGACTGGTTAACCTGGTTTCACGGGTTAACCGAGTTAATTATGGGTTAAACCGTCAACTTTTTTTTTTTCTATTTAGTTATCAAACTTTCATGACACGAATCTCATGTTTGATGGATTAACCCAGTTAATTCAGATTTTTTTTTCTTTTTCTTCATGTTGGTTTTTTTTCTTGGTTTTTTTCTTTTTAATCAATCCATTTAATCATCACACTTTTATGACACGATCTTGCAGTCAAACACACATCCAAGGCTCTTGGATCTGAATGAACTAAATATATATATAAAAAATTAAATAGAAAAAAAAAACTAAATATAAAAACATAAAAAAAAACTAAAGGCATTGGTTGATAACTAAATAGGGAAAAAATTAATATTAATGAATTAAATTAAACAAAAAAATATTAATTAAAAAGAAAAAGAAAAAAAAAGGATATAATTTGGCAGGTTAACTCAGCTGATTCAGATTATTTTTTTGATTAGTTTTTTTCTTCTAATTTCATATTTTAATATTGTATGCAGTCCACAGTGAAAATGTTGATGCCTTTAGTTTTTTTTTTCTTTTTATGCCTTTCATGGTGGACTGCACAGTGGAGTCCACGGTGAAGAGGCTTGATGCTTTCTTTTTTTTCTTTTCAATTAATTTTTTTAATTTATTTTGTTGATATTAATTTTTTTCTATTTAGTTATCAGACTTTCAAGACACGGATCTCAAGTTTGACGGGTTAAACCTGTTAATTTATATTTTTTTTTCTTCATTAGTTTTTTCTTTTTATAGGTTTTTTTTCCTTTTCTTTTTAATTAATATTTTTTTGTTTAATTTAGTTCATTAATATTAAATTTTTTTCTATTTAATTATCGACTGATGCCTTTAGTTTTCTTTTTCTTTTTCTTTTTCTTTTTCTTTATGTTTTTATGTCTTTGACTCTAAACTGCACAGTGTAATTCACGGTGAAAATGCTAAGGTCTTTTGTTTGTTTTTGTTTTTTTAACTTTTGAATTAATTTTTTTTCTTTCAATTTGGCTTGTTTATGTTAAATTTTTTTTCTATTTAGTTATAAGACAAACATGATATGAATCTCATGTCTGACAGATTAGCTCAGTTAATTCAGATTTTTTTTCTTTTTCTTCATTAGTTTTCTTCTTTGTTTTTCCCTTTTTAATTGATTTTTATATATATAATTTAGTTTGTTGATATTAAAATTCTTTCTATTTAGTTATCAAACTTTCATGACACGGATCTCAGGTTTGACGGATTACCCAGTTAATTTAGATTTTTTTTCTTTTTCTTTGTTAATTTTTTTTCCTATAGGTTTTTTTTTAACCCAGTTAGTTTTTTTTTTTTGCTTTTTGCTTTTTTGCCTTTTTTTATGCCTTTGACTGTAGACTGCACAGTGCAGTCCACAGTGAAAAGGCCGATGCTTTTTGTTTGTTTTTAATGTTTTTTCTTTTTAATTAAGTTTTTTCATTTATTTTAGTTTGTTAATGTTAAATTTTTTTCTATTTAGTTATCAAACTTTCAGGACACGGATCCCGAGTTTGACGGCTTAACTCGATTAATTCTGGGGTAACCCGTCAATTTTTTTTTCTATTTAGTTATCAAACTTTCACGACACGAATCCAATGTTTGACGGGTTAACCCAGTTAATTCATTTTTTTTTCTTTTTCTTCGTTAGTTATTTTCTTCATGTTGGTTTTTTTTTCTATGTTTTTTTCTTTTTACTTAATCTATTTAATTATCATACTTTTTTTATACGACCTTGCGGCTAGACCCATATCCAAGGTTATTGGATCTGGTATTGCAGAAAAACCTAACACTTTTAAATCTTAGTTTTTTTTGAAATTTTTTATGCAAAAAAGGATTGACCCACGGCATCGCACGGGTCATGTAACTAGTTCTCACTAAAATACGTAGAAGCATAATATCACAATGCATAATCAGATATTTTCATGTATATCAGATAAGTGAAGCCTTGTTTAATCTTTATTTTGTTCTTAGATTTTTTATCAAGCATAAATAATTTTTATTTTATAAATTATAATTGTTAAATATTATGGTCGCGGTTGTTTTTTAAAATGTTTTTTCCTTGGAAATGTATTAAAATAATATATTTTTTATTTTTTAAAAATTATTTTTGATATCAGCACATTAAAGTGATCTACAAACACTAAAAAAATATTAATTTGAAGTAAATAAAAAAATAAAAAATATTTAAAATATTTTTCAAACGCAAAAACAAATAAGAATTAAGCTGGACACGTTATAAATTTTTTTTTTACTGCAGTGATAATTTTGGGCGAAGGGGGAGATTTTGATCATGCCCACATGCATGGGATCCATATCCAAAAATGAGTGATGGTCTGTCGACCAGATATGAAAATAATACTATTTTTTGGTATGCATATGCAACAGTGTTGGCTGTGGACCAAAAGAGGACTCTTTTCTTTAACTCATTTTCGTGAGAAAAGCACTTTGGCATTGTTCATGCATTAGAGAATTTAGAGTCAGCAGCGCTTATTTTTCACCGCTATCCAATGTGGACTCCAACAACAAGACAAAAGCCACCGACGAAAAAAGTAGAAAAAGGAAGGACGTCGGTTCCTTGCGCACAAGCAGTTGAAAAAACGACAGGCCATTATTGGCTCAGAAGACTTTCGAATGCTATCCGGTTTGGTGTTGAGATGGATTTTTTTTTTAATATATTAAAATAATATATTGTTATAAAAAAATTTTACGTGTTTATATTTTTTTAATATGTTAATATTAAAAATAAATTTTAAAAGATATTATTTTAATATATTTCAGAGCAAAAAACACTTTGAAAAATAATTTCTAACGTAATACAAAATGCTACTTTTTTTAGGCTGTTTTAATTGTGTTTGAATACATTTTAAAAATGTATTAAATTAAATTTTTTTAAAATTTTAATATATTAATATTAAAATTAAAAAATATATTTTAAAAAGGTACTGTGCACTAAAAAAGAGGAAAAGCTGCACGCAGAAATCTTTGCTCGTTGTAGCCATCAATCATACCTCTCGTCACCACTCGAGTTCTGTCAAATTTAGTTATCTTGCGGATTTAGTAATTGTACCCGAGAAAACAAAAGTGGGGTTAGCTTGCGTGGCCACTGCCACGCTCATAAAAGGTGCGGGCAACTCATGTAGCCCCCAGCACTCGTGTCTCGACGAATCATTGTTATAAAACGACCTGGCTTGAGGATTCAACCTAGTAATTTATTCACTATTATTTTTAGGTGGTTAAAAAATTCCATTTCTTTTTTATCAAAATAATAATATTTTGATTTTTTTTATTAAAATCAAAATTTGAATTTACACAAATTAATTTTGTAATTCAAAAATGTCAAAAGTTCTTTAATATTGAAACTTACATAGATTCACATTATTTTGTGCTTGATTTTTATCAAATAAGTGAGAAATGTGAGATTCGAACTTGTGACTGCTTTGTTATCAAGGCTCTGATACTATATCAAAGAATCAAGAATCATCTCAACCTAATAGCTTAAACTATTAAATAAGATCTCAAGATATGATTTATATCATTTTTTAACAAAAACATAATTTACTTTGGATTTAAATAATATTTTTACTATTTTACCTTTCATTTCAAAATTCAATGATCTCAACAATAAGAGCATTATTGTTATTTTTATGGGACTCGTTAATCATTATCAAATTGATTAAGTTTATTAAAGTAGATTATTCTTTTTTATATATATACAATTAAATTACCATGGATGCCAAAAAAAAAGCATGACATGAAGGGTCCTTTTAGTATTTTCAATTGTTTTGGCATGGTAAATTTACTTTTATTGCCCTCTGACTTAAAAAAAAAAATAACAGCCCTGGACTTGGGAGTGTTTTTGTCTTTTATCATGGTTTTCAAGTAATTCTCATGTTATATCATGGGTAAAATAGTCATTTCATGAGTATGGAAAATATTAAAAAATAAATAAAGTTGGTGTGTG
>Ga0307517_10002023_pt1 | contig 32995 bp, 19 predicted proteins | sample 23_EM_MG_FD_194515 | JGI IMG/M metagenome (GOLD analysis project Ga0307517, IMG submission 194515) | Populus trichocarpa ectomycorrhiza microbial communities from riparian zone in the Pacific Northwest, United States - 23_EM | ecosystem: Host-associated > Plants > Roots > Unclassified | place... | reverse complement strand
GAGTAGTCTCCCAGATGCCTCCGGGAAGTCCCTACTCAGGAAGCTTGGGTTCGGATATATGCTCTCCCCTATGGTGGCATATACCTCGCGCATAATTATGCAAGCTATTCCCGCTAGGGTAATATTTGGATACAGGCTGGAAGCGAGGAGATGTATGGTTCACTGAGGGGTTGTCTCCGGGCAAAGCTCGTGGTGCTCTTTAAAATCAGGGACTGCAGCCAAGACACCATGTGGCAGTTGGCTGGGGTTCAAATGTTGAGCGCTGTGAACTCAGGCCGGCCCTCTGATATACACTCTCTTGTTACAGTTCAGATGAGAGATCATGTGGGAGAGTTTATATTGGTTGACATAGGCACAATTCTTGGCCTGGCTCATCTTGTTCCAGAGGGAGACTGGTGCTGGCTCGTCAGTAGCCGTATCAACTTGGGAATGTTCAACGAGATTTACTAGTAATACAAATGGGGGGATTATGGATATGTGTGGAGGCCGGTATCGGGTGCTATGGCAAGCTGTATATATATAGTGTGTACTAGTATGAAGAAAATATATAATTAATACACTAGTTAAAGGTGATGACTACGCTCAAGAGACGCCACAGGACGTTGGGGGTACAGGGCTGGCACAGAGTGCACGCCAGGAGCCTAGGGATAGGGGTATGATAATCCTGACAGCTTCCGGAAGGACCTGGCAAATTGAAAGTATCAGGACACTGGGATATCGAGAACAGGGGGGACCTCTAGTCCGGATGCAATGGATGGTTACTGCTCAACTCCTGAGGCAATAGTGGTGTGCCGGTGTGGAGGATGGAGACAGGACGCCCAAGAACTGTATGGACGTTGCAACTGAACTCCGGAAGTATGTGATGGTTTCATACTATCCGATGAGATAGTCAGACTCCAAAATGACATGCCAGTCCTGTACTATCTGAGGTGACAGCAAACACCCTAAGTCATTGGTAACCGAGCTTGTTACCTGTTTCAATATAACATAAGGACCATAGAATTATTACATCAAGATAAATAAAACGCACTGGAAGTACTCATATTTGTATATTAGTCAGAAGCAAATCTATGCAGAAAATATGTAGAACAAGTACCTATTTTGCACTATTTAGAGCTATACACCAGTTCTAAAGCATAAAGTTTTTTATTTCATGAGTACCAAGATATACTATCTCAGAAGTAAAGGGGATATCAGCACCACCTGCTATGTTTATCATACTAGTATGATACTTACATCGTTGTTATCACAATTATTCTTCACTTTGTTTCACAAATTGTGACTATGCAAGGCAGATTTCTCATGACTAATACTTATTAGTCATAAGGTATGTGGGTTTCAGGCTATGATGTCACTTGACTCATAGTATCTCAATGACTACGGAATACTAGCTAGTCATCGTTATGATTGGTTGATTGTTTTGATGACTCACAAGTGTGAGTCATATAATATAATGACTTTGGCACATGACTCAGATTATAAGTCATGGGTTTCACACAGGTGACTCATTCGAGCAGCTGATTTGTTTTATGGGTTGTGATTGAGTAATGGTAGGTTGTGTAGTGACTCATATGAGTCAACTAATGGATCCCATATTATGACTAACTTATGAGTCACAGACGATATATAACACAAGATGATCAGTCAGCAGGGTTAGGGTTGTAAAGATGTCTATATACGACATGGCTTCAGGCCTGAGAGCTACCAGCTTTACGCAACCATCTAAATACTTTTCCATTTTATGAAGTTGCAATATGCCTCTCTTTATCTTTACATTATTGAGTTCTACGAATACTCCACCAACAAACTCTCAACTCTGAAGACTGTTATAACAGTCCAGAGAGTTGTGTCAATAATATAGAACTACAAGGATAGTTCTATACAACAGCATAGCAGTTTTATACTATCTGATGAGATAGTAGAACCCCAAGACAACAAGTCAATTGAGTACTATCTGACTAGATACCAAAGCTTCAAGACATTGGTAAGAACGGTCATTACCTGTTGTATTATAATACACAGATAATAGGATTGTTACACCTTTCTCCCGCTTATTACTTTACCACAATCCCTTCCACAACCCATCCTAAGCGAGAGTACCTGACAAAGAGCAAAGGGATGACATATTATCTCTACATATCTATGACTCCATACTACATTCAGACTCAAATGTTTAAGTTCAATATGCCTAGGACGTATAGGGGTGTTCACAATACTTACGGAAAATGCCAGCCCTAAGAGTTTGGTATTTCGCCTTTCCTAATATATTGCTGTCACTGTGGCTATGACATTTCCCACAGGGATTGGGATTCTGTACTATTTCCCTCTATTGTGGCAAAATACCACATGTAGCCAACAACCTATCTGACAATATGGCCCTAACCCCTGATCTACAGAAGGTGTCTCAAGCTTATTTCTCATCTTTACATATAGAAAAAAGAAAAAAGAAAAAAGAAAAACCTGTGCTGTTCTCTTATATAGCTTCTACACCCTTTGATTCATCCTAAAACACATCAATTCCTGAGACCGACTTACTGAACAAAAAATGAGCCACTTTTCCTACTTGACATCTCTAGAGTTCAAGGATTTTACTCCACTCACTTGCTGGCTGCCCTTACCTGCCACCCCCCTCTAGTCTCTCTCTACTTCACATCATACTACTCTAACCAGTACTGCTCACCAATACTCTTAATTGGATCTCACTTTGAGCAGGAACGAGACTTGTTTCGATCAGGCTTGTAGTAGCCAGAACAGCAATGGGAGGGCTGTTGCAAGAGAAGGAGAATGCACAAAGGGAGATTCAGTGTTGTCAGAGAGAAAGAAACAATCAGCAGCAGCAGAAGCAGCATAGGTGTACCTATGATATCAAGATAATAATGCTCATCCTACTAGCTAAGGTATGGCTATGGCCTTCTATTCATCAACCCCACTCTTTTCATACACTATTCCAAACTAGGGTGAGCTCACTATCTGGCTGGAATACCCAACCAAAGTTTCCAGCTTCAATTATGTTGCTCATGTCTACCAAAAGTCTATGCTAATATATTTATCATCCTCTTTAGAACCTCTACACCCTGCCCACACCTGTTGCCACTCCATCACAAGCTATTCAATATGTCCCATAGTATCAGGAAAATATTAACATACTTCTAGGAACTTATCATATATTACATCTGCCTGCTGTTCAATATAATAGATACCATCTAGTCTCAAGAACCAATCAGAATCCAACTGACAAGAAGGTTTTCGCATTGTGAATCAACTGAAATTGGAGTGCGGTACCTACTGACATTGTTATTCTGAATGATTAGTAAGCTATTCAATATTCTGTATTGATTTGAATTAGGGAGCTTTTCTCAAGAGGTCTGAGTTTTCTGTTTTGATAGCGGCTGAAACTCACATTGATGCTACCCAGCATTTTCTTGCCCCTGTCACATCACTACAGCCTATGTGTTTAAGCTTTGGCGAATTTGCCTTCTTCATGCTCTCCTGTTCACTCCTATCCCTTACTTCATCCTTAGCTCCAATCCAACTTTTACTAGCTTCTACAATTCTGTATTAGCTTGTGAAATTTGCTATCTTGATACATGGTTCTAATCTCCATACAATGAAGTCACGCCCCTAATACAGCCTGGTCATCAACATACAAGGAACAGCAACATTTTGTTACCCACAATTGAGTGGGTTGACGCAATCCTCCTATTTCTTTTTCATTAATAACTAGGCTTTGTTCGAGGTGTGTCTTCACGGTATCGAGATCAAAACCCTGTACCGAGATAGTGAATTTGATGAGATAATACAGTATACTGTATAATAATTTAGCAAACTTTGAATTAGAGCAGAAGTTAAACTAAGAGAACTGAGTGAACTGGGGTGCAGGGGAATGCAAATTCATCACAGCTTAAACACATAAGCACTAGTGATTGAGCAGGTTCAAGAAAATCCTTATTATCATCAATCTGACTTACCTCCATTGTCAAAATTGAAAACTCCCATGTCCCAAGAATATATCTTTTTCAAATTAATGGAGAATATTGAATGACTTACTTATCATTCAGAATAACAATATCATGGGTAATGAGCTTCAATTTTTACTCATCTGCCATCTCAAAAGCCTCTTGCCAGTTCGATTCTGGTTGCTGCTGGAGTCGCGAATGGATGGCATCCATTACATCGAATCCGGGCAGGTGTGATATATGATGCGTTGCTTGAGGTCTTTTAATATTTTGCGAATGCTAAGTCTCTTGTGACAGCCCACGGCGGTTGTGGAGATGGGATGTCTAAGGATGAGATTGGTATGAGAAGCCTTGGTAGTCCATGGCGATGGCTGGCAGTGGTAGCATGGACTTCTACTCGCGAGACGTTGCTATAGAGCATGGTGATGATAGGGATGTTGAGGAAATTTTTGGGAAGGAGGCTGGAAGATATATTCCGATTTTTCAATAGGGTAAGATTTTCGGGGATGAAACGGGTTTCGTTGGGAGCATGGATTTTGCTCCGCAGGTTGGGGTGGTGGGGAGGGCATGGAGCCAGAGCGCCGGAGAGGCAGTGGGCCTTTATAATTATAGAATTCCGTGGAGGTGAAAATTTGTTCAGGTATGTAAGGACATTAGTAGAGCCAAAATTTCGCATCCAATGTACCGTGCCGGAGCTTGAAAGCCTCTCCATATATTTTTGCGGTAAGCAAACCTCTGATGTGCTCGCTCATGGCTGAGGGTTGGGGTCTAAAGTGTGACATCGAGTGATATTTGTGATTCGAGGGAAGCAAGAACTTGCGGCAATCAAACCTAAGACTTTCAGGTTAGTCAGTAATCACCTATACTCTTGGATCATGGGAGTAACTTCGAGATCTCTTCCGATATATTAACTTGCAGCCATTCCGGGAAAACTGGAACATGTCCGGACAAGGATAAAAGCTGAATGGAGTCTTAGGGGATTGTTGAGTGTTGTAGGCTAAGGGCAACTACCCTCACCTTGCTGTGAGAAATGTAACCGTAGAAGTTTGAATAATTGAACTGGTGCTATGTCGTTGGACCTTCTTCTCTCCGTAAGGTCATGAAAAAAGAAAATTTGTCTCGGAAGGGGAAAGGGGCTGTGTTTTTGCTGTGTTTTTTTTCCCCGTTCAAGGAAGTTTTGGACTACGTAGCACACGGTTCGATTTTCGAGTTTTACGGTATAGTATGTTGAGGGGGGGGTGTCAGAAGTAAAGATCGTTGTTTGTTCTCTTATTGTTCTATGGAGTAGGGAAGCGGAACAGTCTAGGGACAATGGAGGGTTGGAACAACCCATTGCCAATTAGGCAAAGTATCCGGAATAGTGCTTGGGGGATAGGAGCCGCATCTCGGAGGACTGCGGAAAAACGTATAGCCGGTTGCCCGGCCAGCTCGGGGTCATAGCTCTCCCCTGCGGGGTCCGTGAACCCAGTACATATACCTCTTCTAGCTCTCTGGACTACGAGATCACCATGCTTCCTCGCTTTCCACACCTCGCGTTCTTTGTTGCCCACCCGCCACCCCTACCAGACTTCCATCCGCCCTCATTGCCACACGGGATACATCGGCGGTAACAATCTCCCGTGGCAAGGGCAGTGGCACCAGCACCAAAGCCTCTGGCAGTGGAATGAGCGAACCTGGGACCAGGCGGCAAACAACAGTTCCTGTATTTCTTTTGGCGTTGTTGACGTTGTTATCATGGGTCTACTTTGTTTTTCCTTTCCTTTCGTCGCTAGCTATCATCTTCAATTCACGGGTCCCCGGCTTTGGAGAATTGGCAGAAAGGAAAGTGGTGATCCGGGGGAAGGTGACGCGGCAACCGGCAACAAGCCTGCAAACAACCGTAGTTTCCAACAGGGGGTGCTCATTTTCTACGCCTCCTTTACAAACTTCCTTCTGCCACCATCTACCCCTTCAATATAGATGTATACTAGTATCAGATATTTGAATGCCATATACCGGTATCTATAGTCGGGAAAAACAACCATGTTTAGGATTTCGGTTACCCTTAGGATAACGCATAACTTTACTTAATGATATTTAGATCTGTTACACGGAATGGAGGCCCATCCACAACTTATATCAATGTTATGCATGCCAGCGTTCTCGATGGGGATCTGTGATTTTTTGAAGGATCTCTATGAGCCAATTAAATCTTCGATAGTATGATACTTGTATTCGGTATTCTTGCTAAATACTTTTTTTTTGGAAACGCAACGACAAAAGCCAAGGAACTCTCACCTAAACCGATCGGTTTCAGGACCGGGGAAAAACTCTTCTCTAACTCAACAAGTCTCTCGCTCAACGACTCCACGATACTCGATGCTCTATTCTAGCTAACTAATGGCGATCACGGGAGTATATATCAATCGCAAAGACATCATATCATATCCATCCATGAGCCATAGTGCTGCTCCGTGTGAGTCCCCTTCCCCCATCATGACTCCCGGCTAACTAAAGGGAAAACAAACACTCTCCCTCCTCCGGACTTCCAGCTCGTTCACACTGGCCTTACAGTGCTTCCGCTTTTCTCCCGGCTTTCCCGAAAGCTACACGATCCCAAAACTATCGCGCATTCCTGCATTCGCAATGCTTTCCTGAACGTGCAGACCAAACGCCCAAAGCTTAACCGTATACCCAAAGCCAAAGCGAGTTTCCGAAAACAAACCCATGCCTGATGCCGGAGCCATATGCCCGAATCCTCAGTGCATATCCGAAGCTATCTAAACAAAGGAAGTATCGTAAGTATGGCGAGAAGCACCATTTTCATCATTTTTCCCCCACCACTCCCCTAATGGACCAAAATTAACCATAGATACTGACCCAGCATGAGCGGCGGGTGAGCGAGTAAGGTAGAGTTGTAAGGTTAAACTAGGGAGCGGGATTGCAATTATAGCGGAATATTTCATTTATCAACATTGAGACTGTTTTGCCGTAGATCGGCGGATGCTGAGTTTCACGTAAAGAATACCCGCCGCACCTCCGGTATCCTATGTTGGAAAGGTGCCTTTAACTTTCATACCAATGTTCAGTCAACCGACTGCAGAGCAAGGAGTGTGTGGTGGAAACAGGGGTCAGAATGGGACATGACAGATTTGATCTGAGCAGGGGAATGATAATACCTAACCAGTTTTTTCGTCCGGAGGTCGGCCCAGGACGTTGAGTTCCTGCCTCTCTTAGTGAGGTCTGGTGTTTTCTTCTTCTTTTGGTCTCAAGGGGGCAGGTTTTTGTTGTCTTTTTCACCCCCTCATCAGAGGTGGAAGTTTCGAACTAACTTACCTAGCACAAGGATGATTTATTCGAGTTCTTACGGTACACGAACAACTCATACTACCTGGTAATGTCTTCTCTCTTTCCGCTGTAGATTATTGTTTATGCCCTAGATCGTGCCATAGCAGTTCAGAGTCCACGAGATGAGGTATACGAGTGACATTGGATGAGATTTATATCTAGCCTCCCCAATGGACTGCTAGCACGGCCATAGTGCCCAAGGTTTGGGAGCGCGAATACCACTGCGGGGAGGTGGGAGATGGGATATGAGGGTACGTGGCATGGTAGTTTTGGCCGGCGCAGGAGTTTTTGAGGGATTGTACCCTGCCTTAACAGAATTAACCGTACATCAATGAACGTGAAAAACTTTGGCCATGACAACAGCACTCCTACATCAACCCCACTATTGTGAGAATAGAAATATATATATAGAAAACATACTGTAGATACATAGTAGAAAACATAGTAGGAATTAGTATTTGATCAAGAGAAATATCTTTGGGAGGTGTTGAAAATGTAGAGTCAATAGGAGGGCTGTGTTGCCATCGCTGCTATGTGTACGGTTAATTTTGTTGACGGACAATATCTGGAGTGTTGGCTACTTGTTAACCGAAGGCTTTACACCTCCGGGTGGTGCCCGGACTCTCAAATTGAAGGCCAGCATAGTGAGGATACTCCTCGGATCGAAGGATTCAGAAATATCAAGCCTCTTGAGAAGTAGTAAAAAAACAGTTGCCTATGGGATTAGCGTACTTTGTAATGTCGCAGAGTATAAACGATCTATCGGAGTTAAGTTAGAGATCACGAGAAATATCTTTTCTACGTGTGATTGTAAGCAGGGTGACTTGGTATCAGGAGCGGACGTTAAGCGAATGCCGGTCGCGATTTATCCATCTGAGGTGTTGAGAGTTTCTGTCAAGCCTGCCCATTGGGCCGAGGGGGGGGTTGTGAGGGAGATAGCTCTGACAATGGAATTGTGTGTCCATGAGGAAGGCGATGTGGAGCGGCTGTTTCCAACAACCCCACTGGGGAAGTGCCGTGGAATCTCGTGGGATCCGCCATCTCCGGTCTGTCACGTGTACCCAGCAAATGGCGACATCAGCCCAAGATAGGTTTAGCTTGTCGGATTAACGAGATCTAACACAGCCAAATGACTCAGGCTATACCGTGTCAGGAAAGCACTAATCCTTCTTGAGAACTTTTGACTCAAACCCCAAATCTGCCGGAGATGGTGGATTTCACGAGATTTTACGGTACCGGTAGTGAGGTACTTGTACCCGTAGCCACAGGGATGGTGTTGGTTTCACAGAGTTCAAGGAGTTATGATTGGAGCAAGCATGCAGCTGCGGGATTGGGCAGTGGTGGTAAGGAACCCCACTTTTTGTTCAGCTCTCCGGAATTCTCTTGCCTAACATCGCCATCTCTCACCAAGCGCGCCGCTACAGCACTCCGAAGAGCGAAGAACAGAAGAATGTCTCAAGATCATCGTGTTATTGCTGACTTCCCACATGGCCTTGATTCCTCAAGATACGATAACTCCTTTAATACCATCGGCTCGTTAAATAACAATTCCAATTCTCTTAACAACAACACCAACTGTTTCAATACAAACACTAATTGCGGTAACGTTTCGAACATTACCGTCACCGATGACCGGTCTGAAATCCTGACTTGGTTGTCGCCTCTCGAGCCTCGTTTGCGGCATTATGATATTCAAACGCGCCGGGTTGACAACGTTGGCGACTGGCTTCTGCGGACCGAGCAGTTTCGAAGCTGGTACGGCGGTGATGGTGGTCAGGGTGAATCACAGAAGGCGATCATGTTTTGCTCCGGAAATCCGGGGGTCGGCAAGACCTACATCAGGTAAGAGAGTCAACACCGTGGGAGAAAGAACACAGTACCGGTAGGGTATTTTTCTAAGAGGTTGCAACTTTAGTTCATTAGTCATAGATGCCTTAGGCGATGGGGCCTGTGAAACCGGAGAGAAAGATATTATTGTGGCGTGTTTCTATTTCGATTTTGCCGCACAGCAGGAGCAGTCCGCGGCGGGTATGTTGGGGGCATTGTTGAAACAGGTTGTTGGTGGTTTGGAGCCAATTCCCGGGGAAATAGTGGACGTGTTTCGGGAACAGAAGAAAATCATCGGCGGTCGGAGACTGCGACTTCCTGAAATTGTGAAGATGTTGGGGAGCCTCTCATCTTCGCGGCGCACGTTTTTCTGCCTGGATGCCCTGGACGAATGTGCAGCAGCAGATCAAGCAAAGATCCTCATATCACTTAGGGAAATCATCAAAATGTCGAGAGCCACGCGAGTGTTCATAACTGGGAGACCGCATATTGCTGGCGAGGTGGAAAAACATCTCCCCGGGGGAGCAGCGGTTATATCGATAAGCCCCCGAAGGGATGACATCATCCACTACGTCCGTAGAAAGCTTGCGGAAGACTCAACGTCGCACGAGATGGATAAGGGATTGGAGGCAGAAATAATGAGGAAGCTTCCGGAGACTGTTTCAGAGATGTAGGTAGGATGGGTTGAATGTGGTGCCCTGCCCAAGCTGTCCGCTAACAGAGGCATGTCTAGGTTCCTATTAGTCTCTCTAAAACTCGATTCAATCCTACAGGAGACCACCATTCATCGACGGCGAGAAAGGCTGAGAGTGATGACACATGGGTTGGGTCTGGAAGATATCTATGGTACAGCGTTAGAACGGATCAAGGCGCAGGGTGGTCAGAAATCGAGGCTCGGGATGGCCTCTTTAATGTGGATATCTCATTCGGAGCGGCCGTTTAGGGCGGAGGAGCTCTGCCACGCCCTAGCGATCGAAATCGAATCAACAAATTACAATCCCGATAATATTTCCTCAATATGGACGGTTCTAAGCTGCTGCCAAGGGCTTGTGGTGGTGGATAAGGAAGGGTCCGCTGTTCGACTAGTCCACTTCACGCTCCATGAATATCTCACCAGCCATCCTGATCTTTTTCGGAGCCCTCATGCGGTAATCGCAGAGACCTGCTTGACATATCTTGATTCGCCCCAGGTAATCACCCTTCCTGCCTCCGGCTCTCTGGGCACACAACACACACCCTTCCTCGAATATTCTGCTATATACTGGGGAGTCCACATGAAAAAGGAACCCACTGATCGCGGGAAAGCACTTGCACTAAAGCTCTTAAGGAACTACGATCACCATGTATCAATTGAACTACTCCTAAAGCGCGCGCCAGGGTATCCTAGTGTTGAGAATTCCTACAGGTTTACTGGGCTGCACTGTGCGTGCATGTTTGGACTTGTTGGGGTCGCGAGAACCTTGACAGAAATGGATGGTGTCGATATAAACTGCCTGGATGATACGGATGCTACACCACTGATATGGGCCGCTAGGAATGGGCATGAGGAGGTGGTAAGGCTGCTGCTGGGACAGAAAGACGTCGACCCCGATATGTTAGATCGCTTTGACCAAGCACCAATCTTGTGGGCTACTAAACATGGACATGAGGCAGTGGTAAAGTTGTTGCTGGGGCGGAGAGATGTCAACCCCAACAGGCTGGACAACGATGGCCAAACACTAATCTCGTGGGCTGCCATGAATGGACATGAGGAAGTGGTGAAGCTGCTTCTTGGGCAAGAAGGCGTTGACCCTGACCTGCCGGACTACGATGGCCAAACACCTATCTCGTGGGCTGCCAAGAGTGGACACGAGGGAGTGGTGAAGCTGCTTCTTGGACAGGAAGATGTTGACCCTGATAGGCCGGACTACGATGCCCAAACACCCATCTCGTGGGCTGCCAAGAATGGGCATGAGGTTGTGGTGAGGTTGTTATTAGGACGGAGAGACGTCAACCCCAATAGGCTGGATGGCCGTGGACAAACATTAATCTCGTGGGCTGCTATGAGTGGACAGGAGGGAGTGGTGAGGCTGTTGCTGGGACGGGAAGACGTCGACCCCGATATGCTGGATCGCTTTGGCCAAGCACCAATCTTGCGGGCTGCTAAACACGGACATGAGGCAGTGGTGAAGCTGTTGTTGGGGAGGGGAGATGTCAACCCCAACAGGTCAGACAACGATGGCCAAACACTAATCTCGTGGGCTGCCAAGAATGGGCGGGAGGAAGTGGTGAGGCTGCTACTAGGACACAAAGACATTGTCCTTAATATGCAGGACAACGATGGCCGAACACCAATCTCGTGGGCCGCTCAACACGGACATGAGGTAGTGGTGGAATTGCTGTTAGGGCGGGCAGATGTCAACGCGAATAGGCCGGGCAACGATGGCCAAACACCAATCTCGTCGGCTTCCAGGTATGGGCATAAGGGAGTGGTGAGGCTGTTACTAGGACGGGACGACGTGGATCCTAATATGCCAGACCGCCGTGGCCGAACACCAATCTTGTGGGCTACTCGGCAGACAGATAGGGGACTGGGGGCGCGCTCACCGTGGCGGATGCATCTCAACCCTAATAGGCCAGGCGACCGTGACCAAACACTAGCCTCGTGGGCTACCAAGAATGGACAGGAGGAAGTGGTGAGCCTGCTATTAGGGCGGGAGGACATTGACCCCAATATGCCAGACTATGATGGTCAAACTCCAATCTCGTGGGCTGCAAAACACGGACACGAAGCACTAGTGGGGCTTTTTTTAGCGCGGGAAGATATTGAGCCTAATAGGCCAGACAACGATGGTCGAACACCAATCTCGTGGGCTGCCATCAGGGGGGAAGAGGGAGCGGTGAGGCTGTTACTAGGGCACCAAGATATTGACTTTAATACGCCAGACAATGATGGCCGAAGACCAATCTCGTGGGCTGCTCAACACGGACATGAGGCAGTGGTGAAGCTGCTGTTGGGGCCGGAAGATGTCGACCCCGATAGGCCAGACGGGTATGGCCAAACACCAATCTTTCCGGCTGCCAAGAGTGGGCAAGAGGGAGCGACGAGGCTACTGCTGGGCCGGGAAGACATCAACCCCGATATGCTAGAGGCTCCGGCCGAACGCCGATCTCGTGGGCTGCTGGGCAAGCTCAGGAGGCGGCGGCGGCGAAGCTGCTGCTGGGGCGTGAGATGTCAGCCCTGATATGCCGGGCGATAGATGATGCCGCGCGCCGATCTTGTTGGTTGCTGAGAATAGGTATGTTAATATAGGGAAGCACCATATCACAATATTAATACAAGACTTAGAAGCCCTACCGGCCCCACCGATTTATTCCAAAGAGATATAATGTTTCCCCCCCTACCCTGTGCGCTCGACTTCGGAGCCTTCATGACAGCACCCCAGATACATACTTACCGGTGCCTCGCCACCTCTTTTGGCTTTTGTTCATCCCCCTAGTGTCCTATACTCTCTGTCAAATGCCCCCGGCCTTTCTACCCTTCCAATTTTCTCCCGATAACCCTTCTAGAATCAAATCTGTGGAGTTGTTCGTCACAACGGGTCCCTTGAGCATCCATTTATTCCTCTCCCACAAGTGGTTCTTCGGTATATACTGAGTTAGTTGAATCTCGGCCCATTATTCTCTGTTCTTGTAAGCATTTTCGGTATAATCTAAGTGGGACCGGGTTTTGTGCTCTTGGATTGCGATCGCGGCTGGGAGTTTGGCCTGATTTTTTATGTTATCCAACTCTCTCACGTTTTTCAGATTCTAACTAGTTTTACTCTCTACAATTATCTGTTTTGCTCCTGTTTTCTACCCTTTCATTCGTTGATTCGTTGATTCCTTCGTTCTCTCATCTCCCCGTCGAATATGGGTATCCGCTAGATATTTAGTCACTTAGACAATATAATACTCTTATAATAAAGCAGAAAGGCTATAGTTGGAGCTCTTTCTCTCAGGGTTGGCCGAAGCGGATAGTTGTCAGAGGCAAGGAAGGCGGATAGTTGAGGGGCAAGGAGCGGTAATAGCCTTCGTGATTTGATTTGTTCCGGAGTTGAAAGGATTGACGGAGGGGTTTACAATTAAGTCTTTCCTTTATTAGTATCACACTACAGAAGTAGGCAGGCGAATGGGGTCATACATTGAGGGATCGATAGGTGTGGGAAGCGACGGAATGACGGAGGTGGTTTTATTATTCTTATAATGATTCACGCTTGGTTAGTTAGTTTGAAGACGCCCTAGTCTAGTTCGAGCGTTGGGCGGTTGTCCCATTTATCAGCTATCTTCTAACAAAGTCTTTATGCGTGAACCGCCCTTGCGAATGAGCCCTCTAGTAATTTACACCCCTACTCCACACAACCCGGCCTCGCTGTCAGGAATTCTTCCGGAACCTTGCCGTGACGAATAAAAAAACCCTGAATTCTTGGTGTCCCCCACGACGAGGCGCGACTCTCTACTTGTATATGCAAGGATTGGTCGCCCAGGATGGGTTGCGTAGCCACATGTATAATTCCATGTCTGTTGAACCCGAACATTTGAGTCCGAATTTTTCATTAACGCTCCGATGCGCAAGGAAAATTTGCCATACAAAATTTTTATCCCGGTGTCCGGGTTCCATATGCCTGTAACTTGTACTCCGTGGAAGGATCGGGGCTCCTTATCTGTGTTCTACTAATAGGCCTGTCTTGACAGTTAGTTTAGTTTGCTTGAAAACGGGGACCAAAGCTGTGAGTATTGGCGGACTTCCCAAAGGAACATGGAAGCCATCTACTCGGGTAGAAGCAGTCTTGGTGACTTGGTGCGCTAAAATCTGGAAAATCTGTTTCTAAATTCTGAATCCGGAAAGATGCTGAACCACAGGGGGAGGTCTAGATTTATGACCTTCAAAAATCGAAAAATCTGGAAATGATTGGAAGATGAACTTTCCATAATATACAGAGTTGAAGCAGCAGTGTGATGATGGAATTAGTGGTCTGGGGCAGATAACGTACGGTTCTTGGAAAGTAGCTAGCCGGTGAACACAACACATCACCCCATGGGAAAGAGGAAAGTTATGTGTGTGTTCTGTGCTGCCATGTGTTCTCTGTATTCTTTTTATCACCACCATCTCCCCTATCACTTAATTCTTTTATCATCAAATTTCACGCAAAGACTAAGAATAGACTACCAAGCGATAATTGCCATGCGCTACCACCTATCTCTTGATTTCTCCTCCATTCTTTATCATTTCAATGGGATTGAGAAAATCTGGATATTTAGAAACTAGATGCTGCTACGGGAATAGGATTCTATTCTAAAACAATTTCCAGCTTCCAATTCTTTCTAGACTCCTACGGGAAGTCCTCCATTACATACCCATCCAATTCTGCATAGTGCTCAAGTTGTAAGCGAACCATCTCATGTCCGTGTCTGCCGCTATGCGACCTATTTCCCCACCTTTTCATGCCCCGCGCCCAGGGTTTAGCGGTATGGACACTAAGTTAGTGCACAGGGGTAGCAAAATAAGGAGACGAATATTAAGCATATTGGCTCTGGTCAGCCCCGGAGCCTGTAAGGAATAGTACTCACAGTGTTGTCAGCTGGTTAGCCGAGGGTTTTACACCTCCGGGTGGTGCTTGGACCCTCCAAGTGAAGGCTGGTGTAGTGAGGCTATCATGAAGGATAAACTGCATGAGTTTTGGTGCAAGGTAACCATCGCAAGAAAAGAAAAATCCCCAACACCCCGGAAGACCAGATGGAACAATGCCAGCAACACAGCATACCAGCACATACAAAAAAATAAATACCGAGAAGGCTGCAGAGGCCTTGCTCTACTTTGTATACCGTAGACTTACGAGTAGTCTTCTACTGTAGGCGGATAAAGGATGGAAATCGGCGCAAGTCTAGCACAGCAAACAGAGTCTGCTGCAGACAGCAACCTAAGTTATCTAGCAGCAACCATCAACTGGTATCGAAGTACGGTACGGTAGACTACTCCCAATTGCCTGACGTTTTTAAAAACGACTGCTATTGCATATGGGCAAAATCTTGAGGCTCTGGGCAAGATTTTGCTCATATGCAATAGCAGTCGTTTTTACAAACGTCAGGAAATTGGGAGTAAACGTCTGGCAACAGGGGATGGAACAGTTATTTAAGGTTAACCAGCCAAATACTCGGGCGAAAATTAAAGATCCGGAAGAAGTGATAAACAAAATGTATGGTTGCAACATAGATACAAGTATCGGGGCCACTCTTTCCGGATTTTTAATTTGCACCCGCGTATATCCCTGTCCTTATGGGCAGCTGGTTCCTACCCTTGTATGGCTGGAGCAGCCTTGCATCTGCCAGATTGGGGGGTGGTGATCAACCCCGCTTCCCTCAGCCCTCCTGAATTTCATCTCCTAGCATCACAATATCTCATCAAGAAAACCTCTACAACATTCCGAATAACCGAAAATGACCCACGATCGTAGTTTTGTTCCCGGGTTCCCACATCGCCCTGGTCCCTCAGGACACTACAACGATTCTTCTAATACCGCCGGATTCCTAAACCACAACACTAACTGTTTCAACATAAGTAACGTTTCGAACGTTGCAGTCACTGATAACCGGTCTGAAATCCTGACATGGTTGTCGCCTCTCGAGCCTCGCTTACGACATTATGATATTCAACGGCGCCGGGTTGAAAACGTGGGCGACTGGCTTCTGCGGACAGAGCAGTTTCGAAGATGGCGCAGTGGCAGCAGTGGTCAGGGTGAATCGCAGAAGGCGACCATATTTTGCTACGGAAATCCGGGGGTCGGCAAGACTTACATAAGGTAAGAGAGTCGATATCATAAGAGAAACGATAAAGTAGTATATTTTTCTGAGATGTTGGAATTTTAGTTCATTGGTAATAGATACCTTGGGCGATGGGACCGGTGAAGCCAGAGAGAAAGATATTACTGTGGCGTGCTTCTATTTCGATTTCGCCTCACAACAGGAGCAGTCTGCGGCGGGTATGTTGGCAGCATTGTTGAAACAGGTTGTTAGTGGTCTAGAGCCAATTCCCGAAGAAATAGTGGGTGTGTTCCAAGAACAGAAAAAAATCATCGGCGGTCGGATACTGCGACTTCCGGAGATCGTGAGGATGTTGGGAAGCTTCTCGTCTTCGCAGCGCACGTTTTTCTGCTTGGATGCTCTAGACGAATGTGCAGCAGCGGATCGAACCAAGATCCTTCATTCACTCAGGGATATCATCAAAATATCCCCAACCACTCGAGTGTTCATAACTGGGAGATCGCATGTGGGTGGTGAGGTGAAAAAGAATCTTCCAGGGGGAGTCGCAGGTATATCGATAAGTCCCCGAAAGGGTGATATCATCCGATACATCCGCAGAAAGCTTGCTGAAGACTCAACTTCGGACGAGATGGATGAGAGATTAGAAGCAGAAATAGTGAAGAGGATTCCGGAAACCGTTTCAGAGATGTGAGTATGACCGGCTGAATGGGAAATGCTGCCAAAGCCATCCGCTGACAAATACATACCTAGATTTCTATTAGTCTCCCTGAATCTCGATTCAATCCTACAGGAAACCACTATTCGTCGGCGACGGGAGAGGCTCAGTGTGATGACAGATGGATTAGGGCTGGAAGATGCCTACGGCGCAACATTAGAACGGATCAAGGCACAGGGTAGTCAGAAATCAAGGCTCGGGATGGCAGCACTGATGTGGGTATGTCATTCGGAACGGCCGCTTAGAGCGGAGGAGCTGTGTCACGCCTTGGCAGTCCAGACTGGATCGACGGACTGCAATGCTGATAGTGTTTCCTCAATACGGACAGTGTTAAGCTGCTGCCAGGGGCTTATAGTGGTAGATAAGGAAGGGTCCGCTGTTCGACTAGTCCACTCCACGCTCCAAGAATATCTTACCAGTCATCCTGACTTTTTCCGGAGCCCTCATGCGGTGATTACGGAGACCTGCTTGGCATACCTGAATTCGCCACAGGTTATGGCCCTTCCAACCTCTGGCCCTTTGAGCTCTCAGCACACACCCTTCCTTGGGTATTCTGCTATACACTGGGGGGTCCACATGAAAAAGGAACCCACTGATCGCGGGAAAGCGCTTGCACTGAGGCTCTTTAGCCACTATGAACGCCATATATCAATTAAAATACTCTTGGGACACACGCTCCTAACTTCCGTTGGCTCTGTTGTGGACTCCTACAAGTTCACTGGACTTCACTGTGCGTGCATGTTCGGACTTGTTGAGCTTGCGAGTGCTTTGACAAGGGTGGATGGTGTCGATATAAACCGCATGGATGATACACATACTACACCGCTCATATGGGCCGTTAGGAATGGGCACGAGTTAGTGGTTAAGGTGCTGCTGAGCCGGGGAGACATCAACCCTAATCTGGTAGGCGACTTTGGCCGGGCGCCGATCTCGTGGGCTGCTAAGCGTGGACATGAGGCAATGGCGAAGCTGTTACTGGCACACCGAGATGTCGATCCCGATGTGCCAGACTATTTTGGTCGAAGACCAATCTCGTGGGCTGCGGAGCATGGACATGAGGCAGTGGTAAGGCTCTTACTCGGGCGGGACGATGTAGATCCTAATAAGCCAGATAACTCTGGAAGAACACCAATCTTGTGGGCTGCTAAGTGGGGGGATGAAGCGGTGGTGAGGCTGTTGCTGGGACGTGATGACGTCAACCCCGACAGGCCAGACAGCTTTGGCCGAGCACCAATCTCGTGGGCTGCTGAGCGTGGACATGAGGCAGTGGCAAGGCAGTTACTAGGACGGGAAGATGTAGATCCTGATGTGCCAGACGACTTTGGCAGAACACCAATTTTGTGGGCTGCTAAGTGTGGGGATGCGACTGTGGTGAGGCTGTTGTTGGGACGTTATGACCTCAACCCCGACAAGCCAGACGGCTTTGGCCGAGCACCAATCTCGTGGGCTGCTGACAATGGACATGAGGCAGTGGTGAAGCTGCTGCTGGGACGTAAAGATGTCAGCCCTGATAGGCCAGACAATCGCGGTCGAATACCAATCTTTCGGGCTGCCGAGAATGGACATGAGGTAGTGGTGAAGCTGTTACTGGCGCGTGAAGACGTCAACCCCAATCGGCCAGACAACGAGGGTCAAACACCAATCTTGCGGGCTGCCGAGAATGGACATGAGGCAGTGGTGAGGCTGTTATTAGCACATAAAGGCGTCAACCCAGATATGCCAAATGGCCTTGGCCGAACAGCAATCTTGTTGGCTGCCAAGCATGGACGTGAGGCAGTGGTGAAAATGCTGTTAGTGAGTGACGATGTCAACCCCAATATGCAAGACCTCTCTGGCCGAACGCCAATATCGTGGGCTGCCAACAATGGACATGAGGCCGTTGTAAAGATGTTACTAGCGCGTGGAGACGCCAACCCCAATATCCCAATCAACAGCGACAAAACACCGATGATCTGCGCTATTCGGTGTGGAAATAAGGGAGTGGTGGAGCTGTTATTCACACGTGAAGACCTCGACCCCAATGGGCCAGACAACTGTGGCCAAACACCGATCTCGTGGGCTACTAAACACGGAGATGAGGCAGTGGTGAAGCTGTTGTTGGGGCGGGGTGATGTCAACCCCAATAAGCCAGACAACGATGGCCAAACACCAATCTCGTGGGCTGCCATCAAAGGACGGGAGGGAATGGTGAGGCTGTTACTGGGACGGGAAGATATTGGCCCTGATATTCCAGACAGCAATGGCCGAACACCAATTTCGTGGGCTGCTGAATACGGACATGAAGTAGTGGTGGGGCTGTTGTTGGGGCGGGGAGATGTCAACCCAAATAAGCCCGACAACAATGGCCGAACACCGGTCTCGTGGGCTGCTGAACGCGGGAATGAGGTAGTGGTGGGGCTGTTGTTGGGGCGGGGAGGTGGTAATCTCAATCGGCCTGACCACAGTGGCCAAACACCAATCTCGTGGGCTGCCATCAAAGGACGGGGGGGAGCGATGCGCCTGCTTCTAGGACGGGAAGATATTAACCCTAATAGTCTGGACAACAGTGGCCGAACACCACTCTCGTGGGCTGCCGAACGCGGGCATGAGGAAGTGGTGAAGCTGTTGTTGGGACGGCGATATGTCAGCCCCAATAGGCCAGCCAACGATGGTCAAACGCCAATCTCGTGGGCTGCCAGGTACGGGCGTGAGGGAGTAGTAAGGCTATTACTAGGACGAGACGACATTAATCCTGATATGCCAGATGGCCTTGGACGAACACCTATCTTGTGGGCTGCTCGGTACGGAAACAGGGCAGCAGTGAAGCTTTTATTGAGCAGGGAAGATGTCAACCCTAATAGGCCCAATAACGATGGCCAAACACTAATCTCGTGGGCTGCCAAGAATGGACAGGAGGGAGTGGTGAGGCTGTTACTAGGACGGGGAGACGTCAACCCCGATATACCAGACAATGATGGCCGAACACCTATCTCGTGGGCTGCTCAACACGGACCTGAGGCAGTGGTGAAGCTCTTGCTGGGGCGGGAAGATGTCAACCCTAATAGGCTAGACAATGGTGGCCGATCGCCAATCTCGTGGGCTGCCATCAACGGACGGGAGGGCGTGGTGTGGCTGTTACTGGGACGCGAGCATATGAACCCTGATATTCCAGACAACGATGGCCGAACGCCAATCTCGTGGGCTGCTGAACGCGGACATCAGGCAGTAGTGAACATCCTTCTATGGCGGGGAGGTGTCAACCCCAATAGGCCAGACACCGACGGCCAAACACCAATCTCGTGGGCTGCGAAGAACGGACGGGATGAAGTGGTGTGGCTATTACTAGGACGGGGAGACGTCAACCCCGATATACAAGATGACTTTGGCCGAACACCAATCTCGCTAGCTGCTGAGCACGGACACGGGGCAGTGGTGAGGCTATTACTAGAACGTGGAGATGTCGACCCCGATAAGCCAGACGATGGGTGGTGCCGCGCGCCTATCTTGTGGGCTGCTGAGAATGGGTATGGGGAAGTGGTCAAGCTGTTCCTGGAACAGGAAGACGTTAGCCCCAACAGACCAGACATATGTGGCCTTACTTTATCCTCGTATGTTAATATAGGGAGGGGCCACCCTATCTCAAGGTTAATACAAGATCTGAAAGCCCTACCGGCCCCGCCGATTTACTCCAGAGAGGTGCCAGCTTCCCTTCCTATCTTTGAACTTTAGGCTCTACAACCTCCAGGCGGCGTCGTGGTCTATACATGCTTGCCGGCAACCTCTCGCCATCCTTTGGATCTCGTTTAATCTGCTGGTGTCCTATTCCCCTTCTCAGACATCCCCACTCTTTCTACCCTTCCCTTTTTATCTCGACCATCAGGCGTCAATGCCTTGAGGTGGTTAGTCGCACAATATCCCTCAAGAATCCATTTACAAGCCCCGATTGACGGTGTTCCGGTATTTGCTGTGCTGCAAGATACTAACCCCGAATATCTCTTTCCATCTTCAGCTTTGATATAATTTACCTATAATGCGGTAGCTACCGGAGCTTTCGGCCCCTTTTTTATATTATCTCGCTTTATCATGTTTTTTTGCTTACGACAGACCTTTTTCGAACTCATGCGTTCCATCTTTGCTCTCTGCACTTTCTTTCCCACTTTCTGTAGTTCACCTGTTCCGTTCAAATAGGTACAATATAGTGGATTCTTAGATTTTGTATACTAGTATCTGTAGTTAGGCAAAAGGGCTGTGTTTAAGATTTATACTACCCTCAGGATAAGGGATGCTTCATGTTATGTTAGCTGGTTTGAGTAATAGGGACGCATCCACAAATTATGTTAACTTTTTGTGTGCCAGCATTCCGGACGGGAATCTCTGGTTATAATCGAAGGATGTCTACAAAGCTATTACAACGTTCCAACTTTCCCCACCTTGTGTCTACGTGTAAGCCGATCTATTGGACCTTTTCTCCGTACTTTATTTTTTACAAGAGGACGGATGTACCAAGTGTTGGAAGTGGTGGCACGATCGTGTAGACGTGGTGATAAGGAGAAGGATGAATTCACTAGCGCGGCTACGAGTCACCGTTCCCTATAGCCAAAAATTCACTATAGCGAGGTTCACCATAGCCGGAGGCAGCTGTATTGAATAAGGCGTGCGCCTTATTTCCGGAATTCCACGATACTGGGGCACGACAAAACTGGGCGGGTGGCTAAACGGAGTAACCATGCCAAGGTTCCTGCCGATCATGTAACCACCCGCAGTTCCAAATCTTGCAGCACGTCTACGACTTGCCTGACAGCTCAACGGAAGATACGGTATCAACTCAAACGAAGATTTGCGTAGAAAGCTAATTACAAAGGTCGGCAGCTACTGCAAACTTTTCCAGCTTGGTCTAAACGAATATTCCTCTCCTAAATAGCCTGTTTCAATTCACCGCTTATTCGCTGCTAGTGGTTTGGATCTCAATTGTCATCCGGCCCCTCGTGCCCCCAAGCGTTCCTCTGGTACACAATACTCATGAGCGATTGCGGCAATATCCGAGTTCTCAAAGCCTTAAACAAGTAGCTTGAATTCTTGCATCAGCATGTGTAACGTCTTCCACGCTATAGCGAGCGCCCGGCATAGTGAGCCATCCACCTAAATACCAGCCATTATTTAAATCCGGACTGGGTTTGGCCAATCACATTTCCTAAACTTGCAGATGGCATGCTATGCAGGGCGCCGGCTATGGCGTGGAAGACGTTATAGTTTTCTGCCATGCCCGGCACAATAGGGCAAAGGGGTCTGATATTTTGGGTGAGGTAAATCTTCCCTTGAGCTGATATCTTCTGCTGAGCTTTTAGGCGCTTGGCTGATGTCTGGCGTGCCGCAAGGTTTGGAAATGCGCGCAGTTACACAGCAGGCAGGAACCTTGGCAGCTGTTGGAATTCTTTGATGCCGCTCGGCATGCTCGCCATATCGCGGACTGTTGTGAATGAAATTTGGCTTCATTTAATTTGCACTTCTTAGCTAGCCTGCTGATAGATTAGAGAGCTTAGATAGCGAGCGATTCATGATAATATCTTTGCTTGGGTGGGGAGGCGTCAAGTTTATTACAGGGGTGGCTGTTGCTTAGTCGTTACAGGCAAGGATGGGGACCGACTCTATGTAAGGCAACGACCTTTCTCCTCTCTCACATTTTCTTTCCACCACGGTGAGTTACTGCCGGGTGACAAAATAACGTGAACACTTGTACCTCGCAACCAACCCCAGCTTGGTACCAGCAATAATAATTTGGGCAACCTGCACAAAAAATAAAATGCACAGCCTTACTCGCGGGGCGAAAACGTACGAGGCTGGCGACAAAAATGATGAGCGTTGAGGGGTTTTCCACCGAGAATAGCCATATTCACAACCTTCTAACCACTGATTTAGTGAAGCAATTTAGGCTCAATCTTCGCCCATTTGCACAACAATTCTCTAGATTTTACTTTCCAATCCTTTAGAAGTCTGTATCTAGAGTGGTTGAGGAATTGTTAAGGGAGTAATAGTTGGTACATTGGTCTTGGCGCAATTTCTGACAATTTTGTATGGGAAATGGCAAGGCTTGGCGCTGTTTTTGACTTCAACCTTACAATATTGCATGCCAAAGTGTCAAATAATTCTTTTTAATAATCTGTAATTCTTTGGAGAGATATTTGAAAGAATTCTAGACCAGGATATAAAACTTTGAAATTTTTTGCACCCCCGGAATATGTTGAATGGAAAGCGTGAAGCCGCATGGTTTCGGTTGTTACATGCCATTCTGCTCATCATTTTTGTCGCCAGCCTCGTACTGTTGTGAGAGTGAGAAATTAGCCATATTATTTAGGTCTGGTGGCTATTGAAGGAAACACGTTCACCGATTTTCAGCTGTGGCACTTGGTTGCGAGGTATCGCACCTTAGCAAAAGCAACCGAACATTTGGCGCTGCAACGTTCCACCACCTAGCACCGCAACCCCGCCCCCTCACTCCTGAACCCACCATACCTTTACTACAACAAAAAAATCTCAATAAAACAGATGGATTTCACACAAGGTATTAATTAGGATTATCTATTTATTTCATTTTTAAATATTTATTTGGTTGTGGTTTTGGTAGTCATTTGTTGAATTGGGTGTTGGCAAAGAAGAGCGAGCTGTTGTGTTCGAGTATGCTGATGTTAGGTTATCTATGCTAACCTGTAATATCATACAAGTGTTCACGTTATTTTGACACCCCGCCGTACCATAGCACAACGGAAGAACAGTTAGGACTGTCAACGGACGAAGGATAATTTAGGAAAAGCGGTCAACCTGAGGAGGATCACCGGGGGATAGATAGTCGGACAACCGGAAAAGGTTGGGCTTTCTTTTTCGCTTTGGTTTTTTTCTTTCTCTGGGTTTGAATTGTGTGAAGGGTTTGTGAATTAGCTAGAGCAAGGTGAATTGATCGTGAATTGTGTGACTTTTTTACCGAGCGGGTTTGTCATCTGTGATAGTTGGTGATCTGTAGCTTCCTCCGCCACAGAGAGTAGATACACAGTTGCCCGGTGTCTTGTTTTTCAGTACATATCGTGTCCCGCTATCGTTTTATTGTTTGTTTTCGATCGATCCAGTGGTGCGAGTGATACTGCAGAGTGTTGCCTGGGTAGTGGTTGTGAGCGAGCGGTTGAATGACAAGATGCCGCCCCTCCCTCAGCTGGGCGTTGGCGATCTGTGCTTTGTGTGGCCTTAGCTCTTGGCGTTTCGTTTCCCGGTCGCCGTTTCGTGTGGTTGTCGTTGTCGTCGATACACGTCCAGAAACAGTTCTCGAAGGGTCTCGAGTTGCGGGAGTAGCAGCCCTCTTGGGCTCTTGGCATGGCTTGTCCAGAAACTACAGTGCAGTAGCGTAGAATTCCATACTCGAGTAGATACTGTAGGACGCGCGGCCTATTCAAGAGCTGAGCTGAGGAGTGCGGCCTATTCCAAAATGCAGCCTACCGTAATTATGGAATTCTACGGTACCGGTACAGTCAACTATGCTTTCAAATTTCCCGCGATGCTTTGTGTGTCGGCTCCTCATATTCAGGTTTCCCCTTTTATGATAGGCTAAGCCTTATCTTACAGTCCCAAGGCAGAAGTGTTTGTGAAAATATGAGACATCTGTCCAAACAAATTCACGAACACTTTTATCCACACATACCGTCCTGGTAAGATGAATCAGAAAACAGAGGGAGGCTAGATCCAGTGGCAAGAGAGAAATGCTTGCATAGTATTGGTCAGAAGGACTTCAAGAAGCTTCTAGTAGGTCGGGTGAATAAAATCACGCAGAAGAGATCCAGACTTCATGTTTGCCACAGTTTGCCACAAGATCTCGGTTCCCCCTCTCTTCCGATTTATCTTACCGGTACAGCCCCGTTCGCAAAGTTCTCGCGGATCAAGAGGTACCAGGGAAAAATATTGGCAGTAACAAATGTACTGGTACAAGTGTCTACAGGGAATCTGAAGTGCAAATTCTTGTACTAGGGGTAGGGGTGAAGTATTGGGACAAGCAGGGGTAGCAGAGGCCTGTGCATATACCTTGGAAGGGGTATCAAAGAACCAAAAAAAAGTAAGATAACTACTAATTAGAGTAATTCTTCAACCCCCTGCTGTCCCAATATTTCCTCCTCACCCGAGTACCGGTACATGAGTTGTCCCCAGACTTTTGCTAAGATACCTACCGATCAGCGAGAACTTTGCGAACGAGGCTGTACTGGTGCCGTAAAAAAACTTGAAATCTCCCATCTCGGGCAGCTCTCCGATCTTTTGATTCTGATTCAAGACATCCGGAGGGGGATTAGTATTTTCCCAACACGGTGGAAACGCCCCACTGGACGGTTTGGAGACGCTAGACGCTAACCGGTATTCGCAATTATGTTAACTTATCGGGCTAAACCTATCCCGGGCCGATGCGCCGATCATGGCTGATAATCTGATGGCGGATTTCGAGAGTTTTTACGGTATGTGTAGAAATTGTAAGCGCATGCATGTGCTCGTTTTCATGCCACAACAACCACAACTCAGGATCTTGAGACCCTTTCTGGAGACTGTATGATACCTTCTTCATAGGGAAGAGTGGTTTCTTCGAGGCTAGGGCCACAATAAATTACTTGTATCATAACTAATCCCTGTTCATTACCCTCCCAGTTTCGTCGTGCCACCAATGGTGACAAATACGTCCCAGGCATACCGGTACCGGTATTGAACCCTAACACGGAAGGGAAAAATTTTCTACCCCTACAGCCAATTAGGACTTAAGTGTTCGGGTTTGATATACCAGGTACTCGTACGTGTACTGGCAGAAGGTCAGGCAAGAGTCATTTAAGGTTAAACAGCCAAATATATCCCTGCCTTTCCAATTAACTGGTTCCTACCCTTATCAGCAGGCTTGCATCTGCTAGATTGGGGAGCGGCCATAAACTCCGCCTTTCTTCAGCCTTCGCGAATTATATCACCCAACGCCATAATATCTCCTCTACAAACCCTCTACAACATTCCGAAGGGCGAATAACAGAAAATGTCACAGAATAGTAGTTTTGCTACTGGGTTCCCACATCGCCCTGGCCGCTCGGGACATGATAACGATTCTTTCAATACCGCCGGCTTCCTGGGCAACACTAATTGTTTCAACGTAATTAACACCAACGTTTCGAACATCACAGTCGCTGATGACAGGTCCGATATCCTGACTTGGTTGTCTCCTCTCGAGCCCCACTTACGACATTATGATATTCAAACGCGCCGGGTTGACAACGTAGGTGACTGGCTTCTACGGACCGAGCAGTTCCGAAGCTGGCATGGTGGTGGTGGTGGCGGTTGTCAGGGCGAATCGCAGAAGGCGACTCTATTTTGCTCGGGAAATCCGGGAGTCGGTAAGACCTACATTAGGTGAGAGTTTATAACGTCGGAGAGGGGACAAGTGGGATATTTTTCTAAGAAGCTGCAATTTTAGTTCATTGGTAATCGATAAGTTGGGCGATGGGACCGGTGAAGCCGGAGGGCAAGATATCACTGTGGCATGTTTCTATTTCGACTTTGCCGCACACAAGGAGCAATCAGCGGCGAGTATGCTGGGTGCACTTTTAAAACAGGTTGTTAGTGGGCTGGAGCCAATTCCCGAAGAAATAGTGGATATGTTTCAAAAACAGAAAAAAATCATCGGCGGTCGGAGACTGGGACTTCCGGAGATCGTGAGGATGCTAGGGAGCCTCTTGTCTGCTCAGCGCACGTTTTTCTGCCTGGATGCTCTAGACGAATGTGCTGCAGCAGATCGAGCCAAGATCCTTATTTCACTCAGGGATATCACCAAAATGTCCCCAACTACTCGAGTGTTCATGACTGGGAGACCGCATGTTGGCGGGGAGGTAGAAAAACATCTTCCCGGGGGAGCAGAGGTTCTATCAATAAGTCCCCGAAAGGATGACCTCATCCTATACATCCGCAAAAAAATTGCCGAAGATTCAATTTCTGACGAGATGGATGAGAGATTGGAGGCAGAAATCGTGAGGAAGATTTCGGAGACTGTTTCGGAGATGTAAGTAGAATGGGCTAGATAGAAAATTCAGCCCAAGCTGTCCGCTGACAAACACATGTCTAGATTTCTATTAGTTTCTCTGAATCTCGATTCAATCCTACAGGAGACGACCATCCACCGGCGGCGAGAAAGGCTTAGAGTGATAGATGGGTTAGGGCTAGAAGATGCCTACGGCGCAACATTAGAGCGGATCAGGGCACAAGGTGACCAGAAATCAGGGTTGGGTATAGCCGCATTGATGTGGATATCTCACGCGGAGAGACCGCTCAGAGCGGAAGAACTGTGTCAGGCCCTGGCGGTCGAGGCAGGATCAACGGATCAAAATGCCGATAACGCTTCCTCAATACGGACGGTGCTAAGTTGTTGCCAAGGGCTTGCGGTGGTAGATAAGGAAGGGTCAGCTGTTCGACTGGTCCACCCCACGCTCCAGGAGTATCTCACCAGCCATCCTAATCTTTTCCAGAGCCCTCATGCGGTAATCGCAGAGACCTGCTTGGCATATCTTAATTCACAGCAAGTCATGACGCTTTCGGCCTCCGACTGTCTGAGCGCTCGACACACACACTTCCTCTCATATTCTGCTATATACTGGGGAGCCCACATGCAAAAGGAACCCACCGATCGCGAGAAAATGCTCGCGTTAAAGCTCTTTAGGCACTTTGGACGCCATATATCAATTAAAATACTTCTGGAGCATACGCTTGGGGTTTCCATCGGCTCGATTTTGAACTCCTACAGGTTCAATGGGCTGCACTGTGCGTGCATGTTCGGGCTCGTTGAAGTTGCGCGGGCTTTGATAGAAATGGGCGGTATCGATATAGATTGCACGGACGATGCGGATTTCACGCCGCTCATGTGGGCCGTTAGGGGTGGGCATGTGGAAGTAGTAAGGCTATTGCTAGGACTAGAAGGCGTCAATCCTAGTGCACTAGACTACTTTGGTCGAACACCAATCTCGTGGGCAGCTAGCTGTGGACATGAGGCGATGGTAGGGCTGCTTCTAGAACGTGAAGATGTCCGTCCCAATACGCCAGATTCCTTTGGCCAAACACCAATCTCGCGGGCTGCCATGAATGGACAGGACGGAGCGGTGAAGCTGCTACTAGCACGGGAAGATGTCAGCCCTGATAGACCAGACCGGTACGGCCAAACACCAATCTCGTGGGCTGCTAAGCGCGGGCATGAGGCCGTGGTGAGGTTGTTACTGTCACGTGAAGATGTCAACCCCGATTCACGAGACAACAATGGCCAGACACCTATTTCGCGGGCTGCCATGCAGGCACAGGAGGGAGTAGTGAGGCTGCTACTAGGACGAGAAGACGTCAACCCCAATACGCTAGATGAATTTGGCCGAACGCCGATTTCGTGGGCCGCTGGGTATGGATGTGAGGTAACGGTGAAGCTGTTGCTGGCACGTGAGTGTGTCAACCCCAATAAGGCAGACGCAGATGGCAAAACACCAATCTCCCAGGCTGCGAAGCATGGACGTGAGGGAGTGGTGAGGCTGCTACTAGGATGGGAAGAGATCAACCCCGATATACCAGACGACCTTGGCCGAACACCAATATTGCTAGCTGCCGAGGAAGGACATGAAGCAATAGTTAAGCTGTTATTGGGACGGGGAGACGTTAATCCCAATATGTTAGATAGCCGTGGTCAGACACCAATCTCGCGGGCTGCCAAGAACGGGCACGTAGGAGTAGTAAGGCTGTTACTCAGATGGGAAGACATTAACCCCGATATGCCAGACGACTTTGGCCGAACACCGATCTCGTGGGCAGTTGAGTATGGGCATAAGGAAGTAGTAGAACTGTTGCTAGGGCGGGAAGACCTCAACCCCAATAGGCCAGACAACGATGGCCAAACACTATTCTTGCGGGCCACTATGAATCGACATGAGGGAATGGTGAGGCTGTTGCTGAGACGGGGAGACATTAATCCCGATATTCCAGACGACTTTGGCAGAACACCAATCTTGCTAGCTGCCGAGGACGGACATGAGCCAGTGGTAAAGCTATTATTGAGACGGAGAGACGTCAATCCCAATAGGTTGGATGGCCGTGGCCAAACTCCAATCTCCCAGGCTGCTAAGAACGGACATGAGGGAGTGGTGAGGCGGTTACTTGCGCGGGAAGACATTAAACCCGATAGCCTAGACGGCCTTGGCCGAACGCCAATCTTGCTAGCTGCCGAGAACGGACATGATCCGGTGGTGAAGCTATTATTGGTACGGGGAGACGTCGATCCCAATAGGCTGGATGGCCGTGGCCAAACTCCAATCTCGCAAGCTGCTAAGAACGGACATGAGCAAGTGGTGAGGCGGTTACTTGCACGGGAAGACGTTAACCCCGATAGCCTAGACGACTTTGGCCGAACACCAATCTCGTGGGCTATTGAGCATGAACGCACGGAAGTGGTGGAGCTATTGCTCGGACGGGAGGACATCAACCCCAATAGGCCAGACACCGATGGCCAAACACTAATTTTGCGGGCTACCATGAATCGACATGAGCGAATGGTGAAGCTGTTACTGAGGCGGGAAGACACTAACCCAGATATTGCAGACGACCTTGGGCGAACACCAATCTCGTGGGCTGCTGAGAATGGACATGGGGCTGTGGTGGAGCTGCTGCTAGAACGCGGAGACGTCAACCCCAATAGGCAAGGCAACGATGGCCAAACACCAATCTCCCGGGCTGCCAGGACTGGGCATGAGACAGCGGTGAGGCTGCTACTAAGACGGAGAGATATCAAACCCGATTTACCTGACGACTTTGGTCGAACACCAATCTCGTGGGCTGCTGAGTACGGACATGAGGCAGTGGTGAAGCTGCTGCTGGGGCGTGGAGATGTCGACCCCGATAAGAGAGACGATGGGTGGTACCGCGCACCGATCTTGTGGGCTGCCGAGAATGGGTATGGGGAAGTAGTCAAACTGTTCCTAGAACGGCAAGACGTCAACCCCAACAGGCCAGACATATGTGGCCTCACCGTACGCTCGTATATTGACAGAGGGAAGGATCACCATGTCACAAGGTTAATGCGAGATTTGAAAGCCTTACCTCCGCCGCCGAACTATTCCAAAAAGAAATAAGGTTTTTTTCTTATCTTTGACACCAGGCTTCACAACGCTCCGGCGGCACCGTGGTTATATACACACTTTCTAGCAGCCTCTCGCCACCTCCTCTGGATCTTGTTTAGCCCTGCTATCCCCACTCCTTTCGCCATTCAGCCTCCATTTTGACAATCAGGCAAGAGTCATGCCTTTGTGGCGATTCCTCATACCTCATTACTCGACAATCCATTGACTCGTCCCTTATTGGCGGTTATTCGGTATCTCCTGCGTGCCTAAACAAAATGCCTTGACTATAAAATGTAAATGAAGGCGGGGTATAGTGCCCCTCAATTGCGGTTGTAACCGGATGCCTGACCCACCTTTTTATAATATTCAACTGTCACGGGTTTCTGCTTATGAGGGATTTTTCTTCTTCTAACTCATGTGTCTTATCTCTATTCTCTACCATTTCTCTCCACTTTCCCGTACTTATCCCCTCAATATAGATGTATATTGGCTGCTCTGATGCCGTATACCTTTGCCAATGGTTAGGAAAAATGACTACGTTTAGGATTTCTGCTACTCTTGGGATAAGGAATACTGTTGATACATAGACCTATTAGCGTAGTGGATTCGCATCTGTAAATTATTCGGGATGAGAGTCTTTAGTTATGTTTAAAGAATCTCTATAGGACTATTAAATCTTCAGTAGTGAAGCACTGGTATTTATTCTTTTTGGACTTCACCTGCCAAACGATACCATACACGGCGAAACGATACACCCGAGTGACGAGCGGTGAAACGAAACTCCAAGCAACTCATAACGAAAACGATCGCACACACAGGGGCGGGGAAAATTTCTTCACTAACAACAACTTCAGGCTCACGCTCAACAACGACTCTATCGACTCGATGCTCTCTCTAACTAACTAGCTACGGGCGATCACAGGAGTATATATCCACAAAGACCTCATATCCATCCATGAGGCACCACACTACTCCATGTGAGTCTCTCCTCCCCCCGTGAGCGCTCCCGGCTAACTAAAAGGGGAACGGGCACTTTCCCACCTCCGGGCTTCCAGCTCTTTCCGGCTGATCTTACAGTACTTCCGCTTTTCTCCAGGCTTTCCAGAAAGCTGCACAGTCTCAGAACTATCGCGCATTCCTGCATTCGCAATGCTTTCCCGAAAGTACAAACCAAACGTCCAAAGCCTAACCGTATACCCGAAGCCAAAGCAAGTCTCCGAAGACAAACCTGTGCCTGAATCCTCAGCACGTCTCCGAATACAAGCCTATGCCCGATGCCGGAGCCATATGCTCGGATCCTCAACGCATATCCAAAGCCACAAACAAGCACGCTCCCCGAAGCTATCTGAACAAAGGAAGTATTGTGAGAGTATAACGAGCAGCACAATTTTCAACGATTCTCGCCAATTATGATGTCCCCGTACCTCCCCCAAAAAAGCAAAATTGATAATTTGGCCTTAACCTAACGTGAATGGCAAATACTAAAGTGTTGAGAGGTATGATATGGGGAGTGAACAAGCAGAAGCGGGCGGTATCACGAGTTGCCAAGAGGAGAGCTGTCTCCGGGGCGGGTCAATAGCTTGAATTGCTTATGGAACAAAGGAGAAGGTTAGGTGAGGAAGCAAGAGAGAGGAAAAAGAGAGGAAGAAGGGAGGGGCGTAGAAGCAGGAGCGATGACAAGGGGTGACACAAGCAGTCACGAGTGACACCTCGTGACCGCGGAACAGAGAATATCAGAGCACGACCGTGAACACAATTTCTAGCATGAAGACTGTAATGTATTATAGAATAAATGGCGCAAGGGCCGAACGCTAGGACTGGAGAGAGATAGGGCGATACTATTGGGTAGTTACTATATTCGGAAATTCCGTTCCCTCATGATCAATCTAACCAAACACATAAGTATATATTTTGATACTTCTATCGCTTCCCACACCTATCGACTTCTCTCCCTGTATGCCCCATTTGCCTGCGTAATTCCGTAATAATAGTAGAAGACATAGCCAGACACCATCTTGGCCAATCCTTTCAACTCCAGAACAAAGCAATTACTCCATCCTTGTCCGCTAACCCTCATAACTATCCGCTTTGGTCAACTCTAGCGGCGGCGATATCTCATCGGTGCCCACACAGCAGCAAGATGCTTCCGCAGCGATATACCCAGCAGCATTCCAATCACTGCGAATGTTTCTGTTACCCCGGGTCTTTATTTATAAAATTACTAGGCTTGCACGCTGCACTCTCGTTAGAAAGTGGTGGAAATCGCACTGATCTCTATCTCTCTCATGCATGAAATTAGTCGCAGTGTGATACAAATTTGAGTGAAACAATGTAGCCTGTGGTAGGAATCGGTAGCACACCGTCTTCAGGTTGGTGCTTGTGCTCATTTCTCAAGGCTGAAACCAATCTGATTGTACAGGCCCAAGTTGGCTATTAGAGAATACATGGCAATTTTATTCACAATTCACAATTGAAAGAACCTCAGGCAATGAGATTTCGTTAAGACTGGACTTTAGTGGGAGATCGGGGGTAGGGCGGTGGTAGAGTTGTTGAAATTAAAAAACTAAAGACTATCTGCGTGGAAGGGGGCTAAATATCAAAGGAGGATGTCTTGATCTTGACTCTATCGTCGCACTCAGGAGGGGAACTAGCGTCCTTAAATATATAACTCAGAAAACTTTTGCATCCTAACTTCTTCCTTTCCTAGACTCTCCTTCCCCATGATAACATTCGCTGCGTCACTTCTCTCTCTGTCCAACCTCCCCTGACCTCTTCACTTTCGTTCCCTCCATTTCCTCCATTTCCTCCGCTTCATTTCTCTTCCATTCCTAACGGTTCTTCTTCTCTTCCCTCCTCTTCTTCACTTCTTCAATGCGCGCCCAGCCCCTACTTCGTTCTCCGTTTTCCAGATTATTCGTGTTTGTCCTTTATGCGAGAAGTGAGGAATTCCAGATATGTAGTCGTTGTTCTTGGGACGCCAAGATTCTGCTATCAATCGAAGAGCCGGTGATTGACAATAGAAATAATCATCCGGATTTCGCAATCGGTTATGCAACATGACTCGGGCCGCATGTACTGTTGTTGAAATTCTTTGTATATTTCCTATGTATATTCAACACACTACCGTGTATTCTTTTACTTAGTCTGTGTTTCGGCTCCGCCTGTCCACCGCTTACATTACTACAGCTAAGATATATATTATGGTGTTTTATTGTTTATTTCAGGATAATATCTCGGGATTTAACATGTGCTTTCCAATCAGGTGTTTAGGA